>Ga0256841_1000928_pt1 | contig 27373 bp, 18 predicted proteins | sample 356308metaG_FD_185971 | JGI IMG/M metagenome (GOLD analysis project Ga0256841, IMG submission 185971) | Hydrothermal vent microbial communities from Mid Atlantic Ridge, Atlantic Ocean - 356-308 | ecosystem: Environmental > Aquatic > Marine > Hydrothermal vents | place: Atlantic Ocean: Mid...
CCCCTCCTGCTCGAGGCCCTTCGGGGTCTTCGCCCCATTGAGGGTGTCCCCGGCCTCGTCGCCGAAGGCCAACGGAGTTTTGTCGGCCCTCCCCCACCCAAGCGTTTCCGGGTTTCTCCCGAGATCTACAAAGTCTACCAACAGCTCGACTTCAGCGGGTGGATCCAAAGGGGTGGGATCTTCGGCAACGACCAAGCCACCTTGGTCGCCTCCTTCACTCAGGGCTGCGCCAAGGGCTGCAACTTTTGTTATTGGAGAGATTTCCCTCCGGCCTTTTTGGAAACGGCGGAGGCAATCTCGCACCTGAAGCATCTGCGGGAGAGCTATGGCGTCCGCCAATTCCACCTGGCGGAATTGGATTTTGCCTCCAACCACCGAAGGCTCCTTGCCTTCGCGGATGCCTTTGGTCTTGCCATCCCCGACGGCCGGTGGTTCAGCTTGGTTTCGATCGTGGACATGGCCCGATACGGCAGTGAGGACTGGGACCGGCTCCGGGCGGGGGGCCTGGCCAAGCTCGAATTCGGCACCGAAAGCGGATCGCCCAAGACCCTGTCTCGCATGGGGAAGCGGCACAACCAAAAACAAGTTCTCAAGGTGACCCGTGAAGCCAGCCTGCGGGGGATCCATAGCATGCACAATTTCGTGTTCGGGATCCCGGGTGAAACCCGCGAAGACCTGGCCCAAAGCCTGCGCCTGATTCACGCCCTCCTCAGGATGGATCCCAAAACGGTCAGCTTTACCTTCCGCTTTTTCCAGCCTCCCTTTGGGACAGCCCTTGGGGAGGAAGCCCTCGCCCTACTGCCCCAAGAAATGCGGAGGATCGATCACTTCCTCGCCTCCAGAGATCGCTTTGGCCAAGAGGACCAAAGAACCATGCCTTGGATCGAAGCCTCCCTGGAAAAAGAGATCAAGGCCCTGGTCTATCACTTCCTCCCCTTGGCAAGCAGTAAGCTCAGCTTTGGCCGCAGGCGATCCCGGGCTCTCTATCGCTTCCTTCGCCGCTTTGCCCGGATGCGCCTCGGACATCGCTTCTTCGCCCTTCCCCTGGACCGGACGCTCTATGAGCGGACGCTCTCACAACCCTTGGACAACACTTACACAGCATGACCCATCCTCAGCAATCTCTCGAAGGCATGATCCCCGAAGCATGGCTTCGCTTCCCCCAGCATATTGGCCTTGAACTCAGCAGTCGCTGCCCTCTGGCCTGTGTCATGTGTCCCCAATCGGAGCTCAAACGCGACAAGACCGAAATGGACAGCCAACTTGCCTTCCAGATCTTAGGGCAGCTAGGGGGAGACAGGCTCCCCGTCCTGATGCCCCAAGGCATGGGAGAACTCTTCCTCCATCCGGACTGGCAGGAGATCCTTCACTGCGCGATCCATGAGCGAGGTCTCCAAGTGGCTGTCCTGACGCATGGGAGTTTTTTGGACGAGGAGCGCGTGCAAGCCCTGGTCCAACTCCAGCCGGCGATGATCGTGATAGGAGTCGAAGGGGTGACGAAAGAAACCCACGAGGCCGTCACGGGACGCGAGGATTTTTCCCTCGTGACTCAGGGGATCGAAGGTCTGGTCCGGCTGCGAAGAGAACGAGGCTTGGAGACGCCCCCCCTCCAACTCAGGATGACTCCCAATGCCAAAAACAGGCATGAAGCCTCCGCCTTTGAGGCCTTCTGGAAGCCCAAGCTTCTTCCCGGCGACCAGGCCTGTGTCAACCCCGTCTGCAACTCTTGGGCTGGGGCCATCGCCGAGGAGGTCGCGCCCCGTGAACAGCATGAACAACCGCGCCTGCCCTGCCCCCAGCTCTGGACCCATCTCAATGTCTACGCCGACGGTCGATGCACCCCCTGCTGCATTGACCACGAAGGCGCGATCCATATCGGCAACGCAAAGGAGCAGAACCTCCAAGAAATCTGGGAGGGCGAAACTCTGGCGGCCTACCGCCGGGCGCACATCGAGGGTCGCTTCCAGGATGTGCCTCTCTGCGGAGACTGCAGCGACTGGATCAACTATCTGCGCCAAGTCCTCTAGGGAGCCCTTGGACCAACCCTGGGACCAAGAGGCCTCCCTAGGGCCCCGGAGCCCCCGGGCCTCCCCCTACTGCTTGGGAAGAACCCGGTCAGGGATGGCGAGGGTCCACTTGTTCCAAAGCCTCGCCCGACTCGCTCCGATCGGCCCCAGAAGCTTGCCTGCAAAGTAACGGGCCTTGTCCTGGAGGACTTTGTCCTTGGTGGTATCGATCAACTGATAGAGCCCCGAGAGGAGGAACTCATGAGCGCCGCCCAGAGGACTGTCGCCCCAGCGAGCGCCGATCCCCTTCCAGGAGTCGAAGAAGTTGGCAGGAACATCGTTGCCGTTGTACTTGGCGGGCACGTAGTAGCGCAGCCCATCGGCGATGTTGCCGAAGTTGGGATCGTTCTTGAAGTTTTTCACCCAAGAATATTCGATGGTATGAACGACATCCTTCACGATCTGCAACGAGGGCTTGCTCCCCCAGAACCGATAGGCGGCCAGATATCCCAACATGACAGGACCGTGCTGCCAGGGCATGAAGAATGCGCTGGGTGTCGGATACTTGGTCAGCGGATGATTCCACTGAAACACGAAGGCCTTGGACGCATGCGTCTTGGGCCGTTCCGCATCCACAATCAGGTTGATTCTTTTAAGTGCATAATCCTTGAGATCCGCGTCGCCGGTCGCAAGCCAGCAATGAATGAAACTGGTCAGGGTCCAGCCCTCGGCGCGCGCGGATTGGATATGCTGCGTGAAATAATATTGGAGCCGCATCAGGCCCTTGAGGCACTGGCCCAAGATGCGAAGTTCATCCCGCGCCCAGAAATCCCCCGTTACTGTGTAGTAATCAAAGAGAAGATCGGTGGAAAAATGCTCATGATCATATTGATCCCAACCATGGCCGACGTCTTTCCAGTTCACACCCCGGCGCCATCGAGAATACGGATCGTTGTTTAAGACAGCGAAGCGCCCTCTCGTCTCGATGGAAAGCCTGCGCCCTCCCTTGCGGTAGGGCACCCCATCCCAGAGATACTGGTTATCTCGCTCCCCGACTTTGAGGCCCCACATGTGGTATTGGCGAACCGCTTGGATCCTGGCCTTTCCTTCGAGGACTTCCAAGAGATGTGGATTCTCCCCTTGGATCGCATGTCCCAGCTCGGTGGACATGGGGCCGTTTCGAGGCGTGCCCGTGGTGTTGGTGAATTTGACATCACCCCACTTGCCGAAGGGACCGAATTGATCCGTGGTCTTCCACTTGACCCAATCGGATTCGGCGCGGTCATAAGAATTCGTCGGCCCGGTGACAGGTCCCCCATGGAGCCCAAGCGCCCATGTCTTTTGCCAGGTGGCAAGGGTCGCAAGGGGACGGATTTTGTAATAAAGAAGATCTCCAAAAAGCTTCTGCCACTTGGCCTTGGCTTTGGCATCCCCATTGGCCACTTCGTAATAGAGCACGAAGCTGTAGATCTTGGTTTGGCCGTCATCCAACCAGGTGTTTTTTAACACAGAGAACCATTCGTATCCGGTCTTGGCATCATAGAGCGGTGCCCCGACTCCCTCTCTTGTTTGGTTGTACATCCCCTTCCAGACCCCCACAAAACCGATACGAATTTCTTTGAAAGAAACCGGGCCAAGAGGATACAGGTTGGGATCTTTGGATCCCTGGGGATCATCCGCTCCCAGATAGTCGTTGCCCACGACCACTTGGGTTTTGGTAAAGGGCATGTCCCGAAACTCGGTCTGGTAGACCCGAACAGTCAAAAAGTCTCTTCCAATCCCTTTTTGAGGGTCGGGGTTTTTGCAGTAGAAACGCCAAAAACGCGTCCGGACCAAGTAGCTTTCATGAAGGACTTCTCCCGGACCCGTGAGCGTCCCGGTATAGACGATGCCGTCCTCATCCACGACTTCGACCTTGGTCCCCGGAGCCCCGTCCTTGAATCTCGCGTCCACCCATGCATTGGGCTTGAAAGGACCCTCCAAGGCTTTGACCTGATCCACGACCTCATAGGTTTTGGTCTCGAAGGGCTTGAGGGTGTCCAAAAATTGGGCTTGGGCGATCTTAATGCTTCCATCTCCCCAGCGCTGAAGAACACGCCACGCGGTCCCCAAGCCGGAAATCCCCCAGGTGGAGAGATCCTTCACCGCCTTCTCTGGAAAGGGAACCGAGGCAAGAATGACTTCGTTCCGGCTGTTCTCAGAATCGTTCTGGACCAGGATCTTCAGGCCCTTGGCAGAACCGATGCCCCCTCGGCGTCCTCCACCGCCTCCGTTGCCACCTGGCCCCCCTCCCCCGGGTCCGCCCCCAGTTCCACCGCCCCCGGTTGTGATGGAGCCAGACCCACCGCAAGAAATAAGGGACAAGGGAAGAAGTGCCAGGAGAAAAGCGAACACAGGAGAAAGGAATTTTAAGAAAAGATGATGAAAAACATGATCCTTCACCCAAATGAAAAACCGGGACATCCAATGATCCTTGGATTGCGTTGACTCCATCTCTTCCCCCCTTTCCCAATGTTGGGATTGCCCTGCCCCTCTTCGACGGTTTGAGCCATGGTCCAAAGAAATATGTTGACTTTTTAAACACCGCTAGGAATCTCCTACGTTGATCCGTGCTTCAAAAGCCCGCTTCCTAGGGAGAAATGAGGCAGGGATGGCCTTTTAACTTCGGAGAGGCTTCAGGTGAAATTCCTTTGCTTTTTTAGAGTTTTCGGGCCTTAATCCTTGCCCTTCCAGGCGGTTCTTTTTGCATTCTTTGGGAATCGGGGAACAGCCGGAAAACCTTGGCGAAAGTGTTAGCGAAAGTGGCGGAATTGGCAGACGCGCAAGATTTAGGATCTTGTGGGGTAACCCGTGGGGGTTCGAGTCCCCCCTTTCGCACCATTTCAGTCACGGCTTCCTTCTTTAGATGCGCACCTTGAGATTGCTGGGAAAGGTTGACAACAATGACACATGTCATCTGTGAGCCCTGTATTGGGGTCAAAGACAGGGCTTGCGTGGATGTTTGTCCTGTAGATTGTATTCACACCGATGAGGACAGCTCTCAGCTCTATATTCATCCTGTAGACTGCATTGATTGCACGCTCTGTGTAGAAGCTTGTCCGGTGGATGCCTGCATGCACGAGGATGACGTGCCTCCGATCTGGCAGTCCTTTATCGAGACGAACCGAAACTATTTCAAACTCTGAAGAAGGACAAACAAGTGGACCCCTCCCCCTCGATGGAACAGAAGCCCCAAGATCGTTTCGGGCGGCAAATCCGGGTCCAAGAGTTCGGGCCGAAGGGCCAAAAGGCCCTTGCCGCGGCAAAGGTGGCCATCGTGGGAATCGGGGCCCTCGGGTCGCGAGTCGCCGAAGATCTGACGCGGGCGGGTGTGGGAAACTTGGTTTTGGTGGACCGCGATCTCGTCGAACTGAGTAACCTCCACCGCCAACACCTCTTTGATGAGGAGGACGCGAAGGAGGGGCGCCCCAAGGTTGTGGCGGCAGCCATGAGGCTGGGCCAGATTCATGGGGGAACGCAGTTGGATGTGGAACTGGTGGATCTCCGGCCCGAAAACATCGAGGAGCGTCTGGAGGGGATCGATCTCTTGATCGATGGGACGGACAATTTTCAAACCCGTTACATGCTCAACGACTTTGCAAAGAAAGAGGGGATCCCTTGGATCTATGGCGCTTGCGTGGGGACGCAGGCGATGGCCGCCTTCTTCGCCCCGGAGGGTCCCTGCCTACGCTGCCTCTTCCCGGAGCCTCCCCCCTTGGCGCAGACACAGACTTGTGAGACGGCAGGAGTCCTTCCCTCGGCGGCGGCCTTCACGACCATGCTCCAATTGGCCTGGGCTCTTCGCTATTTAGGGACAGGCAAAGTCCCGGAGCCGGTTCTCCACATCGGTGACCTCTTCGAAGCCAGTTTCCGAAGCATGGGCTTTCCGAGTGCTTCACTCAAATCCTGCCCCTGCTGCAACCGGGGGATCTATCCCGGGCTGGACCCCTCCCAAGCAACCCAGGCAAGCCCTCTTTGTGGTCGAAGGGCCGTGCAGCTCCAAGCCCCCCCGGGGACCCGGATTGACCTCCCCGCCTTGGCCGCCAAGCTCCAGGAAGGACAGGTCCTTCAGCTCCTTCCCTACCTCCTCCGCACTCGCTTCGCCGAAGGGGAGATCACAGTCTTTGCGGACGGGCGCGCCATCGTCCAGGGGACGGACGACCCCGGGCGGGCGAGGGCGCTCTTTGATCGTTACCTGGGGAGTTGAGGATGGCGCCTTCGCCTGTCTACTGGGATCACGCCGCAACCTCCTGGCCCAAACCTCCACAGGTACAGGCTGCCATTCAGGATTGGTTTGAGCGCCTGGGTGTGGATGCTTCGCGGGGATCCACGGCCCTGCACCAAGAGGTCGCCTCCAAAACCGCAGATCTTCGAAGACGCCTGGGCCGGCTCTGCAAGGTCCCCAGCGAAAGGGTCCTCCTGGGTTCGGGGGCAACCTTTGCAGCCAACCTCTTTCTCAAGGGCATCCTCAACGCGGGCGACCGGGTCTTCGCCACCCGCTTCGAACACAACGCCGTGGCCCGCCCCCTCCTTGGGATGCAACACTCGGGCATGATCCATTTGGATGTGGTTCCCGCCGATCCCTTCCTAGGCCCGACTCCCTCAGACCTCGATCGCTGCCTCAAGGGAGGCAAGGCTCCCAGGCTCCTTTGTCTCAACCACGCATCCAACGTGACGGGGCTGGTCCTGGATGTAGCCCCCTTGATCGCCTGGGCCAAGGAGCGATCCTGCCTCGTCCTCCTCGACTGCGCCCAAAGCATAGGACGCCTCCCCCTCCAGGACCTCTCCGCCGATGCCTTCCTCATCCCCGGCCACAAGGCCCTGATGGGCCCTCCGGGAGTGGGCGCCCTCTGCCTTTCGCGCGACTGCCCCATCCCCCGGCCCCTGGTCGAAGGCGGCACGGGAAGCGCGACCCCCGACGGCCTCATGCCCAAAAGCCTTCCCGCAGGGCTCGAAGCCGGGACAGCCAACACCCCCGGGCGCATGGGATGGCTCGCAGCTCTTAAGGCTCTCGAAGGAAAAGAAGAAAGCCAGCTCAAAAAAGAGCTTCTCTCCCTTCAACAGATCTGGGATGCCCTAGAGCCCCTGGAAACCCAGGGGAGGCTCAAACGCATCGGCCCTCCCCCATCCTTTCCCCGCAGAGTGGCCGTCCTCAGCTTGGACCTCATGGGAAGGGACCCGGTCGAGGTCGCCATGCTCCTCGAATCCCAAGGCTTCATCCTTCGCGCCGGCCAGCACTGCGCGCCCTGGATTCACGAGGACCTGGGTACCCATCCCTTGGGGACTCTTCGCATCAGCCCGGGAGGAGAAATCCAAAAAAAGGACCTCCTTCGCTTTTGCAATGTCCTGGAAACCTACCTCTGACTTTCAAGTCTTGTAAAGGCTGCTTCCTTTGATCCTGGGAAGGTCCTCATGCCGTATGAAGCAACGAAGCTCTTTGGATCGATAACTGTGCGCAGAGTCCCCATCCTTGATGGCCCAGAGGCCCCACCAATAGCCCTTGTTGGTGAGAAAAGCTTTCCAACGCTTTTTTGGGATCGTGAACTCGTTTTGTTGTCCATCGATCTCAAAGGTTTCCATAAAGATCGCTTCTCCACCCATTCCACACACAAGGAGATAACGATCCACCGGCGTAGGGGGTGCATCCCATGAAAAGGAAGGGGGCTCAGTAATCCGAGCAAGGTGTGGAGGACCGTTCACTTCCATTTCTGCCGAAGAAGGCCAAAAACCGACATCTTCCACCACTTGATCTACAAAGGGCAGATGGGATTCGGGGGCTAGTTTGTTGGTAGTAAACCAACAATTCTTACAAAGATCAGGAAGGTCGCCACAGAGCATTGCGCGTCTCAAATCCTGCGACTCGGGTCCATTCCAGATCTCTTCAAAACTCTGCTGATACAGGTTTCCCAAGGCAAGCCGTCCACCATCAGCAACACAGCAGGGATAAATACGTCCGTCATTGTCCACCTTGACTCGATAGACGGATTGGATGCAATAGCCCGGTTGATAGAGCTTGAGTTTTCTATCCCAATGATCCATTACGATGCTGTTTCGGTAGTTGCGCTTCTCCCTAAAATCGTAGAAGGAGTGAGAACCACCCAGATCCCAAATAAGCTCCACCTTCTTTTCTTTCGCGACGGCGATGCTGCGTTCTTTGAGATACTCAAGGTATTCTGGCTTGAAGGTCAGCTTGGGATCCAACATCCTTTGATGGGGAAGATTATGGAGATAACCGAGGATGTGGACGGAGAAAATCCCTTGGTCCGCCATATAGGCAATGGTCTCGGGCACCCAAGCGGCATTGTTGCTCATCAAGACCACATTGCAGGTGACCTTGATTCCATTCTCCTCAAAAAACTTTGCCGCCTTAGGAAGATTTTCAAAAACTTTCTTTGGGTTGCTCCTCAAACGGATGGCTTCGTAAATTTCCGGGATGTGGCTGTCAATGGAGAAGATGATCCTGCCGACCAAAGGCTCCACTTCTTTGAGCATCTTTTCATCCAGATATTGGACGTTGGTCACAATATCCAACTCCATTCCATATTTCTCAGCTAAGCGCCGGGTTGTGTCCCAACCTAACAACAAGGGTTCACTTCCGGAAAACGGGAGCAGGACGGAGACTGAGGGGAGGATTTCGCTGGCAACCAGAGCGATCAAATCATCGGGCATCCTCTTTGTGGGAGGATTCTCCCCGTCGTAACACATGATGCAGGACATATTGCAGAAATTGCTGATCTGCATATCAATTGCAAAGGGCCTGGAATCAAAGATCAATCGCCCTTCGATCAGGTCTCGTTCCAACCTTGCCCGATTCTTTTTCTCAAAAGCGGCTTTTTCCTCCCGACTTTGGTAAGGGCGCACCTCCTCCCCTTCAAAGAGATCTCCCATTTCATGGGTCAAGGGGCGAAGTTTTTTTCCTTCCACAAATTGGAATTTAGAAGGCAAGGACGCCATAGGCAGTTTCTCCGAGATTGAGTAAGACAGGACAAATTACCATCTAATAGCTCTCCTAGCAATGAACGGATAACCTAAACGCCAAAAAAAGGGTGCTCTTTAAGGAAAAGACTGAGGACCCGAAAAAAACCCTGCTTGTTTGCACGGATCCCTTTGGGCAAATACCCATTGCCAGGGGCACTAGAGCCAAGTTGGCTGCGCATGTAGGAACTCCCGCTCAAAAAGAGGCGGGCCACCCATTGGGAAAGGAGTTGGAAGCGGAGACGCTTTTGGGTCCCTGGATAAGCCCCGCGGGGAGCCCAGCGTTTTTGAAGGAGACTCCAGAGGATGCTCCCATTCTCCCTTGGAAGGGGGAGATTCTGCGGCGTTACTTCTTGCTCGGGTGGGTAGAGCCTTTGCAAGGCGTAGAGGATTTTGGGATGGAGGGTCTCGGAAAGACCCTTGAGAACATCGGGATTCCGTTTCTGTAGATAGAGGAGGATGGCTCCGGCGGGAGTGGGTTGTTTCGCTTCCAGGGATGCAGCCGAGGGCAGCTTCAGTCCTGCCGTGAGAACCCGCCGGAGGATGACCTGGAGTCCTTTTTCCCCAAAGCTCCCCTTGGAACATTCCCGACATAGGGCTTCGACCCGTTCGGCGGAGACCAGTCGAGCTCCTGCGGCCCACCAAAGTTCATTGTAGTCAGCCCCCCTTGCTCCTCCGGGGCCTTCCAAAATCCTCTGCTGTAAGGCGGCATCCGCACTCTGAATCCCGGAAAAAAATTGGGGAAGGGACAGCCCCTTGGCTTGGAGATCCTTGAGGCTTCCCGATCCGATTTGTCGCCCGATCACGAGGGAAAGGATTCCGCGATATTGGCTTTCCTGGGCCAAAAGATCCAAGACCTGCTTTGGATCCAGGGAAGACGGAACGGCAGCGAGGTTCAAAAAGGCCAAAGATTTGACTAAATGCTCAAAACCGCCGCCTTGTTTCTCGTTGGGGCCAGGCTTCCCAAGGCTCTTAAACACCCAAGTCCTGGCGTCCGGACCGAAATTGGGGGGCGATTGACACTGATCCCTGAGCATCCGGACAAAGAGTCCCTCGGGTCGTTCTGCAAAGAGTTCCCCGACCTCGGGGGAAACCTTGGGAAGGCTGCGCTCGATCCAAGAGATTGCAGCGGCCAAGCGAACCACGGTCGGGTTTTTCTTGGAAAGAGCAAGGCGGCGCAAAAAATCCAAGCGAAGAGGGAGAGAGCCTGCGGAGCTCCCGAGACAAAGGAAAACCAATTCCTCCGGCACCTTTCTCCCTCCATGGTACCAGTTCTCCAAATACCGAGAAGCGCGCACTCCTCCTCCGAGACAGAAGCCCCCAATCAAGGCCAGGCGGTTCTCAAGCCCATGCCTGGTGGCGAATTCTTTTTCCAAGGCACTTTCACTCAGAGGGCCTCGTTGCAGGGTTCTGCGCCAGAGGTTCTTCCATGCGACCGGACTTTGGAGCTTTCCCACTTCCAGGGGGAGCTTGGCTCCGATTTCATCCCTGTCGAAAAATCCATCGCTTCTCTCCCCCATCCCTTGAGCATTCAAACAAGGAAAGCCGATAAAGATCAGCAGGAGCATGCCGGAGAGCCCATGCAAGATCCGGGCAAGAACAAGGGAACGAAGGGGATTTTGAGGGAAAACCATATGTCCAATCTTCAGGGAGGGCACCTCGGAAACAAGGAATGGAACTTCTTGATGAAGGATACCGTTTCTCAGAATCCTGACGAGCTTCAAGAACAAGGATACCAGGCAACTCTGAATGGAGATTTATCGCAGGTCTCTCTGCCGGATATTTTTCAAACGATCTCCATGTCCCAAATGGATGGGACCCTTCGAGTCACCTCAAGACAAGCAGAATCCACCCACCTATTGTTTCAGGAGGGAGTGATCAAAGTCCTCCCCCCTTTTGAAGAATGGTTTCAACGGTTCTGTAATCGCCTGGTCGCCTCGGGATTGGCGGAACTCAAGCTTGTCCGCAAAGGAATCCTTGCGTGGAAAAAAGAGGGAGGGGATCCTCTCCAAACCGTTTGCACAGCAAGCGGCATCAGCGAGGAGGATGAACGCGCGATTCGTGAAGCCCTCGATGAAGACTGCCTCTTTGAGCTCTTCGCCCTTCGCGCGGGTTCCTTTGCCTTCTATCGAGGAAGTATTCCTTTGGGAAACCTCTCCGAAAGAGCGGAAACTGCGACACCTTTCCCCATTGATCAATGCCTCCTCGAGGTTGCCCGAAAATCGGATGAATGGGACATCATCCTGGATTCTCTCGGAGACTTTGACGAGATCTTTTCCAAGGCGGCCGAACCTGAAGAGGACCTCTCTGAGCTTCATTCTCTTGTATATGAGGGTTGTGATGGAAAGAAATCTCTTCGCGAATTGGCGGGTTCTCTTCTGGACACGGTCTTCGATGTGGCCAAGGCTGCCCAGGAACTTTACGAAAGGGGGCTCATAGAGAAAACCTGCCTTCCTGATTTGGTGGATCTAGCTTCTGAAGCCATCGAATTGGGAAAATTGAGTTTAGCCCGAAATGCTTTGCAGATTGGGATGACCGCTAGAGAAACCCAAGACGCAACCCTCCTTAACCATGCTTCTCAGTTATTTGCAAGAATCGGCGCACCGAAAGAAGCAGCCTCCATTCTTGTGCGCTGCGCATCCCTGCTTGAAGACCCCGAACAGCAGATCAAATTCCTTAAGAAAGCACGCAAGCTGGATCCTCGAAACCTGGATGTTCTGCAGGCCCTTCTTCAAAACCCGCAAAGTGGAACCACCGACGAACAGATCGAAATCGCGATTGCCCTTGTTGAAGAATATATGAACAGGGGTGAGGGCGATGAGGCCGTACGAGTCCTCGAAAACCTTCGTCTCAAATCCCCTAACAATCTGAACCTTTCCATTCAGCTTGCGGCTGCACTTCATCACATGGATCGAGTGGAAGATGCAGTAGCCGAGCTCTCGGAGCTTGCAGAGACCTTCCGACTTTCGGGGGATCGAGATGACCTCATCATCGTTCTTAAACAAATTCTGAAACTGCGACCTGCTCTCCACAAGGTCAGGGATGAGCTTCGAGCTCTCCAAGGAAAGGGGAAATGGACGCTGCGGAGAATCCTGATTGCTTCGGCTGTCATCGGAACGCTTGCCACTGGAGGGCTTACAGTCCATCAATTCTTGAAAGAGAAAAAAGGGAATGAAAAGATTCGGTCAGCCAATGCCATGATGGATAAGGGTGATCTTGGAACCGCAGAAGCAATCGCGACTCGCTTGCTCCAAGACTTCGAAGATGGACCTGTGGGAGGAAAGGCGAGGGATCTGATCAATCGGATTCGCGCCCGCCGGGCTTCGGAGGTGAGGACAAAAAAGGAAGCTCGCCGAAAACAATTTCACAATGGATTGAGCAAAACGGCCGACCTGTTTGAGAAGGGGGACATCGCGGGTTCCCTTTTTGCCTATCAAAAACTCTACAAGGACTTTGGGAAGGAAACCTATTTTAGAAAAGCCATTCATGATTCGCTGAGGACACGCCTTGGGAATTTTAAAAACATCCTCCAGAAGGAGGCAGAAAAAGCCAAAGCTCAAGAACTTCCAGATCCCGAGGCTCTTTTGAACCTGGAGGAAAAGGAGGCAGCCCTAAAGCGCATCCAAAACAGCTTTCCGGAAAAGCGGGCAGAGCATATTCGCAAACTAAAAAAAGCGCTCAAATCCGCACCTGGGCTGGCGTCCCTGAAAGGCTTTCCCAAAAACTTGGGGGAGCTCATGGACAAATGGTTGGCAGCCGAGAAGAGGGTCAATGGCCTTCGAACCATCCTCAGAAAAGAAATCGGGTTGGATACTAAAAAGCGTGCATTAGACCGCCCCTTCCTGCTGGCACAAAAGGCTGAAAAGGAAAAGAAATACGAACTGGCTCTTCGCCTCTACCAAAAACTTGCAAAGGAGTACGAAGGGGACCAGAGCTTGATGGCTTTCTTTCACAGGCAAGTAAAAAAATATGCCAGGATTTCCTCCGTTTTAGGCCAAATCGAGGCTGCCAGAAAAAGAGGAGATTTTTTTACGGGACGCAGTCTCTTCCAGGGGATCCAAGATGAATTTCCCCAGGAACCTCTCCAAGAACGTGTTCTTCTTCCTTACAAGATCGTTACCAGTCCCGTTTCGGCTGAGGTCTTTGTGGGAGGAAAAAAAATGGGCAAGACTCCACTCACCCTTTCTCTTCATCCTGGAGAAGAATCCAAGCTGCGGATTCGCAAAAAGGGGTTCAGGGATGAAAGCCCCTCAGATACCTTGATGCAACAAGGGACGGTTCGGTCCATCCTCACCCTTCTCCCCAACTGGGAAACCAAGGTTCAAGGAGCCTTAACACAAGCACCTCTTTTCCACCGGGGAATCATTTATGTTGCTGACCGGACTGGGCAGCTCTCTCTGCTCGATCCTCTTTCCGGGAAGGTCCAAAGGGCGCTGAAGTTTAAGGATCTGACAGGGGATTTGGGGGCCCCGATCCCACTGGAGAAAGGGATCCTTTTGGTTTCCAGGGATGGACCCGTTCGCAAACTGAGCGCAGACGGCTCTCTTGTTTGGGAAACCAAGCTCGAAGGACCTCTTCTCAGAGGGGCCGGGGTTTGGCAAAAACGCCTCTTGGTCTTCTCCGAAGATGGCAAAGAAACAATCTTGGATCCGAAAACCGGAACCATTTTCTACACGCAGATGGGTGGGAAGAAACGCCTTGGCCCCTACCAGGAAAAAACAGGAGCACCTGTCATCCTCGTAGACAAGGAGGGTTGGGTCCGGGCGCTCTCTTCAGATGGAGGCGAAAAATGGCGAAGCAAGGTTGAAGAATCCGGCTTTGCGCGTCCTTTTGTTCAGGGTTCTTTCGTTTTGATTCCATCGGATGACATGCGATTACACGCGCTCCGTTTGGAGAATGGTGAAGAAGCATGGACTCTTCGCCTTGGGGATGGGCTCCGAGGGCAGGTTCATTTTGGCTGTGATGGAGAACATCTTTTCGTAGCCACCCGAAATCGTGACCTGATCAAAATTGACTTAAAAACGGGTAAGTCCCTTGGGACGGCAAGAATCCAAGGCCTCCCCAGCGGACAAGTCGTCCTGTTGGACGGATTCTTGTTTGTGAGCCTCTCCGACCGGGGGCCGGAGGTGTTCGACCCAAAAACCCTTCAGCACATCGCCTGGTGTTCGGGAAAGCATGGAACCGAAGCGGCCATCACAAGGGGACCTAAGGGCCACATATTGGTCAGCAGGAGCCATGGCCAAGTTGCATCCTTCCCGGTCTCCTTATTTCATTAGCAAGAGGGGAGCTTCCACACTTCCTAGGAAAGCACGAGACCACCTACTGAGAGAAGTTGTTGCCATGCAGCTCTCTGTTGAAAAAAGACAACGAGAGGGAAGCAGAAAAAAATCTGCAAATTTTTCGGTAGTAGAAGAAAGCCATCCTGACTATTCCCCCACCGAGACAGGTTTTGGATTCCTGGATTGGCCTCGACAGTCCCGTTCATCCCTTCTCAATGACGCTTTTCTCATTCCCTCCTTTTTTTTGCAAGGTGCTTCCAGCTCAAACACAGTCTTTGCCATTCCATCCAACAATCAATTCCCTGGATGGCACAGACCTTGCTTCAGGAGGACACACGGATGAGTTCAGTAACTTTTTGTAAAACCAGGATTCGGTTCACGAATCCTCTGCATCTCCAAGGGGGAACCCAATGAACCTAAAACACAGCCTTGTTATCGCTTTATCCTTAGGCCTTTTCACTCTTGGAAGTTGCAACAAAAATGGGGCAACGCCCAGCTTGGGAAACCCCAACATCGGGATCCCGGATGACGATGGGACTCTCTTTAAGAATGGGGGAAACGATAAGGACAGGATCCAGGAAAACAAAATCCCCAATGACGGCTCTCAGGACAAGGGAGGAAGCAATGGGGGTAACAACGGAGGCAACAAGGGTGGCGGGCACAAAGGCGGTGGAAGCAATGGAGGACCGGGAGCAGTCCCCGAGCCTGCAACTTTGCTCCTCTTAGGATCCGGTCTCGCCGGAGCTGCGATGGCCCGCAGGCGTAAGCGCAAAGCCTTAGAGCTTCAAGAGGGAGAAGGCGAGGTCTAAATTCCTCCACTCATCCTTACCCAAGGATCAGGCTTTTTCAGGAATCTTTTTTCTGGACGGCTTTTTCTGGGGTTGTGATTCCTTCCAGTTAAAATCGAGAGCCATGCTTCGGTCCTTTTGGATTCCTCTAGGCTTGGTCCTTCTCTCGGCCTGCTCCAGTCTTTCATCTTCCCGCCTAGAAAGTTTGGATGGGGAGACGGAAACGGTTTTAGTCCGAATCCAAGATTTGGAAGCCTCTTTCCGTGTTGAGGCTTCTCCTGCACTCCTACGCATCATGCAAGACCCAAATCGCCCCTTGCCCCTCCGGGCCCGAGCAGCCGGTGCTCTTGCAGTCTTTGGGAATCCTAAGGGCATGGCCTTTTGCCTTGCATGCATGGTTGCGGGTCTTGAAGGCTCTGAGAAGAGAGACAGACAATTAGGAATCCCTTTTTCAGACCGGATGGCCTTCGCAAGGGAATTGGCAAGCAGGAGTTTGGCAAAATTCCTCCGAGGCAAGGGGGTGAAGGCTCCCTTCTTCTCGGCCAATTTTGGTGCCCCCGACCTCCGCCAAGCATGGCGGCACTGGAGGGAACTCCTCCTACCCTATATGGGCAAGCCAAAGACAAGCAGAACTGTCTCAAAGAGGGAGAGGAGGCGAAGTTGAACCTTTTTCTCTCTCTTCTTTTGTTCCTCCCCCTTTCTCGCCAAGCTCATCCTTCTGCTCTGCATGAGCAAAAGCCTCCCAAAAAAGAAGTGAAGAGCCTACGGCCCTCGCAGGTTCCTGCCATTCTCCGATACTCGCGGATTCAAGCCATCCCCTTCCAAAAGAGGATTTCCCTTCTCAAAAAAGCCATATCCTCCAGCCTGATGCCGGGCTTCCCCAAAGTTTCCCGCCTTCTCCTGCAAACGCAGCTGGGCATGCTTCTGCTTGCAACAAGGAACCCCGGACAGGCCTTGCAAACTTTTGAAAAAGTTTTGAAAGCCGTCAATCCTAACCAGACCGATCTTCTGGGAAGGTCTTTGCTGGGAAAGGGGCAAGCCCTGTTCGCTCTGGGAAAAAAGAAACTGGCCCTCAGAGTTCTGAGAAGCGTTGAACTCCGTTGCCCGGGAACTGTCTATGCAAAACAGTCCCAAAAAACGGCCACCATCCTCAAAAACTTGTCCTCCCACCTTCCCCTAAGCTCCCTCCCCAAGTTTCCTCTTCGCATCCATGATCTCGAAGGAAAGGTCCACCAACCCAAAAAAGCCCGCTTCGTTCTCTACCTAAAGAAGAGCCTTTCCCGGTATGTCTCCACCCAAGAAGGAGCGCGTTTGGCACGCAAGCTCAAAGATCCTGGATTGCTTGCCCTGGTTTTTGCGGAAGATCCAAAGAGCTTCCCCTCCCCTCTCAAACATCAAATCCGAAAATTTGAAGAACAGACCGGCTTAGGGATCTTCTTTCTCTCCCCGGAGATCAACAAGGTTTTGCTTCGGCTTTTTCCTCTCCAATCCCCCAAATCCATCCTCTTCACTCTCAATGGGCGGTTTTTGGATCTCAATCCAAGCCCCAATCGTTGCGCAGCTTTCGTTGCCGCAGGATAGTCCTTTTGAGTCCTGACCGGGCTCCCTCTACGGGGCTTTTTTGCAAAATCCTTGGAGGGTTTTCTATGGAATCGAGGGGCTCGTACATCATTCATAAGCACTCTTCTCCTTTTCCCGGGATTCCCATGGGCCTAAGCTTTCGGCATGAAAAGATCCCTCTTCCTCTCTCTCCTCTTGTTTTGGCCCCAAGGATGCCAAACACACACGGAGTCAAGCCACACTTCTCCGCAAACCCCTTCCCAAAAACGAATCCCACGGACAAGGCCTTTTGATCCGCTTGTCCTCCATCTCCCCTCTCCCCGCCCCCTCTCCGTCCTTCAAAGGACTCCGCTCTACCAGTTCAACGAAGCAGAGATCGATCTCTTTCTTAAGGAGCTCGCAAAAAAGGAAAAGAACCCTCTGAAACGCCTCCTCTTACTCGCCCGGAAAAACCTGGGACAACCATACGAGATCTATTGTTTGGGAGAATTCCCCTTCGAGCTCTACGACAGCGATCCCCTCTATCGATTGGACCGAAGCGATTGCGTGACCTTCACGGAACACATGTACTCCATGGCCCTGGCCAAGGATTGGCCCAGTTTTTTTAAGAACCTGATGAGGATCCGCTATAAAAACGGAGAGATCTCGGTAGCCACCCGCAACCACTACACTGCGGCGGACTGGAATCCCAACAACGCTTGGCTCTTTGAAGATCTGACCCAAAAACTTGGCGTGGAGACCTTGACCTACCGGATGCGAGTGGATCGAGCCCGCATGCTGAAAAAGTCTTTTGGAGTGATCCGGAAGATCCCAGTGGAGATCTATCCCCTCGTCTACATCCCCCGAAAAGCTCTACCAAAGGCTTATCCCATGCTCAAAGACGGCGACATCATCGAGGTCGTGAAAGGCAAAGGGAGCGGTCGTTGGGTGGGGCATGTAGGTCTCTTCGTCAGAGGGCCCAAGGGAGAACCCCATTTCCTGCATTCATCCGCCCCCAAGGTCCGGGAGGAAAGCCTGCCGGGCTATGTGGAGCGGATGAAAGCGAAGGTCTTCGGGCTGAAGTTTTTAAGGCTCAAGTAGAACCTTCTTACTTCACTTCCCAGGTCTTGCCTGCGTAGATCAAATCCTCGAGAGAACGCTGGCCTTTTTTGTCCTGGATCCCCTGGATCTGGCCATGGACCATTTTTTCGTAGGGTGCTTGTCGGATCGAACGAAGAACTCCAATCGGAGTAGGCTCTTCCACCTCCCGGAGATGGCTTAGGGCAAAGGCAATCGTAGGATTGGGATTGGTGGGATCGAAGACGACGAGATCCTCCTTGTTCCAGACCTTGCCGGACTCATCGGCTTCCCCCAGCTTCACAACCCGAAGTCGGTTGCAGTCCCAGGCAAGCCCCTTGTCATGTTCCTTGCCGAAGACAAGGGGTTCGTTTGCGCGCAGTTCCACCAGCCGGTCGTCGCGTATCTCCTTTTTGACCACGGGGTCAAAAGCCCCATGGTTGAAAATATTGCAATCCTGAAAGACTTCGATGAAGGCCGTCCCCTCATGCTCGTGGGCCGCCTTGAGGACCTCCTTCATGTGTTTCCCCATGACGTCAATGGTCCGCGCAACAAAGGTGGCGCCAACACCCAGAGCCAAAGAGATCGGATTGAAGGGCATATCCACCGATCCGAAGGGAGAGGATTTGGTGACTTTGCCGATTTCGCTTGTGGGTGAAAATTGCCCCTTGGTCAACCCATAGATTCTGTTGTTGAACAAGATGATTTTCAGGCCAACATTCCTTCTCAGGCAATGGATCAGATGGTTGCCGCCGATGGAGAGAGCGTCCCCATCACCTGTAATCACCCAGACCTCCAGCTCGGGCCGAGAGATCTTCACCCCCGAAGCGACCGCCGGGGCACGGCCGTGGATGGAATGGAAACCATAGGTTTCCATGTAATAAGGAAAGCGGCTCGAACAACCGATTCCGGAAACGATCACGGTGTTTTCCCGCTCCAGACCCAGGTCGGCGAAGGTCGCCTGGACAGCGTTCAAAATCCCGTAGTCCCCGCAGCCTGGGCACCAGCGAACCTCTTGGTCGGACTTGAAATGGGTCTTTTTGAGTTTGCCCTTTGGGCTGTCTTGGGTAGCAGTCATGCCAACACCTCCCGGATCTTCCGGAGAACTTCATCGTTGTAAAAGGGTTTCCCTGTGACCTTTGGATAGGAGATGTACTCCGCCTCGGGAATCAGGGTTTTCATGTAGGTCGTCAACTGCCCCATATTCATTTCGGGGACAAGGATCTTTTTGAAGCCACTCAGAATCTTATCGACTCCCTGGGGGAGCGGGAAGACATGGCGAAGATGGAGCTGGCTCACCTTGAAGCCTTCCTTGCGGGCTTTGTCAACGGCTCCATAAATCGATCCATAGGTGGATCCCCATCCAAGAACCAGGAGATCACCTTCGGAGTCTCCATGGAGTTCGGGAGTGGGAACATCCTTGGCAATCCCCTGCACCTTGGCGGCTCGGGTCCTGACCATATGGAAATGGTTCTCGGAATCGTAACTCACATTGCCGGAGCCATCCTCTTTTTCGAGGCCGCCGATCCGATGTTGCATCCCCTTGGTCCCCGGGCGCACCCAGGGGCGAGCCAGGGTCTCGGGATCTCTCTTGTAGGGCTCAAAGCCTTCGGGGTTGGTCTCAAAGTGGACTTCGAATTTGGGGAGGTCTTCGATCTTGGGAAGCTTCCAGGGTTCGGAACCATTCGCGAGATATCCGTCCGTCAATAACATGACGGGGGTCATATACTTGGTGGCAATCCGGAAGGCTTCGATCGCCATATAAAAGCAGTCCACCGGTGAAGCTGCAGCCAATACAGGCATGGGGCATTCTCCGTTTCTCCCCCACATCGCTTGAAAGAGATCGGCCTGCTCGGTTTTGGTGGGGAGCCCGGTAGAAGGTCCTCCCCGCTGCACATTGATAATCACTAAGGGAAGCTCCGTCATCACCGCTAGGCCCATTGCTTCGGATTTCAAGGCGACGCCGGGTCCGGAAGTGGTTGTAAGAGCAAGCATCCCTGAAAACGAGGCTCCGATCGCGGCACAAATCGCTGCGATCTCATCTTCGGCCTGAAAGGTAATCACTCCATCCTGTTTGCAGGCTGAAAGCTGATGAAGGATGTCTGAGGCGGGAGTAATGGGATAGGATCCCAGGAAGAGGGGCACTCCTGATAGTTTTGAGGCGGCCAGGACTCCGAGTCCCGTTGCTTGATTGCCCATGATGTTGCGATAGGTCCCAGGCTCGAGCTCGGCCTGCTCCACTTGGAACGTATGGTCCAAGAGCTCCATGGTCTCGGCGAAGTTCCTTCCCGAGGTAAGGACCGCAATGTTGGCTTCTGCGATTTCAGGGGCCTTTTTGCCAAAACGTTCCTGGATTGCCTTCTTGGTGGGTTCAAGATCCCGGTTAAACATCCAAAGAAGGATGCCAAGCGCCGCAAAGTTTTTGCAACGCATGATGGTCTTGTTGTCGAGTCCCGAATCCTTGAGAGTCTCCTTGGTGAGGTGGTTCAAATCAACTTTGACCACATTGTAAGGCTCCATCAGACTCTCATCTTCCAGAGGGTCAGAGCTGTAGCCGGCCTTGGTCCAGTCCTTCTTAGCAAAATTCCCGGTGTTCACCAGAAGGATTCCGCCATGCTTCAGGTCGGGGAGGTGCACCTTGAGGGCGGCAGGATTCATCGCAACCAACACATCCAAGAGATGCCCCGGGGTATGGATATCGTTGCTCGAAATCCGAACCTGGAAAGCGCTGACACCGGCAAGGGTCCCGATGGGTGCACGGATTTCTGCAGGAAAATCGGGGAAGGTCGCCAAATCGTTTCCGAACAGCGCAGCACTGTCGGAAAATTGATTCCCTGTCAACTGCATTCCGTCGCCCGAATCGCCCGCGAAGCGAATAACGGCTTCATCGAGGACCTCGACCTTTTCAGCCGGAGACTCATCAGGAGTGACCGTAGTCATATGTTCCCCCTTGGAACAACCCGCATCCCCTCAGATGGGGAACACGTAAGATTAAAAGTGAATAACACCTCGGATCCTTTTCCGAGGAAACCGGCCGCGCCGGCAAGAATGGTGCAAAAGCATAGCCATTGAAGCCCCCCTCATCCAAAGGATACAGGGGGACAAAAAGTCTCATCCGTCACATTTTCTTTCGCATCGAAGATCAGGGCTCCCGGAAGAGACGGCAGATTTCCGCAAAGCGCTCTAATTTTGCTTGGGCCTTACCCAGAATACTGTGAGGTTCGCCCGGGTTTCCGGCAAACTTGCCGGTCAAAATCTCCAGGGCTTCTTGGATCCAGGACACGGAATAGACCTGAAAAGTTCCAGCTTCGGCCGCCTCCCGGACATCCGGAGCAAGCTGAAGGTTTTGCGCACAGCTTTGGGGAATGATGACAGAGTGCGGGCCTTCATGACCCTTCGCCTGACAAGTCCGGAAAAAGCCTTCTACCTTTTCATTGACTCCCCCGACAGATTGGATGCGGCCTTTTTGGTCCACTGATCCCGTCATCCCGCAGTCCTGGCGAAGAGGTACTTCGGCCAGTGCAGAAAGGAGAGCACAGAGTTCGGCAGCGGACGCCGAATCTCCGTCCACGGGGCCATAGGATTGCTCGAAACAAATCCGCGCTGAAAGGGAAAGAGGGAAATCCTGGGCAAAGGTCCCCGTCAACCATCCCACAAGAATCTGCACACCTTTGAGATGGATCGGCCCGGAGAGCTCAGCCTCTCTCTCGATGTCAACGATCCCTGCTGCCCCCACTCCCACCTGGGCACTGATCCGAATAGGGTGTCCGAAAACAAAGACTCCATAGTCCAAAACTACGAGTCCGTTGATCTCTCCGACTGAGGACCCTTTGGTCTCCAGGTAGTAGGAACCATTTCTCACCATCTCGAGATATTTTTCTTCGGGGAGGGAGTGCCTGTGGCGTCTTGCCCTTTCTGCTTTCAGGACGGCCTCGCGATCTACCTGTTTTTTCCCCGTCTTTTTGGCCAAGAAAGAAGCTTCTCGGAGGAGATCGGAGACATCCCCAAAACGGGTGGAGATCCGACTCTGATTTCCCGCGAGGCGAACCCCCAGCTCGGCGATGCGCCCTTCGGCTTCAGGGGAAAAGGGGAGGAGGTTTTCTTCCTTTGCCAAAGAAGAGATAAAGGAGGAGTAACGAAGCAAGGCGTTTTTATTCAGGGGCATGTCCGCTTCGAACTGGGCGTGAATCTTAAAGATCTTGGGAAACTCGGGGTCTTCCTGACTCATTGCGTCATAGGTTCCTCGGTTTCCGATAAGGACAACCTTCACCCGAAGGGGGATGGGCATGGGTTTTAAGGGGCTGGAGACTCCCATGACGGGGCTTTCGGGAGCGCGGATTTCCAAGAGTCCTGTCTTGAGGACACGTTTGAGGGTATTCCAGACACCGTGTTCACTCAGGACATCCGCAAGCCTGAGGACAAGATATCCTCCATCGGTTTTAAGGAGAGTCCCTCCTTGGATCTGGTTGATGCGGGCTTGGCTCCCCTCCTTTCCCGGGAGAATCGAACCAAAGAGGTTTTCCCAAGTCGGGGAGGCCTCGAACAGGACGGGACAATCTTCTTCCTCCTGAGAGGAGCGAAGGACCTTGTATCCTAGTTGAGGTGGAAGACTTTCCTGCAAACTGGGATCGACCTTGTTTTGTTCTGCAAAGGCAAGAAGAGAGGGGATTTGCTCGAGGAGAAAAGCTTCCAAGTTTTTCAGGTAGGCTTGGACTTCATCGCCCCAACGTTGAGCCATGTCGGAAAACAATCCTCCGATGAGACCCGAGCCTGCCTTGCGTAAGAGGGCCAAGACTTCTTCTTGTACTTCCCCGTAAATCTCTTGTGCTTGTTTTTGAGTGCTGGCAAGACGCTCTAAGAGCTGCTCTCGGGCTTTGAGCATGGCCTCGGCCTTCTCCTTTTTTAGTTTGCCTTCTTTGACAAGTGAGGAGAGGGCTTCGGGAGGGACGGGCTCATTCTCCACCCGGGGAAAGATGTCCTGGCCTCCGTCTTGGCCGTTTTCGCCTTCGGTGAGAACGAGGACGAGGCCTTCTTTTTCGCAGAGGGCTTGGAGGTCTGAAAAGAGGGCGCGCTCCTTGTTTTTTCCTTCCCTTTGGATGGCGAGAAGGCGTTTTTTCATGGCGGGGGCACCCAAGGCTTTAGGGAGCCGAAAAAAGACGGTTTGGGCGATCCGTTGGAGGTCTTTGACGAAGGCGAGTGCCTTGCCCCTAGGAAGTTCGATCAGGAGAGGGCAGTGCGGATCCTCAAAGTTGTAGACCAAAATCTTGTCGGAAACGGGAGCGCAGAATCCTTGGATCTCTTTGAGAAGGGAGGCGATGGATGCGGCGCGCCGCGTGCCGCTCAGACCGGAGACGAAAATATGATAACCGGGCCCATAGAGTTCCATTCCGGTCTTAAGGGCTTCGAGGGCACGGTCCTGCCCGATAATGGTGCCGGTCGTGGGTTCATGGGATTCGGGTTCGATGCGTGGACAAGACCATTGGAGACGGTCTGAGGGGAGGGGTTCGTAGGATGGAGCATTCATGAAGGGTCCTGCATTTGAATTAAAAAAGGCCTGTGGAGAACCCTAGAAAATACACGCCTGCTTTTCGATCAGGTCCAAAATCTCTGCGATATCCGGCTTCGATTCGCCAGGAACCGACGGGAAAGGATAGGGAGAGAGCAAGGTCTTGAAAGTTTCGATCAAGAACGGGGTCTTCAACCCAGTTTGCTTCCACTTGGAGGAGGCTGGGTTCGGTGGACCAGTCCCATCCGGTCCCGGGGAGCCGGAAGCCGAGGCTTGTTCCTGCAAAGATACGGCCTCCTTTGGCTGGGGTTCCGGGGAGACCTGCGAGGCCTGCTCCCGTTTCAAGGGTCCAGACAATGGGATCCATGGTCAGTGCGAGGTCGAGGCTGGCGAAGGTCCCCTGCTCGCCTTCGATGATGCCGGGCCGAATGGGGTCCTTGGGGAGGCCGTTGGGGAAAACGGAAAAAAGATTCAGGGAGAGGGCGAAGGCTTGGGTTTGGAGAGGGTTGTTGGTTTGGAGGGGAAGCTCAAGGCCTAGGACGCGGTCTCCCGTCCCGGAGCGGCGGACGCCCCCGGGGCGATGGACGCGGCTCCCAAAGGGGAGATCAAACCATGCATAGATGGACTCTGTTGCGGCAAAGTGGATCCGGGTGCGGAGGCTGGTTTCGGTTCCCGGGCGATGGCGGGAGACGATCCCGATCCGCCCTTCGCCTTGGTCCATGGGGATGGGAGCGTTCAGACGGGAAAAGGACATGAGATCTTCGGCCCTTGGGCTTTGGATCGTCCCGAATCCGGAGCAAGAGGTCAGGGCTGCACAGAGCAGGAGGGAATAAATGCGAGACCTCATGGTTGGCTCCGGGAGGGCTTAGATCTTTTGGCTTCGATACGTCAGGACGGGGCAGGGTGCGCGGGCCATGAGATCTTCAGTGGAGTTTCCGATGAAGAAGCGGAGGACGGATGGGTGTCCCTCGACTCCCACAAGGACAAGGTCGGCCTTGCGTTTGTGAATCTCGCGGATGATTTCTTCGGCAGGGTTTTCGGAGAGGATGGCATGTCCTGTGGCGGCGACCCCTTCGGAGGAGGCTCGGTCCACCATGCGCCGGAGGAGAAGGTTTGCATCTGCCAACAAGCGCTCTTGAAAACCTTCCTTACTTCCTTTTTGGACGGAGGGATGACGCTCGATCAGGCGCACCATGGTGGGAGAATCAATCACAGAGAAGAACAAGGCTTCGGCCCCCAATTGCCCCGCCAAGGCGATGGAATAATCCAGGAATTCATACTGATCTCGGCTTAGGTCCGTCGGCACGAGAATCCGTTCGATGAGCTTCTTGCTTCCCATGCCACCGAGCATAACCCACATGATTGATGATCTCGAGTCAAGGGAGCTGTGCTTTTACGCAAAGAATGAAGATTCTCGACTTCTTTTGGGCTAGACAAGCTCGACTCGCTCCACTTCCAGCACGAGCGCTCCCTCGCGGGAAACCAACATTCCTTCTAAGAACACGACGGAAGCCTCTGCGAGGATCCCTCCGAAGCGTTGCCAGACTTCCGGAAAAAGGACAGCCTCGAGGAGGCCGCTTGCATCCTCGAGGGTCGCGAAACACATACGCTTGCCCCCGCGAGTCCGGTGTTCCCGGAGTGCCGCGATATGGCCGAGGACACGGATACGTTTCCCGACCTCTGGATGGAGGTCCGAGAGGGGCACAAGGCCACGGGCGAGGCCTTCGAGGGCTTCGCTTCCACAGAAGAAGCCCAGCAGGCGGGCCTCGATCTCGCGGCGGCGCTCGCGGCTGAAAGGGGGAAGGCTCGGAAGAATGGGTGTCCTCGGAGCAAGGGCCTCGGGAAAGAGGGCGGGCTCGTCGGCCTGGGCGGCGGCACGCAGGCGGTCCTGGAACTCAAGACGAAAGCGCCAGAGTTTTTCGCCACGCGTCCCTTCGCAGAGGTCAAAGGCCCCGACCAAAATCAGGGCCTCGACCCAGGCTTCCTGGATGGCCAGCTCCTGCGCGAAACTGCCCCTGCGATCCTCGTCGCGTGCTCCCACCCGTCGCCGCGCCATCCGCTCGACAAACCCACCCACCGAAAAAAAGGGTCCCCCCTCCGCCCGCTCCTCCAAAATGCTCCGCACAAAGACCTCCGGCATCCCCCGCACCTGCCCCAACCCCACCCGAATCCCCCGATGAGGGACACCCATTCTTTGCCCGCGGGAGCTTGCTGATTCAGGGTTTATGGCGAAACTGGCGGCGCTGCGGTTGATGCAGGGTGGCAAGATTGGGATGCCGCAGCGCTTGGCTTCTTCGACGTAGACGGCAGGGGCGTAATACCCGGTTTCGCTGGCGAGCAAAGCGGCAAAAAGCGCGGCGGGGTAACGCGCCTTGAGCCGAAGGAGGCGCCAGGAGAGGCGACCGTAGGTGACGGCATGGGCCTTATTGAAGGAAAAGCCCGCGAAGCGGCGAATTTGGGTCCAGAAATCTCGAGCCAAGGGAGGAGGCACCCGGTTTTTCGCGGCTGCTTCGAAGAATTCTTGTTCCGCGCTGGGGTCCGCTTCTCCAATGCGCCGCCGCAGGAGATCGGCCTGCACCAAGTCTGTCCCGCAAAACGCTGCCAACACTTGGATTACGTCCTCTTGATAAAGAAGGACACCCTTGCTTTCGGCCAAGATCGGGGCGAGGGCTGGGGGTAGGGAGGGCATCGGCTCCTCGCCGCGTGCGCGCCGAACGTAACGGTCGAGCATGCCGCTGCCGGCGGGACCGGGCCGGATGAGGGCAATGGCCTGAATGATCTCGTCCAGGGATTTTGCCTCCATTCGGATGAGGAGGGAACGCATGCCAGGCGATTCGAGTTGGCTGACGCCGATTGTATTACCTGCGGCCAGTAGGGGTTCGACGAGGGGGTCTCGGGCGGGAAGCTCGCCATGCAGACCTGAGCCGGGAAGACCTGGACCGCTGTCTTCGTCTGGGTCACCACCAAGAAGGCAAACTTCTTGGCGGGCGTCTTCGAGGATGGTTAAGGCGCGATTCCCTAGGAGGTCGATCTTGACGAGTCCCATGTGAGGGGCTTGGTGTTTGTCCCATTGAAGGACGGGCAGGCCCTTGGCGGATTGTTCGACCCCGGCGAGATCGCGGATGGGCACAGGGCTAAGGACTGTGCCGCCTGGGTGGAGGCCGAGGCAGCGTTGAAGACCTGTCAAGGCGAAGGCTCCCCACCAGATGCGGCGTTCCCGGATGCGAGCAGCTTCGCCGCCGGGCATTTTTGCGAGGCGGGCGCGTAGGATTGGGTTCTCCGCGAAGAGGCGACGGAGGCCTTCGCGAGAAAAGACAAGGCCTTCGGGGAGCTTGCGTGGGAGGCCTCGAGAACGGCGATTGACTTCGGCTTGACCGAGGCCAAAGCAGCGGGCGGCTTCGCGATAGGCGGCGCGGAAGCCTAAGGTGGGATGCGTACAGAACATGGCAAAATGCTCTTTGCCAAACCTGTCGCGCACGAGTTCAAGGAGGCGATCACGGCGTCGCCAGCAAAAGTCCAGATCGATGTCAGGCAAACCTACGCGACCGTCTCTCTCGAAGCGGGCAGAGTTGAGGAAGCGTTCGAAACAGAGTCCATAGCGCAAGGGGTCGGCATCGGTAAAGCCAAGGCAGTAGGAAACGATGCTGTCAGCGGCGGAGCCTCGGCCTAGGACGGGGATGCCTTCTTGACGTGCAATGCGAACGATTTCATGGACGATCAGAAAGTAATCGTCGAAATGCAGGGAATGCACGACTTTGAGTTCATGGTCGAGGCGAGCGCGGGCATGTGCTCGCTCAACTTCGCCGACATCGCTGTAACACTTCTCAAAACCTGAGCGACAGCGAGAGTCCAGGATCTCGGCCGCATCTTCAGATCCCCGATCTTGGTGCAGGATGGGCAAGACCATAGGCCTGGGCCGTGCCAGCGAAAGGCTGCATGAGGCCGCAACACGCTCAGCTTCTTCCAGTGCCTCAGGAAAATCTGCGTAGGCAGCCCGAAGCTGCTCGAGAGAGGGGATATAAGCCTCCTTCCCAGCCGCCGCTTCCGCCCGCAGCTCACGAAGAAGGACACCCTCTTTTGCCGCAACTGCGAGAAGATGACGCCCATGCTCTGAGGGCTGGCCGTAGATGACAGGTGGTGCAGCCACAAGCTTGATGCCATGTT
>Ga0256841_1000929_pt1 | contig 27367 bp, 26 predicted proteins | sample 356308metaG_FD_185971 | JGI IMG/M metagenome (GOLD analysis project Ga0256841, IMG submission 185971) | Hydrothermal vent microbial communities from Mid Atlantic Ridge, Atlantic Ocean - 356-308 | ecosystem: Environmental > Aquatic > Marine > Hydrothermal vents | place: Atlantic Ocean: Mid...
CCCGCTTTGTTGGTGCCGGGCAAGAAATTGCGCTGTCAATCGCCAATTTTGTGATGCTATGTGGTGGTGATTTTGAGGTTGAAAACCAGATAACGGTATAAATTCTTGGCTGGCATAAACATAGGCGTTCCGCGAGCCAATACTTTGGGTAAAAGCATCCAGTAAAGCACGGACGCCTTCTTGCCGGTTGGCAAATAAATCCGCCATTTCTCCCGTCATGGTCAGACCGTGAAAGCTGCGGTCCGGCAACCGCTGACGGACCGATGCCAATGCACTGGTCAACTCTTCCAATCCTTGCCATAAAGGGCAGTAATGTTGAATCACTGAAACAACGTGCCCGTCTCCACGCACCACGACAGCTTTCAGGTGGGCGCCCCCTATATCCCAACCGACATAGTAACGGTTCATACTGTCACCTTGATTTCCTTCCCCCCGATCTGCTTCCGCCTCGATATCAATTCGGGCATTGAAACCCGCTCATTGGCCAACATTACGACCCATTCGGCCACATTGATATTCAGCGCCGCCCGGATACCGGTATAAGAAAGCGTCAATCGGGGGTTAATCTCGACCACAACTGTGTGGTTCCTTGACTGGATCAAATCAATACCCACATAACCCCATAATCCCGGAATGGTCATTGCAATCTTTGAACATAGGCGCTGGAATTGAAGCCTATCTGTGCCGTTGATGTTGACGCTACAAGCATCGAGCTCCAAAGACTCACCCTGCCACACGAGATGCTGGCGATTGACCGTCAATAACAAAGCTTTTCCGCCGGCAAAAACGGCTGACAGGCTGAGGGGTTCACCCCGGATGTAAGGTTGAATGATCCAATCTCCCCTGTGAAAATCCGCCAACTTCGCGCTGGGCCCAACCAGTCGTATTCCTTCACAACCCACCTCATCCTTGGGCTTAATAATCCAGGGAGGGGGAAATTGCCCATTGAACTCGGCAACCAAACAGCCGGGCACCGAATCAACACAGGCTGTGTTGAGAATAGTGTTTGTCGTGAGCTTATCAGAACAAATTTGAATCGCATCGGGGCGGCATCCCAACAAGACTTTCCTTGCCGCCAGCACATCTTTTGCCAAATGATATAAAATGCCATCAGTTTCCGGAGCCACAACCCATACTGCATCCGCCCAGGCCAGCCCTGCTTTCCACTGCTCTTGCCATTGTTGGGGCGAGGCAATCGTGTCAGTTTCGATTGAATTATCTTCCACTATTAAGGGAGACAGGCGGCTATCGCGCAGAATTCTCAATGATATTTGAGGCAGGGAAGCCAAATCCGCCGCCAACGCACTCAACATCGCCTCTCCTGCCCTGGCAAGTTCCTCGGGCAAAGCTTTTCCAGCCATGCCTCCGCCAGTAATATATTCCAATACCAAAATTTTCATAGGCTGCAATGAAACTGATTCCGGTCATAGATTTGTTACAGGGACAAGCTGTGATGGCCCAACGAGGGCAACGCCAAAGCTACCAGCCAATCCATACCCCGTTATGCCCCACAAGCCACCCTAGACAGGTCATTGAAGCTTACCTTGAGCTGGCGGCCTTCGACTGTATCTATATCGCCGATCTGGACAGTATTTTAAAATCCGGAGACAACCATAGGATTATTGCCGCGCTTGAGCAGTATTTCCCCCACTTGAGCTTTTGGGTCGATGCAGGGTATCCAACATTTCATTCCGCCCCCAGTCAAATTCCCGTCATTGGCAGTGAATCACTGCGATCTTGCGACCTCGCCGCTTTGGCTTCTTTAGCACCCCGGTGGATTTTATCATTAGACTTCAAAGGCAACGACTTCCTGGGGCCACAAGCGCTTTTGGAAAAAAAATCCCTTTGGCCGGAATCTGTCATCATCATGAACCTGGCTAAAGTCGGCAGCATGGAAGGACCCGATTGGGGCAGACTGGAATATTTAATCCGGCAAAATCCAGCCAAGCGCTGGATCGCCGCCGGCGGTATCCGGAATCAACACGATATCGACCGATTGGCCAAAATTGGCATCGACAGCGTTCTAGTCGCCAGCGCCTTGCATTACGGTAATATCACGCCGTAAAAAAACAAAAGCCGCCACTCCTGTCGAAGTGACGGCCTTAGGACCGGGAATTTGTGAAATGCTCGGATTAGTCGTGCGCGGCAAAAGGATGGTGGCTGCGCTTGGCCATTTCCACCACTTCACCCGCCTTGGGCTCACCAGCAACCGCGCGTTTGATGGCTTCCTTGGTTGCTTCATAGTTGTAGTCCTGAATCTTGGCATCGTCTTCCGCCAACCAGTGGATGAAGACGGCAACACAAATATACAGGTCATCGGCTTCGTCCAGAGGAATGGTGCCATCTTCCACGCACTCGGTGACCGCCATGGCCACGCCCCGTTGCGCGGGACCAAACATCTGGGTCGCTTGCTTGCCATTTTTGATGGTAACCTTGTTGTACATGATCGTTGCCGGTTTGCACATCAGGTTGGGTGCCACCACTGCCAACAGGCTGGAGTGACCGCTCTTTTGGTTTACCAAACAATTGGCAAACGCGGTTTCCACGGCGCTATTCCGGGGACCGATCATGAGATCGATATGGGCCACTTCGTTACCTTCCCCCTTCAAGGACTCACCAATCATTACTTTGCTGATTTTAGCCACTCTATTTGTCTCCTCTGTCTTGGATGATGAAAAAAATGATAAAAATTTCCCGATTAACGACATTGTTGTTCTCCCCACAAGAGCATTAAGGAACAACGTCCCCAGCCACTCTACCCTGCCCGGGCCCATCCCTTGAATTTCCCGGCGTCAGGAGTTGTTCCAGGCGCACCGCCAATACCGTCGCGACCGTCAAATCAGCCGTGGTGCCTGGGTTGATACCCGCCGCTTTGAACGCCGCATCTGCTTCCTTAAGTTGCGGCAAAACTCGTTCTGGATTCACGGCACGTTGTAACAAATCTTCCAAATGCGCGCATTTGGCGGAAATCATGGATGCATAACGCTTGCCAAACTTACGTTCGACATGGCTGTCAGGAATCTCCCGCAGCAAACGGACAAACACATAAACCGCCGCCCATCGCTCATCTGCCCATTGGTAAACCCCAATATGATAACCGGGAATGGCCAGCTGAAAAACATCTTTGTAATCGCTAGTGTAATTATAGGCAATTCTGTCCCACTGTTTGGCCAATTCCATGGCTTTCAATAGGGTCACTGTCGGTTTTTTGTTCACATCCTCTGCTTCCGCATGCCCCAACCCTCCTGGATTCGCCAAACGAATCGCCCGGTAAACCCATTCGGCATCCTGCACTGTGGTAGTCTGCAATATTCGGTGCAAGCGCGTCCTTACCTCTCCCTCGCCAAGGCACTGCACGGCCGCCATCAAGGGCGCCGTCAGCAGTACAATCCCCAGGTTAGTGTTGCATCCCACCCTGTCTTTGGTTGCTTCTACCGCATAATATATCCTTTCCCCCAAAGAGAGAGATGGATCGGTTAATGGCTCAACGCTTGCCTGGGCACTGACCAGGAAATCTTCCACGGTCATCCCGTGGCCCTGGGAATAAATGCTGACGTTACCTGGTTTGAACGCTTCGACATCCAGGCGGCATGCTTCCAGATAGGCCTGGGCCAAATCGCTTTGCTCCGGCTTTCCCATCTCCATTAACGCGAGACCAATTGGCAATGCCGTAAAAAATCATCAACCAATAGGGCTGTCACATCCGTTTCGGTCACGCTCTGCAATCCTTTCCAGGCGGGAATGCCATTAGCTTCGAGCACCCAATAATTTCCTTTCGTGTCACGCAGGATATCCACACCTGCATAATCCAAAAGCAAAGTCCGTGCCGACTTTTCCGCCAACAGACATAGGGCAGAATCAAGGTCGGCTTTTTCGCACCGTCCGCCTTGCGCCACATTGGTGCGCCAATCCGCACCATAGCGGCTCATGGCTGCTATAGCTCTGCCAGCAATGACAAAAACCCGCCAATCCCGCACGGGATCGCAGCGTATATATTGTTGCAAGTAATATACGCCTCCCACCGGTTTGAGGCGAGCAAGGCAATCTAAGCTCTGATGCAACTCGATCCCCTCTCCCTGGGCACCAAACAAGGGTTTGCTGACTACCCATTCCCCCTGAAGAAAAATCGTATCTGCAAAAGCCAACGCTTGATTCCGCCGACCGGTAATACAGGTGGGAGGAGTCGGAATACCCTCCTGGTGTAGTAGAAAACTGGCAATGCCTTTATCCACGCTTAATTCGATGCCCCGGGTAGGGTTGTAAATCTTGACGCCTGATTTTTCGAGGATGTGGAGCAAATTAAGATATGTGATGATCTCTTCCAGGGTGCCTCCTGGAACTCCTCGAACAAATACGCCTGCTGGCAGGGACGATTCGAACCCCGGGAAAGTCACCGGCAATCTGCCTGATTCTATGTAAATGTGCCCATCAAGTAATGACACACACCGTGTCTCATATCCCCGTTCGGCAAAAGCTTGCCGTAAACGGCGGCCGTGCCAGCCTGGATCGTCGGTGACAATGGCAACCTTGGGTGGACTCATCCTCCGAAGGATTTGGCCAGCAATTCTTCGTCCAACTTTCCTGCCCGGAAGCTGCGACCGGACTCCACTGCGGTAACAATCACGCTTGCCGGGCTAAACAACATGGGGTCAATCTTGAAGAAATCGTACTCATATTCCTTGAATACCTGGGCAAAAGGCTTGCCATAATCCCTGGAAGTGGAGCTGGGCAAGTCCTTGGCCAATTTCTCGGCCGCCTCATCGCTGCCTTTGACAAATAAATGCACTTGACCGCCAAATAAAATCGCGTCATTGGTGCGCCCCATGGCGGTAATAAAATCCGGCGCCGGGGGCGGAACCGGCGCGGTCCCGGAACCGTCCATAATATGCTCGAGGGGAAAATGCAGCTCATGGGTCTTGTGCATGGCCACTTCCAATACCCGGGCCACCACTTGTAACCCGCCGGCCAAGCTGGAGGTCGGTGTCAGAACGACAGTCAAACCTGACGGACCAATCGCACAATCGTTGGCAATTTTGTCGAGCAGTGCCAGCGGTGGCGGCTTGTCCACCTCCATAATCAACACCGTGGCATCGGCCTGATCGCGGTATTTAAGTTCTTCAAATAATGTTTCCTTGCTGCACAAGGCTCGCGCCGGTCCCGATCCCAGTGCATAAAACGCCTCCTTGCCTTTGCCGTGGGAGAGGCTCCAGCCGGCATACTGACTGCCCAGACAGGAAAGTACCGGATCGGTCGCATGCACATTCACCCTGAGCGGCCAGTCGGGGGTAATGGCGCTGTGATTCAAAGTGACGGTTCCCATGCCACCCATGCAAATTTCCGCGATTCTGCGGCCAGCTTCCAATCCGCCTTCAGCCTCAATGCCCGCATCGACCAAAGTGACACCATTTTCCAGGCGGCTGACTTTCAACCGCAACATATTGGCATCCTTTAACAAAGATTCCACCAACGGCTGAGCGGTAAAGTTTACGCTCACCAATGCTTGTTCAGTCATTTTTCACTCCCCTCTCAAAACTGCACAACGACTCCATCAAATGAGCATTTCCCCAAGCTCCATCTGAGCCAAATGCTTTTCTACCCACTGTTTCCGTGACTGCAACCGGCTTTCTACCCTGGCCACAGAGTTTCCCTCGGCCACGATACTGCAAACCGGTTCTCCAATACCAAACTTTTCCCCCGAAGCGGGCAAATCGACACACCAAGCTGGCCATGCCATATTATCGGGTATGATCAATGTTCGGCGAGCAAAAATCACCCGCAACCCTCTTACCGGACCCGCTTTAGGCAGAACCGGCCATTCCCCCCGGCAAGCCTGAATATGTGCCGTCAACAATCCATCGCTCCAATCTTCATCCCACAAACCAACCACCGCGCCGGGACGGGGATTGAGTTCCAATACCTTGGGGCCTGCTTCTGTTACCATGAAATCCAGTCCGTGCAAGCCACGCAAATCCCATGTTTCTATCATCCGCCGCGCATAATCCATCACTGTTTTTTTTATCCCGGCTGGCAGCTCGGCCCGATTGATTGCCCCGGCATAAGCGAATGGTTGCTGGGCATTATAAGCGGCTTGATAGAGCCTGTTAAAGGCGCCCCAGAAAAATTGTCTCTTCCCCGCCAGAAAAGAATAAGTAAACACATTACCTGGCAGACGCTTTTGGAAATACATCCTGCCGCCTGCCAAGGCATAGGGACTGAGCGCTACCCTTACGCCCCCATGACCACCGCCTTGTTTCGCCAACCAGCCGGTCAAGTTCCCGGGCTGCTCCCAAGTAGTCTCCGGATAAGCAATTTGCAGCCTATCCAAGGCGGGAAAAAAGCGCTCGGGTGTAGCGCACAATCGAAGACTATCGGCGCTGTTTCCCAGTAACAGACAGAGGCGGGAAATTTCCTCCACTACCTTGGGCAGACTTTCCAAGCCACTGCCATAGACCCACCCCACGGGTGAGTATTGATGGATCATTTCCTGAGCCAATGCCGTAAGTTCCCGGGCATTAAATTCGTTCTGATGGACGGGGATTTTGCGCCAGGCGCAGGCATTTTTTTTCGTATCCAGATCGGCGAACCGGTCCAAAACCACTGGTTGCCACCTACCCCGCCTTGCAGAAACAGCCAACATCCGTGCCGACTGAGCAATGATTAAAATAGTGTCAGACATTGGCAGGATCAAAACATTGTGTCTAGCCCGGATATTTCATCAGTATCATCATGAAATCAACCGCTTGGTTTCGAACTCGTCACACACAATCATTGCCCCTGTATTGCGCGCCGCCACCAACTGAAATACCAAGTCCTCGTAGTGGCAAAATTCACCCTGGATTTGGGATAAAACCTCCTCTGCTCTGTCAGCTTCTGGTATCAGGCAAAAGCCGGTCGGCCCCCAAGAACTTTGCCCTAGACCGACAAACCCTTGATTTTCCAACCAGTGTAAGGCCTTCGCTACCTTTCGGCTGGTATAACGCCCCCCTTGAGCCGAGGCAAAATATTCGCCGTTGGCGACTTGAATATCGGCAATCACCCGAGCAAAGGCTTGCGCGTTTGCCTCCGCCAAGGCAGGCAATCCACTGATTAACAACTTATGGCAAAGCCTGGCGGCAACCTCCACGGGAAATGAAGGCAAGTCTTGAAAGGCTTGTAACTCCTGGGTGCCGGACAAACCCTGGCAGCGTTTGTCGAAAATCATCAGCCATCGCCAATGGGCAGGCACTGGCAAGCGGGAAAGAAGAGGCGGGGTAACCGTTTCTGGTCCACGCCCGCCATCGACAATAAATCCTCCTCGTTCGAATGCCGCTATGCCAATACCCGAGCGGGCGCCACGGCCACTCAACCGGGCAATATCCCTGACATCCAGATTCAAACCCCAGAATTTTGCCAAAGCCATCCCCACCGCCAATGCCAATTGTGTGCCGGAACCCAGGCCCGCGTGAGGAGGAATCATCGAATCCATGTGAATTCGAAAATAGCGAGGGACACTCAGAACCTTTAAGAAATGATCCACCAGGGATTCAAGACGGCATTCGTTTTGACCGGAAATTTCCAAGGTTTGGGCCCAGCTCACGGTTACCGAGGTTTGCAAGGATTCCACTGCCACGCCTACACTGCCGAAACTGCGCCCCAGATCACCGCTCAAGTCAATAAAGCCCATGTGCAGCCGGGCGGGGGCCGATACTTGGACTGCTTGATAGGCAGGAGATGAGGTGTTTTTATTCATCAATCAATGTCGGAGGCATGGAAAACATGGTGCGGGAACACGTCTGGAAAATGCTTCTGGCTATTGGTGTAAGGTTACCACGAAGCCAACTTTTCCCGCCAATCTTCATAGACATAGAGCAAGGCGGGGATAACCAAAAGCACCAAAGCCGTGGCGAAAAACAAACCGAAAGCGATGGAAACTGCCATGGGAATCAAGAATTTTGCCTGCAGGGAGGTTTCGAATAATAAAGGTAACAGGCCGGCAATCGTGGTTAGCGAAGTCAGTAGCACCGCCCGCAGCCTTTGGCAAGCCGCCTCTTCCAGAGCCTGGAACAAGCCCATGCCGCTACCGCGCAGATGATGGTAAAAACTGACCAGAATGATGGAATCGTTCACTACAATGCCCGACAAACCGAATATGCCGAACAGGGACAAAATCGTCAGATCAATCCCCATGACAAGATGACCTACAATCGCACCCACTAAACCAAAAGGAATGGCCGCCATCACAATCACCGGCCATCCATAGGAACCAAACACCCAGGCCAAAATCAGATAGATCAACATCAGCCCCATCATCCCCCCCCGTTTCATATCCGCAAGCGTCTCGGCCCGATCCTCCGCCCGCCCGGAACTGCTGTATTCAATGCCGTATTTTTTCGCCAATTGGGGTAACGTCACCGTCATCAGACTTTCCATTACCAACCCCGGCTTATTCAGTTGGGTATTGATTTCCGCCGACACATCCACCGCCAAGCGGCCATTGGCATGGCGTAATATTTCAAATCCTTGCTTGGACCGCGCCTTCGCCACGGTATGAAGGGGCACAAACTCTCCTGTGGGCAGTTTCACCTGAAAATTTTCCAACACTTTGAGATGCGCCCGTTCTTCTTGCGCCAGGCGAACCCGGACCTCTACTTCATCCGGGCCATCCTGGAAAATCTGTACCAAGCGCCCGGCAAAGGCTGTGCGAAGCTGCCGCCCCAGTTCCTCGGGCGTCAACCCCAAAGATTCACCAATCGGGGTCAACCGGTAAATCCATTGCTCCCGGCCGTAGGGCAAATCTTCGGTGACATCGGTCAACCCGGGAATCGACTTTAACGATTCCTGTAATTCCAAGGCAGCGCGTTTAAGGACTTGCGCATCATCGCCCACCAAACGCACACTCACATCCCGGCCTGGAGGCCCCACCTGGCGCGCCACTATAATCAAATTGTCCAGTCCCGGCACCTGGGGAATATGCTTGCGCCAAGCTTCGATCAACTCCCAACTGCGCACCTCTCTTTCCTCGGAAGGCACTAGCTCGACAACCATTGCCCCCAAATGATCGGCTTGCTGCTGCAATCTGCCATCATTGCTCAAGCCCTGGCCCTGAATTCTCTCTACTGTACGCAGCAATGGCTCATGAGACAATTCCTCGGCGGTTTGCCGTAAAACCTTTTCTATTTCTGCCAAATAGGCACTGACTGTCTCTTTGGGAGTTCCCGGCACAAACCCCACGGTTGCATAGAGAATATCGGCTTCCGGCGCGGCAAAAAATAAAAAGTGCACCCTGCCGCCAGCCACCAAGCCCAGTGACAGAATCAGCAAACTGCAAGCTGCCGCGATAGTCAGTCCCCGGTAGCGTAGCGCGGCTTTTACCAAAGGGCGGAAGCGCTGCTCTTTGAAATTTCGGAAAGCTGCATCAAATTTTTGCCGTAACTTGCCATCGTCCCCGCCATGCATTTTGGCGAAGGCGTGGCGCAAATGGGCTGGCAGCACCCAAAAACTTTCCACCAGCGACGCCAAAATGACGGAAATCACTACCAGGGGAATAGCAAACAGGATTTTACCGGTCGGCCCACCTACCAACATTAAGGGTAGAAAGGCAGCTACCGTCGTCATGGAAGAAGCCATCACCGGCGCCAGCATCCGCCGCGCCCCGCCCTCAGACGCCAATAGAGGCGGTTCCCCCATTTGATAATGGGCCAGGGCATCCTCGCCCACGACAATTGCATCATCGACAATGATCCCCAGAGCCATGATCAAACCAAACAGGCTGATCATGTTGATACTGCCCCCGGCAATATACAAGAGCAACAAGGTGGCCATGAAGGAAACCGGAATGCCAAAGGCCACCCAAAATGCCACCCGGCCACTCAAAAACAGATATAGAATGGCGACCACCAAAATCAGGCCCGTCACGCCGTTTTTGAGCAGCAGATTGATTCGCTCCTTGATGAGCCCCCAAGTCTCGTTATAGACATGGAGCTGAATCGATTGAGGCAATTGCCCGCGGACTTGCGACAGCCAACGATTGAATATTTCCGCCGACTTAAACGAATCCCCATGCTCTGCCCGGCGGATTTGCAGCTCCACCGCCGGTTTCCCTCGAAAGGTCAGAAAAGTGCTGTTCTTTATGGGTTGGCGCTTGATTTTCGCTACCCCGCCGAGCTCAATTCTCCCGGCGGGGAGCGCTGACAGTGGAATTCTGGAGAATTCCAGCTCCGAGCGGCGTTGTTCTGTCACCCGCAGCACTTTCAGCAGCTCTTGGTCGCCAAAACTTCCGGCGGGAATGTCCCGGCTGAATTGATCAATGCGTTCGGCAATTTGGTCGAGACTTAGACCTAAGGCATTCAAGGTATCATGGGTAAACTCAATGGCGATTTCTTCCTCTGGCAAGCCAATCACATTGACTTTATCGATGCCCCGGTCCAAAAGTTCACGCTCAAAGCGGTGAGCCAATGGACGCAGCGTATCCAGATCATCGCCGTACAAAATCAGGCGGGAAACAGGTTCGTAGCGAGCGATATGGGTGATCTGCGGGTCTTCCGCCTCCCGGGGAAGGTTACGGAATTCATCCACCCTTTGCTTGACTTGATTGAGCGCCAGGAGAATATCTGTCCCTTCCCTGAATTCCAATGTGATAGCGCTGCGCCCTTCAGCCGAAGTGGAAGTCATCTTGCGCAAGTCATCCACCGATTTGAGGACTTGCTCCAGGGGCGTGGTCAGACCGGTTTCCACATCCTCCGCGCTGGCCCCGGGCCACACCACGCTGACTCGGACGATGTCCAGAGTAAAGTTGGGAAAAAACTGGATATTCAGCTTTTCCAGTGCAAAAATCCCCCCCATAATCATTAAGGTCATGAGCAGGTTGGCGGCAACTTTATGGCGGGCAAAAAAAGCTATCCAGCCCTCACTGTGATTGGCCATCTTGGTACTACTGACATTCAATCATGATAGATAACAAGAACACGCCGGTTATTTCTCCACCTTGATTTCAACCGGCAAACCGGCGGCGGCATTGGGCAGGTGGGTGATTAGCACTTTATCTCCGGAATTTAGTTGATTAGAGGCTACGAGGAGCCAGGATTCATCCTGTTCGCCGTCATAGTCTCCTAAAATATTCACCGTTACCGGGTGTAAACGCCCATTCACGATTTTGAATACCTTGTCGCTGCCATACAGCGCAGAATAAGGCAACGGCACGGCATTATCATGAGGGGGGCGACGGAGGGCCAGAGTGGCTGTCATGCCAAGACGCAAACGCTCTCCTCCCTCGGCAACCTCAAACAAGGCGTCAATCCCGCCTGCCGTTGCGCTCCCCGATAGCCGGGACAACCAAGCGCTAAAGTGGCTACCCGCGCTCTCTCCCTGTGCCCGCAAGGGAATATGCTTTTCCAGCGCTTGTTGAATTTCTGCCTGAAAAGGGGTGGGAATTCGCGCTCTGAGTTCGAGCTTCTGCCAGGGATAAAAACTCAGGAGCACTTGATTCGCTTGGACAAAATCTCCCTCCGCAACCTCGACTTTAGCCACAATCCCGTCAAAGGGGGCAATCACCTGACTGCGTTCCAGAGCTAATTGGGCGGTTGCAAGCGCCGCCTGTGCTCGCTGTAATTTAGCTTGAAGCTGGGTTAATTTAGCTTGATGTTCATTAACAGCTAGTTGACGCGCCACCACTGCCAGTGACTGGCGCTGGTATTCCACCTTCTCTTTATCCACGGCGGCGGCTGACAATAAATTTTTGCGCAGTAGCTTTTCCGCCCGCGCCACTGCGGTTTTCAACAGCGTCAACAGCGATTGCTCGTGCCCAAGTGCTTTTAAGTCACTGGCATAGCGCAATCTCTCCTGTTCTAGCTGGGCTTCTAATTCCTCGACATCAGACCGGGCCTGAATGACCCGAGGCTCAAAATCCCTGGAGTCCAAGCGCATTAACACCTGTCCCTTTCTCGCGTGCTGCCCCTCTTTTACTAGCACCTCCCCTACCCTGCCCTTGCCGGGTGCTGCGGCTTGCATCAAAGCGGGTGTTTCAACTTGCCCATACAAGGTCAATATGGGCTCTAATGACCGGGGATTGACACTCACGGCTTCCACCTGCCAAACCCGTGCTTTCACGGCGGGGGCTGGTTGACGGGGACGGGTTATGATCAGTACAGTAAAAAGCAGCAGCCCTAGTGCCAGCACGCTCCAAGGCCAGTAACGGCGATACTCAATCGTCATAGGTTAAATTCTAGAAATAGCAAGGAGGTAATCCATTACTTGAGCATTGTGGAAAGGCAGGCCCACTCCGGCGCATCATTGGCGCGCCCGGCAGGACTCGAACCTGCAACCCTCGGCTTAGAAGGCCGATGCTCTATCCGGTTGAGCTACAGGCGCTGGAATGGTCGGGGCAGAGGGATTTGAACCCCCGACATCCTGCTCCCAAAGCAGGCGCGCTACCAGACTGCGCTATGCCCCGAATAAAAAATGAGTAGGTAATTATATACCGTTTTTAAGACAGGTCAAAGCGGGATTTCTCAAGCACTCAAACCCGAACAATCACCGGCTAAAGCCGGTGGCTGCACGAGGTATGACAGTAAGCCGGATAGATCGGCCCTCCAGCCGACAGCCTCAAAAGGCAACTATACCGCCTGAAGGTAGTCAGTTCCATTCATGGATTCGCTCTCGAAAACATTTTGCACGAAAATAGCCTTGTTTCATTCATTAATTCCGCAAAAATGGGCACAATTCTCCAAACCTCATTCAAGCCGGCGTGGTGGCTGAATAACCCCCACCTGCAAACCTTATGGCCTACTTTTACCCGGCGCCTGCCTGCCCCTCCCCGTCGCATCCAGCTCCTGGAGACACCGGATGGGGATTTTCTGGAACTGGCCTGGTGCGGCCAAGGCCATGGCCCTTTGGTATTACTGCTGCACGGCTTGGCCGGCAGCTTTGATTCCCACTACATAAAAGGACAACAATGGGCGTTTCTGAAAAAGGGATGGCGTAGTGTAGCCATGAATTTCCGCGGCTGTGGGGAAAAACCCAACCTTACGGCGCGTTGTTATCATTCGGGTGAAACCGGCGATGTGGATTATGTGTACCGCCATCTCCACCAACTGGAACCTATAACGCCCATGGCTGCTGTCGGTTTTTCCTTGGGCGGCAATGTCCTCTTGAAGTGGTTGGGGGAACAGAAAGGTAAACTCGATTTATTTGCTGCCTGCGCGGTTTCTGTGCCCTTACAGTTACACCTGTGTGCCGAAACCATGGATCAGGGGTTTTCCAGAATCTACCGTAATCGTCTGATTAGTGAGCTGAAACAATATGTGACCCAAAAAATTCATTACCTAGAAAAAAACGGCCTGTCCGAAGAAGCGCAAAAACTCAAATCTCTAGGCGACCTAAGTTCGATCCGATCCTTTTGGGAGTATGATGACCGTGTCATTGCCGGACTTTACCCATTTGAGGATGTGCATGATTACTATGAACAATGCAGCTCCCAGCGGTTTTTGGGAAGCATCCAGGTGCCGACATTGTTGATTCAGGCCATTGATGATCCATTTATGACGCCCGATGTGATTCCGGCATCCGAAAAAACATCCCGATATTTCATGATGGAAATTACCTCTGGTGGTGGCCATGTAGGATTTATTCAAGGGGATATGCCGGGAAAGGGCGAGTATTGGCTAGAACAACGGATTCCAAACTTTCTCTCTTCCCAATATGCACCAGCGGGATAGAAAGGCCTGGCTTTGAACAACTACTGATTCAAAATGCTTCCCAGGAAAACCTATTTGGCTGTTGATCAGGGTACCCACGCCAGCCGAGCTATTCTTTTTGACAGTCTGGGCCGACCCATTGCCCATGCCCTGCAAAATATCGGCATTCGCCGTTTTCACAATGGACGAGTAGAACAAGACCCATGGGAGCTGGTCCATTCTGTCCAGCAAGTAATTCATAAAATCATTACCGCCTCCCAAGCCCCAATTTCCGCTTGCGGCATCGCTACGCAGCGGTCAACGGTTCTGGCCTGGGCCCGCGATGGCAGGCCAGTTAGCTCCGCTTTGAGTTGGCAAGACGTACGCGGCATGCCGTTGGTTGAAGGTTTGCAAAGTCACAAGGCCGAAATTTCCAAAATCAGCGGGCTTCCCCTCTCTCCCCATTATGGTGCGAGCAAACTTCACTGGTTGCAACAATGGCTAAAAACCAGCTCGAACATACCTGGTGAGCTGAGACTCTCTCCATTGGCAAGCTTTTTACTGTTTCATTTACTTGACACACGCCCTTTTAAAACCGACCACGGTAATGCCCAGCGCACCCAGTTGATGGACCTGGCTACCCTTAATTGGTCCCCTCAATTATTGGAATGGTTTCAAGTGCCACTCCATTGCTTGCCGCAATGCACCCCTATTTGTGGGAACTTTGGGTTGCTAAAAGACACCGCCATTCCTGTGCTTGCCGTCAATGGCGATCAAAATGCAGCCTTTTTCGGGGCCGGCCAACTTGAATCTGATAGCGCTTTAATCAATCTTGGCAGTGGAGCATTTATACTCCGGGAGATCGGTTTCAGACCAAGACCCAGTCAGACCCAAGTTACCGGCATTGCCTTTAGCGATCACCAGCAAACCCTCTACCTCCGCGAAGCAACGGTAAATGGCGCAGGCAATGCGCTGAACTGGGCCCGCACAAAGTGGGGTATTGAAAATCTTTACCAACAATTACCCGCCTGGCTCGAACACACCACACACCCACCAATTTTTATCAATACTATTGGCGGCCTGGGTTCCCCCTGGTGGCGACAGGATATAGCCCCCAGATTTGTCGGGGAAGCCCCAAACATAAGCATCGAAAAGCGCATTGTCGCCATTGTAGAAAGTATCGGCTTCATGATTCAGGCAAATCTAGAACTTATGCACCAACAATCACCACTCTCCAAACTCTATGTCAGTGGCGGCCTTGCCAACCTCAATGGCCTGTGTCAACAATTGGCTAACCTATCTCATCTTACTGTAGCGCGCTTGAAAGCGCCTGAAACCACCGCCCGGGGTATTGCCTGGCTGGCTGCCGGACGCCCGGAAAATTGGAAAACATCTACCCCAATCGACTTATTTACACCTCGGCCTGATCCCGGGTTAGAATCACGATATAGCCAATTTCGCCATTTTCTCAAGCAATATCTAGCCGAATGAAAATCCCTACTTTAGTCGCCCACCGGGGATATATGCAATGTTATCCCGAAAACAGCCTGATTGGCTTGAAAGCGGCACTGCGGGCAGGGGCCTGCATGGTCGAATTTGATCTCCAAATGATGAAAGATGGGGACTTTGTTCTCCTCCACGATACCAATCTCAAAAGAACGTCGGGCCAGGATATGGATATTTTTGATTTAACTTCGGATCAATTGCGCCATTTTAGCGTGCATGAACCACAACGTTTTGGAAATCGTTTTTCACCGACACCCATTCCCCGGCTGAGAGAAGTTTTACCGTTGTTAAAAAGCTGTCCCCAGGCAAAGGCTCTGGTGGAAATCAAACAAGAAAGTATGGTCCGTTGGCACTTCAAAACTGTTATCGACCGGCTGCTTGAGGCTTTGGGACCCTATAAAAATCAATGTAGCCTGATATCTTATTCCCATGAAGCCCTGGCCTACGCGCAACAAGAACCGCACTTGCCGATAGGTTGGGTACTGCGACATTACAATAGGGACCACCAAAAAAAAGCCGAAGGGCTCCAGCCGCAACTATTGATATGTAATGCACGCAAAATTCCCGACGAACAACCCCTATGGCCAGGTCATTGGCAGTGGATGATCTATGACATTATCGATCCCAGGGTCGCCCTATCCTGGGCGGAAAAAGGGGCCGAACTGATAGAAACTGCTGACATAGGAGGCATGTTGAACCATCCCCAGCTAGCTGAAAAAGCGTGTAACCATGGATTATGATGTGGTGGTGATTGGCGCGGGCATCCATGGCGCGGGGGCTGCCCAGGCAGCAGCGGCGGCCGGTTACAAAACACTCGTACTGGAACAGTACCCCGAACCGGCTCGCGGCACCTCCAGCCGCTCTTCCAAACTGATACACGGTGGCCTGCGTTATCTGGAAACCGGCCAGTTCCACTTGGTTTGGGAATGCTTGCATGAACGTGCGCTATTACTCCAAAATGCCCCCCATTTGGTTCACCTGGTTCCTTTCTATATTCCTGTTTTTCCAGAAACCCGCCGGCGCCCGTGGAAAATAGCGTTGGGATTGGCAATTTATTCCCTGTTTAGCCGAAAACCATTTTATTTTATCCCCAAGCACCGCTGGAATGGGCTGGACGGGCTGCGCACGAATGATCTGCAAGCCTTGTTCAGCTACTTTGACGCGCAAACAGATGATGCACGTTTGACGCGAGCGGTACTGGCTTCGGCGGCATCACTGGGTACAGAAATTTATTATCAAGCACGCTTCGGCCATGCCGAGATCGACGACCATGGCTGTACAGTAAATTTTGCCACTGCCAAAGGCTCCCGACAGATCAAAACACGGGTAGTCATCAATACTGCCGGGCCATGGGCCAATGAGGTGCTAGCTAAAATCACTCCGCGCCAAACACCTTGCGCCGTGGAGTTGATTCAAGGCACCCACATTCAAATTCCAGGCCACCTGAAGCATATCTATTATTTGGAAGCCCCCCAGGATCAAAGAGCCGTCTTTATCATGCCTTGGCGCAATAATATTCTGGTTGGCACAACAGAGACGCCGTACCAGGGAGATCCAGCCGGGACAAGACCACTCCCCCACGAGATAGAATACCTTTTGACGGTTTATAACCATTATTTCAAGCCGCCCAGAAGGCCAGAAGACATTCAAGGAAGCTTTGCAGGCCTTAGAGTATTGCCGGTTGGGGAAGGCGGTCCTTTTTCTCGCCCCCGGGACACCATCTTCTGGACCGACCGTTCACCACGGCCGCGCTTGGTAACCTTGTATGGCGGGAAATTGACCGCCTATAGGGCTACCGCGGCAAAACTGGTCAAAATGATCAAACCGTCCCTGCCTGCCTGCAAGCCGGTCGCTAATACCTCCAGGTTAATGCTTCCGGCAATAGACTAACCATTTATTGGCGGGGCTGATCTACCGATATCTTTTGATATTCCGGCAAATCCACTTGAACCATGAAGTATTCTGCCCGCCTGCCATCGGATAATTTAACCACGGAAGAATAGGAACGCACTTCTCCCCGCTCAAGCACCTCGAGGGTTGGCAGGCCATGCTCGTCAAGACCGATGCTGGAGGAACCCACTTGAATACCAAGACGATCAAAGAAAAGGATTTTGACAATCGGATGGATGGCCGTCAGGGTATCGTTTTTCAAGGTCAGCTTATATTCATAATTCCGGTCCTGTTCGCGCCCTATCAGCGTAAAAATGATATTGCGTACATATTGCTCCTGGATTGGAATCACTTTATCGAATTCCAGCCTGTGCAGAGAAGGCAAACGCCCCATGACCAAGTCGTCAATCTCTTTTTTCAGCTGGTCAAGCTTGGGCCGCATTTGCTCCAATTCCCGCGACTGCTTTTTTTCTATCATGTTCAGTTCGGTTACTTCTTTCGCATACATGCTCAATTTGATGGAAACAAATAACAGCGTTAAAAAAAGCAATCCAACAGCAGTCCACAACCCATAAATTAATTTTGTCCGCTTTCTGTGAGAATGGGTGGATCTGCGCGATTCCCTGCGGCGGCTTCGGCCATTTGATTCGTTGTGCATTTTTTTTAGTGTAGTTTGGGTACTCATATCATTCGATTTTGGACATTATTTTCCATTCTGCAATTTTAAAGCAATTGCCAAGCCAAACTTAAAAAATTATTTTTATTCAAAATCTTACCGAATCCATCCATGTCGATTCTCAGAAGATTGTAAAACATGGCAGAATTTTTCTGCGGTTTTAATGTAATTGACAAGGGGATTTTACACAATTCATTGTAGAATTTGTGTATTTCCAACCACTTGTGAAGCCAAATCACTCTATTCATGATTCACTCTTCTCCAAGTTGCACTGATTTGTTTGAGCCAGGACTGTTACGCCTGGAGGAAGCAATCAGCAAAGTGCTCGATCAAATCACCCCGCTTTCTGGTTCAGAGTGCATCTCCATTACGGATGCCTCCCACCGGGTACTGGCCAGATCCATCGTTTCAAAAATCAATGTTCCCGCCCACACCAATTCAGCAGTCGATGGCTATGCCATACATCATAGAGATATTCCCGCAACAGACGAAAAAAAAACACTGACCGTAATCGGGGAAGCACTGGCGGGGAAACCTTGCCCTGAAAAATTGGCATCTGGTCAGGCGATAAGAATTATGACAGGCGCCATCCTGCCAACAGGTAGCGATACTGTCCTCATGCAAGAACATGTAAAAAACATCGCTGCCAATCAAATTCTCATCGATGGCAAACATCGCCCAGGAGAAAATATCCGTCTGGCGGGAGAGGACATTTCCCAAGGTGAAACCATTCTCTCCGCAGGCAAATTACTGCTGCCCGCCGACCTGGGATTGATCGCTTCCATTGGCCAAAGCGAAATTGCCGTTAAGCGCAAAATCCATGTGGGAATCGTTTCTACCGGCAATGAAATCTTGCCCCAAGGGACTGTGCACGAACCCGGGAAAGTCTATGACAGCAACCGTTTTTCCCTTATTGGCGCCTTGGCGCGTTTACCTGTGCAGGTTCACGATTATGGCATTATCCCCGATGATCCTGAACAACTAAAACAAGTCTTTCTTAAAGCGGCAGACCACTGTGATGTGGTCATCAGTTCCGGCGGCGTGTCGGTCGGCGAAGCCGATTTCGCCAAAATTGTTTTGGCCGAACTGGGTAACATCAATTTTTGGAAGGTGGCCATCAAGCCTGGCCGGCCCATGGCATTTGGCAAAATTGGCGACAGCATTTTTTTCGGCCTCCCTGGCAATCCCGTGGCTGTGATGGTGACGTTTTATCTATTTGTCCTACCTGCCCTGTACCGGTTGGCAGGCACTTCGGAAAATTATCACCTTGCTACTTTTGCTGCCCGTACCCTTGAAAAGCTTCGCAAAAAACCCGGCCGTACTGAATTCCAGCGGGGCATTATGAGCCGTGCTGACAACGGACAATGGCAAGTCCGAACCACAGGCAAACAAGGGTCAGGCATTTTAAAATCAATGAGTCTGGCCAACTGTTTTATTGTCTTGGAGCATGACAGAAGCCATGTGGCGGCTGGAGAGCTGGTTGATGTATTACCATTTGCTTGTTTACCGTAAAATCAACGATATTCCTCTAATACTCAGCCCTTGTTTTTTTATTCTTCCACCCAAATATTAATCACATCTTATGAAAAAAGTAATCATGTATTCGACTGCCCATTGCCCCTTTTGCATCATGGCTGAACGTTTACTCGCCAGTAAACCGGGCGTTGAAATTGAGAAGATCAGAATAGACCAAGACCCTGAAAAATTTCAGGAAATGCTCCACAAAACCGAGCGCCGTACGGTTCCGCAAATTTTTATTGGCGATGTGCACGTTGGCGGGTTTCAAGAGCTGGCTGCGCTGAATCATAAGGGGGAGTTAGATACATTACTTGGTATTTAAAGAAATCTGATTTAGTACGAGGATGTACCGTCAAAATCAGCGTTATGCGGATGCTGAGAATTCATGGATGAATTATTCAGCGTTTACTTAAATTTAACAGGGTATTTCTATTATGTATCTCGTATGCGGTAATTGTTTTAGTGTCAATCGGGTACCGGAACCACGGCTTGGAGAACATCCAAAATGCGGCAAATGCCATGCCGAACTGTTAGATGGCAAAGTGGTGGAATTAAACGAACAAAATTTTAACCGTTTCGTTGAAAAAAATGACTTGCCTGTGGTGGTGGATTTTTGGGCTCCGTGGTGCGGACCTTGCCGAATGATGGCACCTGCATTCGCTCAGGCGGCAGATGCATCGAAGCAGCAGGCCAGATTCGCCAAAGTCAATACAGAAGAAGCGCCAACCCTGGCGCAACGCTTTGGCATCCGAAGTATTCCAACATTGGTCTTGTTCCGGTCCGGCCGGGAAATCGATCGGGTATCCGGAGCGATGAACGCAAATCAACTGCTAAATTGGATACAAAGCCATTAACCCTCAAGCAATTCAAAGTCATCTTTGGTGGCGCCGCAATCGGGGCAAACCCAATCGTCAGGTACGTCTTCCCAACGGGTTCCAGGAGGAATGCCATCCTCAGGATCCCCTTCGGCTTCATCATAGATGTAGCCACAAACAACACAAACATATTTCTTGTAATCGTTGCTCATATCTTGATTATTCCTTCATTAACAATAAGTTATCTAAACCATAAATTGGCTAACGACCAAGCTGGCCATTGCGCTCCCTCTATGAGAAAGTGTTTCACGAATTATTAAGAATCCTCAGATCACTGGGGTGGCGAACTAAAATCGAATACTTTCCCTTTCTTCTGGATGGCCACCCCCGCACTTCTACTGAGTGGTGCAAATAATCAGTCAGCAAAGGGAAATAGCTCAAATTGGCCTTGGGAATGACTACTGAAATATTGTCGGAAAATTTCATTTTGACATATTTTCGTCCTTCCACTATATGACGAGGCTTTCCTAACCATCGGTGCCAGCCATGATATTTTTTCTTTAAAAGACTTTCTATGGGAATAGGCTGATACTCAGGTTCCCCCCATATCCCCCGCCGGGCTTTTTCCGCTTCCTGCTGCGCGGCCAACAGCTGTTTGGCGAATTTTAAATTGGGCGGATGTAGATTAGCAATCGCTAGCCCCTCTCGCACCAACCTGATATTGATATTTTCCCCGGACTCGGTAAATAGATAGGCCAAGGTCCTGTGATATTTATCCCTGCGCTCCGCATCATATTCAAGCCTGACTTTTTTCCCCTTAACCCACTGCTCTAATTGACGCTTGGCTTGTTCCCCGCCTTTTTCTCCTAGTTTTTGATGGCCTTCGACTTCCGGCGCATTGATATTCAACAGGCGAATCCGGCGCCCGTCTTCCAGTTTCACGGTATCGCCATCAAAAACGTATGCCACTTGGAGGTAAACAAACTCTTTTTTTAGAGTAACAGGTTTGGCCCCGATGACGCGGCGATCACTATAATGCCATGTCCCCGCCGCATCCTGCCAACGGTACACTTCAGAAAATGCTTGTGAGGTCCAGACGGCCGAAAGGAAAAACAAAACCAGAACTTGCAATCCTACTGGCATCGGAATTGCCGTATTAACCCAGTTTAACGTCAATGGGAAAAACCGAAAAAAGAAAATATCACTAATAAAAAAGGCGGATCGATATCCGCCTTTTGGAAAATTAACAACACTATGCGGTCATCGATGCAATAAAAATTAAACCAACGCTTCCAGTTGCCGAATCTGTTTATAACCAGCATTGGCTAATTCCATTCCTCCACTGACGATAGCTTGGTAAGCCTGAGGCATTTGGTAGACTCGATAGCAAAGATATCCCACCACCACCAAAGCCACCGGCACGGAAACAATGGCTGGCAAACCGATCAAACCCGCCCCTTGAATCAATAAGGACAAGATATCCAGCGGCAACAGCAAAAAGGCACCGAAATACGTCAACACGAAAAAAGAATAAAGTAACAGCGTCAAGAATTCAAAAAGCCGAATCAAACCAAGATTGAGCCATTTCATCACAAGCAGATGTCTCCAGATGCCAAATCCAAAAACCAACCGAACCACTGGGCACGGTCACCAGTTTTATTGTACCCGTGATTATAGCACAGGCGTTGCGGTTCACTCATGCCCTTTTCCTGCAGCCTTATGCGCTTACTTCATAAAATATCAGAGGAAGAAACAATGGAAGTTGGGCATGGGACATCACCGCTGGCCGTACATAACTTCTCTAAAATACAGCGCCATCGCGTTTAAAAAGCTACAATAGGGACATTAAAATCAGGCACTTACAGATGACGAAAAAACCCGACAAAAAAAACTTCCAATTAAGCCGGTCATTGGATTGGGTATTAATCTTCCTTTCTGTAACAGCGATTTTTCTGCTCTTCCTTTCCCCATCCTGGTATCTGCCGATTATTCTTTTGGTGCTTGCAGGCCTGGCCATTCTCCGTTTTTTTACGGCCCGCGAAACAGATCGTCAACAGGCATCTCAAATCCAAACCGCCGATCTCTTGGGCAGATTCCCGGAAACCAATCCCAATCCCGTGCTTTATTTATCCAGCGAGGGCCAAATAGCTTATGCCAATGCTGGATGTAAACATTTTTTAAAACGCTTTGACCTTCCCTCTGACCCTGCCAAACTGCTACCACCGGACCTTGCCAATCGTATTCGTCAGCTCCGGCAATCAGGCCAAGCCTGCGAAACCTGGGAATACACCATTGATAACCACTTTGTTGCTTGTCAAGCAAACGTCCAGAATGACGGTTTGTTCCTCTACATCACCGACATCAGCGCCCGTAAACGCATGGAGAATGAGCTCTCCTGGCACGCCTATCACGATGTCATTACTGGACTACCTAACCGTTACCGCTTTCAGCAAGATCTGGAAAAAATCTTAAGACGGGACCAACCTTGCCACTATACAGCGGTATTTCTCATGAATATTGACCGCTTCCGTTTTTTTATCGGCAACCTGGGTTACTGGCTCTGCGACCAGCTGTTACACGCCGTCTCTGTCAGGTTGCGAGAAACCATTGAAACCAATCCATTAAGCGATCAAATCATACTTTACCGGTTTGAAGCAGACACCTTTGCCCTTTTACTCAAAAACTATCAAGAACCGGAATTACCCAAAAAGATTGCTCAACAACTGATCGAAAGCTTGCATCAACCTGTTTATATGGATCACCGGGAATTCTGTGTCACCATCAGTTGTGGCATCAGTGTTTATCCCACCGATGGCACGGATTTCTCTACCTTGCTTCATGCAGCAGATCTTGCCCTGCAACACGCCAAAAAACGAGGCGGCGGAGTATGGCAATTGCATACGGCAGACATGGATGAACGGACTCGTCACCGTTTGAAATTGGAAGGCTATTTGCGCCATGCCATTGAACATAATGAGCTGGAATTATTCTATCAACCCCAAGTATCCCTCAAAGATGGGATATTGACCGGCGCGGAAATCACCCTTCGCTGGCGCCACCCCGAACACTGCCTGCTTAAACCGCAGGAATTCATTCCATTGGCCGAGGAAACTGGCCTAATCGCTCCCATCAGCGAGTGGATTTTACGCCACGCTTTGATACAACATCGCGCCTGGCAAACCCGGGATTTTCCGCCTATCCGCCTGGCGGTTAATATCTCCGCCCAACAATTCCACCAGCAAGACCTGCCTCAGCTTATTCGACGCCTGCTGCAGGAAACCCAAGTGGCACCCCATTTCCTGGAACTGGAGCTCACCGAATCGGCGGCCATGTTTGATATCAACCATACCGTGGTTGTCATGCAACAACTCAAAGAACTGGGGGTACAGCTGGCCTTGGATGATTTCGGCACCGGCTTTTCCTCCCTGGCCTACTTGCGCCGCTTTCCGTTGGATACCTTAAAGATCGACCAATCATTCGTCCGCCCCATGGATAAGGAAGAAGATGCGGCTGCCATCATCAAGGGCATCATCAGCCTGGGTCACAGCCTGCGGCTCAAAGTGCTGGCCGAAGGCATCGAAACACAGGCCCAGCTACAACGCCTGAGAGATTTCGAGTGCGATGAAGGCCAAGGTTATTTGTTCAGCAAACCCGTCCCTGGGAATGTGTTTGAAACCTATCTTGCCTGCGGAAAATTTGAGATTGGTTAAGGAACCTCTGACTTAATCAGAGGTTCCTTAATCGTTTGCCTACTGGCAAACATACCACCAAAACAGTGATTTATCATCACTGAGTTTGAGAGCAAAACGACAATTACATTTTCCGTTGTGCGGATACTGAGACTTTAGGGATGAATTATTCAGCGTTCCTTAGATCTCAAATGCCAAGCCCACAATATTGTATCCTGCATCCACATAGACAATCTCGCCAGTAATGCCTGAAGCAAGGTCCGAACACAAGAAAGCGCCGGCATTGCCCACTTCTTCAATAGTGACATTTTTCCGCAAGGGCGCGGCATTTTCCGCTTTACTCAACATCTCCCGGAAGTTACTGATGCCTGATGCCGCCAAAGTGCGGATAGGCCCGGCGGACACCGCATTGACCCGGATCCCTTCCGGCCCCAACGAGGAAGCCATGTAGCGGACATTAGCTTCCAAACTCGCCTTGGCCACGCCCATGACGTTATAGTTGGGAATAACCCGCTCCGCCCCCAGATAACTCAAGGTCAACAAAGCCGCGTTGCGGCCCTGCATCATGGGCCGGCCGGCCTTCGCCAGCGCCGCGAAACTGTATGAGCTGATGTCATGGGCGATCTGAAAAGCTTCACGATCGACCGACGCCAAGTAATCACCCTCCAAAGCCTTTCTGGGGGCGTAGGCTACCGAATGGACTATGCCATCCAAGCCGTCCCAGTGCTGGGATAAATAGTCAAATACGCCTTGGATTTCATCATCGCTGCTAACATCGCAAGCAACCGCCAGTTGAGAATCGCATTGCCCGGCCAGCTTTTCCACCCTTTCTTTGAGCTTATCGTTCTGGTAAGTAAAAGCCAATTGTGCGCCTTCCCGGTGCATTGCCTGAGCAATGCCCCACGCAATCGAACGATTGCTGGCCAGCCCGACAATCAAAATCTTTTTACCCTGCAAAAATCCCATTGGTTAATCTCCTTCCGTTGTCAGTAAATCCGTTTATTATCATTCAGATTCATCCTGGGTGCCAACGGCAATTCTTTCCACTTCCGTGACTGCCTTATCCAGCCTCCGGCAAATTTCTGAAACGATAGCCTCCCGGTTGGATTTCTTATATTCAGAAGGAAAAGTTAATTTCAGCCGGATTTTTTGTGGCATCGCGTGAAACCCCAACCCCACCTCCGGAGGCAGCGCCAAAGTAGCCAGCAACGCTTCAATTTTGGATTCTCCCATGCCCTCGACGTGAATCACCACCCGTTGCCGGCGGCGCAAGGCAAACAACTGGGGCAATTGCCTTGCCACGTACTGGCGATACATGGCCTCCATTTCCCGCGGCACGCCAGGTAAAAAATAAAAATGACATCCCCTGGCTTCAAGATAAAAGCCGGGGGCAGTCCCCCAATGATTATCCAAACGCTTGGCGCCTTGGGGCAGCAAAGCCTGTTTACGGTTACTCTCCGGCATGGTCTGTTTTCTTTGCTGAAACCTTTCTTCAATCATCAACAGAGCAGCAGGGTCCAGCTTCAAAGGCAGATCGAAAGCCAAACTGACGGCCTCTGCCGTCAAATCATCCCGGGTAGGGCCAAGGCCTCCGGTGCAAATACAGCAATCGGCCCGTTCAGCGATTTCTTTCAAAACCGAAGTCAAATCCTTGAGCCGGTCTCCCACTGCCGTATGCCGGATAACTGGAAGACCTGATTCAACCAGCTGACGGGAAAGCCAGGCACTGTTACTATCGACAATCTCGCCGCAAACAATTTCATCACCCTGGGAAAGGATTTCCGCGCATGGGGGTGGCCTGTTCATGAACGACCCGGTAAAAAATCAAACCAAAGGGATAAAGTCAACATACTCAACAATGTGGTAACTGTCACCAAAAGGGCATACAGGCGGCTATCCAGCTGGAAACGATCACACAAAACGATACCAAATAACATGCTCGGCATCCCCGCTTCCAGCACAAGCGCCGTGGATTTATCCCCGGCAAAAGCCAGCAAGCCGCTTAACCACCACCCATACCACGGCATCAAAAGTAATTTAAACACACTTACCGGCAACACATAAGGCACCATGGGACGGCGAAAGGTCCGCCAGTCCAGGGCCAGTCCCAAGCACAGCAGCATCAAGGGCGTCACCCCTTGGGACAACATCCCGAGAAAAGCCAAGGCCCACTCCGGCCATTGCCAATCCATCACATTCAAACCGATGGCCACAAAGGCCGCCCAGAGCGGCGGGATTTTCAACAACCCCGGCCAAAAGGCATCTTCCTTGCCTGAATTTCCAAACCTCCGCGCCACCTGAATGCCCAATGTCATGACCATGGGCGTACAGGCAAACAAATCCAACTGGATTGCCAATAACGCCGCCCAGTCACCAAAGACTTGCTGGAGCAGCGGCAAGCCTAAAAAGGTCACATTGGGAAAAGTCACCGCCAGCCATATCGCGCCAGCCTGTTGGGAAGGAATTTTCTTTATCCTGATCCAGAGGGCGGTAATCAATGCGCCAAAGAGTGTGATGGCAATCCCAAAAGCGGAAATACGGGCCGTTTCCGTCCCAATGTCAGCGCCGCTCATCAGCTTTAAAATCAGGGCCGGCAAAAACAAGTAATAAACCACTGCTGCCAATGCCTGACGGGTGAGATCGGCCGCCATTCCTCCCGGACGGAATTGACGCCAAAGCCAGCCACAGAAAATCATCAATCCCATCTGTGCCAAAACACTCAACATGGAATTTCTCCTGCATAGGCAGCCAAATTCTGTATCATGAGCTGCAAATTGATTTTCTAACTCACTTTAAGTTTTGCCATGCCGTTATCGACCAAATCCATTCCCGCCCACGAACGCTTGATCGTCGCCCTTGATTTCCCCACTCACGAACAAGCCAAAAATCTGGTGGAAATACTGGGAGAGACAGTGTCATTCTATAAGATCGGCCTCGAGCTTTTTATGGCCGGCGACTATTTCCAATTAATTGACTGGCTCCAGCAAAGAAACAAAAAAATTTTCGCCGACCTCAAATTCTATGATATTCCTGCTACTGTGGAACGCGCAGTCCGGGCATTGAGTAAAACGGGGGTACAGTTTGCCACGGTACACGGCGACAAGGCGATTATGCAGGCCGCCGCCCGCGGTAAAGGGGAGATGCAAATTTTGGCCGTCACCGTTCTCACCAGCCTGGATGAAAAAGCCCTGGAAGAAATGGGTTTTCAAGGGAATTTGCAATCTCTGGTAATCCAACGGGCCACCCAGGCTTGGGAAGCAGGATTGGATGGCGTGATTGCTTCCGGGCTGGAAGCCGGACTGATACGCCAAACAGCCGGCACGGGCCCTTTGATTGTCTCGCCAGGCATTCGCCCTGAGGGAACACCGGCAAACGACCAAATACGCATTACCACTGTCCAACAGGCTTTCGATATGGGCGTGGATTATATCGTGGTGGGGCGCCCGATCCGGGATGACAAAGATCCAAAAGCCGCAGCCAAAGCCATACAGCTACAAATCCAAAGACAATTCGCAATAGACGAAGAGGTTTGATAACCTCGAGCCCCTTTGGAACTTTTGAACAAGTCATCCTTGGCTCGTTCAGAAAGCGAAAAACAAAAATTGCGCGATTTTTGTTTTTCTC
>Ga0256841_1000930_pt1 | contig 27348 bp, 23 predicted proteins | sample 356308metaG_FD_185971 | JGI IMG/M metagenome (GOLD analysis project Ga0256841, IMG submission 185971) | Hydrothermal vent microbial communities from Mid Atlantic Ridge, Atlantic Ocean - 356-308 | ecosystem: Environmental > Aquatic > Marine > Hydrothermal vents | place: Atlantic Ocean: Mid...
TCTGTTGCTGGATTATCTTACTGAGGAAATCAAGCAGAAAGAACGAATTGTTGTTGAAAATGAGCACTGGGTTGCATTGGTGCCGTTTTGGGCCGTGTGGCCATTTGAGACAATGCTCCTGCCGAAGAGACATGTTCTAAGATTCCCTGATTTATCATCTGCAGAGCGTGCTGCGTTAGCACTTCTTCTAAAGAGTATTTTAATTCGATACGATAATCTTTTTAATATCTCTTTCCCTTATACCATGGGCTGGCATGGAGCGCCATTTAACAGTGGGAATATGGATCACTGGCATTTGCACGCCCATATTTATCCGCCGCTTCTACGCTCGGCTTCGATTAAAAAATTTATGGTAGGCTACGAAATGCTGGCAGAGGCGCAACGGGATATCACCGCGGAACAGACAGCGAAACGGTTACGTAATTTATCGGATATTCACTTTAGGAGTAAATAAGACCTATGTTCGAAATAATTGAAGAGCGTCAAAACGATATAGACCGATTAAAAATCCTGAATAAAAGGACAGGCGAGTATGTTTCTATTGTCCCTCAATTCGGGGCGAATGTGAATGAAATTGTGTTAAAAGAAGGTGATAAACTATATGGGATTATTGACGGAAATAAAAATAGTGCTTCATTTAAGAATATGGGGATATACAAAAACGCCGTACTGATGCCTTTTCCAAATCGTTTAAAAGACGGAAGATACACTTTTAACGGCATGGCGTACGAACTACACCAAAATTATCAAAGAGAAGGTAATGCGGCCCATGGTTTTATCTATGATAAGCCTTTTAAAGTAAACGGTAAAACCATCGGTAAAACGGAAGCCCGATTATTTTTAAAGTATGATTATGACGGTTCAATCTCCGGGTATCCGTTTCCCTTTGAGGTTCGATTAGAGTACAAATTGTGTGCGGAAAAGGGGTTTCAATGTAAAACCGACGTGTGTAATCTTTCCGAAACAGATATGCCATTCGGAAGCGGCTGGCATCCGTTTTTTACTTTCGGAAAGCCTGTAGATAAGCTCAAACTTAAATTCTCGGTCGAAAACCATATTATATTTGACAGCGGTTTATTACCAACCGGCTTAAAGAAAAAATATAACCGTTTTGATAATTATTCCGTTATCGGAGCCCGGCCGCTTGATTCTTGTTTTAAGTTGTCCGGAACATCCGGTCGGCACCACACGGAATTAGTAGATGAAGATGAAGACATAAAAATCGTTTTATGGCAGGAAACGGGCCACACTAAATACAACTTTTTGCAGCTTTACATTCCTCCTTCCAGGAAATCTATCGCTATTGAACCCATGACCTGTAATGTGGATGCCTTTAACAACCATGACGGATTGATTATTTTAAAAAAAGGACATACATTCTCTGCCGGATATGGCGTTCAATTAAAACCTGCTAATCTAAGGTCAATAATATGAAATTCGATATCAAAAATTTGGAAGAATTCTTTCGAAAACTCTACGGTTCCGATCCGATAGAACTTGAGACACAATTCAACCGGTACCAGGCTTTAATCACTCGTCAGTTGGAGTATTTTTCAGAGGACGACATCCATCTTTTCAGTTCCCCGGGGCGCACAGAACTCGGCGGCAATCATACGGATCATAACCGGGGCCGGGTGCTGGCGGCCAGCATCAATTTGGATTCCATTGCCGCCGTAACCAAAAATGATTCAGGAAAAATAACGCTCTTTTCGGAGGGCTACGATAAACCGTTCGAAGTGAATTTGAACAGCCTGGGAATCGTTGAAAACGAAAAAGGAACAACCCGGGCTCTCATCCGGGGAATTGCTTCCGGCCTGGTCAACTCGGGTTATAAAATCGGCGGATTTTCCGGTTGTATGGCCAGTAATGTGCTGCCGGGTTCGGGGCTGAGTTCATCGGCGTCCGTCGAAATATTAATAGGCTCTATCTTCAACTATTTCTTTAATGAGGGGAAAATTTCACCCGAAACCCTGGCCCGGATCGGGCAATATGCCGAGAACGAATATTTCGGCAAACCTTGCGGATTAATGGACCAGCTGGCCTGCGCCGTGGGGGGAATTATTTCTATTGATTTTAAAGATGCCCTACATCCGCTGGTTGAAAAAATATCCATTGATTTCGATTCCCATCAGTACAGTCTGCTGGTGGTGGATAGCGGTGGCAATCATGCCGATCTAACCGATGATTATGCTGCCGTACCTCAGGAAATGAAGGCGGTGGCTAAGGCCATGGGTGCGGAAACATTGCGCGAACTTTCGATGGGTTCCTTTTTAGAAAAAATAGCCGATTTAAGGAAACAGGCGGGGGATCGGGCCGTGCTGCGGGCCTTCCATTATTTACAGGAGAACGAAAGAGTGGAAGCACAGGTAAAAGCCCTGAAGTCCGGCGATTTCCGGAAATTTCTCCGTCTGGTTAATGAATCGGGAAATTCTTCCTTTAAATGGCTGCAAAATATTCATTCCGGTAAAAATCCAACTAAACAGGGACTGACTTTAGCTCTGGCCTTATCTGAAAAGTATATTTCCGAAATCGGTCAGGGAGCCTGCCGGGTGCATGGCGGCGGTTTTGCGGGAACCATTCAGGTTTTTTTGCCTTCGGAAGCAGTAAAAGAGTATATTAGCCGGATGGAATCGGTGTTTGGGAAGGGCTCGGTCACACGGCTTACGATTCGTCGGCAGGGATGTGTTGTACGGTGACATGAATTCACAGGAATAACCGGATACTGCAAGAATCTTCCGTTCCGATCGGTTCGTAAAAGAAAAAATCGCTTAAGGAAATAAATCGGGAAAGGGAAAAAATGATAGCCGAATGGGATTTAACTCAAACCAATCAGCGTCGGTTAAAAGAGAATATGCCCCGGGTTGCCGTTATTCCCACCAGTGCCATAGAACCGCATAATCTGCATCTTCCGATTGGCCAGGATTTTTTACACACTTCCATTGTTACCCGGCGCAGCGTTAAAAAAGCCTGGCAGACCACTCGAAAAATAATCGCATTGCCGGGGATTCCTTATGGAGTCGATTGTAACCTGTTGGATTTTCCCATAGCGATCCATGTTTCTCAACAGATTCTGGATGCCATGCTGCGGGAAATAATACAATCCCTACGGCACTATGATATTCAGAAAATGGTTCTTATCAACGGGCATGGGGGAAATGATTTTACTCCCTTCATCCGCCAGATTCAATACGATCTGGATGTCTATGTATTTCAGGTGGATTGGTGGAAAGTGGCTGAAGATCATTATGAGGAGCTATTTTCGAAACCCGATGATCATGCCGGTGAGATGGAGACCTCGGTTGCTTTGGCCCTGTATCCCGAGTTGGTGGAAATGTCTCATGCCGGAGTGGCCACAACCCGACCCTTTAAGATAGAGGCGCTGCAGAAAGGGTGGGCAAGAACGAGCCGCAGGTTCTCCAAACTGAATGAGTACTGTGCTACGGCCGATCCCTCTGCGGCCGACCCGGAAAAAGGAACAAAATATCTCGATATTACGATTGAACGGATCGCTGCTTTTCTGGTCGATCTGGTTCGTGCTCCCCTTGATGCCTATTTTCCGCAAAGGGATTTTTTTTAACCGAATATTTTCTTGCCTGTTTTTTGGGTATATTCCAGCCGTAGCGGAAGATACTCGAGTTCCCGGTAGAAATTTTCCGATTGCGAAATTTCTTATAAATTATTTACGAGTGAGAGGATCATAGAGGTCCGTAACCCTTCTTAAAGAAAACAATGAGAATGGATCGGACCGTGAAAATTTCATAATAAATGCAATACAATCCTGGGTGAACCTTACAAATGATCGATGCTGCAATAAAAATTCATGATAAATATCAGATTGAAATCAAATTAAAATATCAATTTGAGAACAAGAGGAGAGCCACCTCTTATAAAATTGAATATTATATTTTTATACCGAATAATCTGGGCATTCATTATTCAACTTATAAAAAGAATGATTTTTATGGCGATATTCAGAATTATATCCGCTTTAAAACACCCGTCTATCTACTGAACAAAATTGCTGACGATCGCGACTCCCCTTTGGCAAGACTAAAAAATACATGTGAAGGTTTAGTCCGAAACCCGAATGACCGGAGCCGGGGGGAGTATGAATATCAGATTAAGATGTTCAGTTGTATCGTTAAAAGTTCATTACGGGACCATGTTAATTTTATAACGAGTAAAACAAATTCCGAAGAAATTGTTACCCTGATGGAAACCTACGTACACTCCTTAAAATCTATTTCTGCAGAGTATCGTAAGTTAAAGCGGATTATTAATGTTCCGAACCTTGGCAAGGATATCTATTCAACTTTTTTATTCGGGGATGAATATATCAGTCTGCTGATTGAAAAATACAATTTTAAATTATTGGAATATTTAAAAACTTCGGTCATTCCCTCGGCAGATACGTTGAATCGGCAATTGCTGGATATGGTACGTCAGGAAGTAACCTACCGCAGAAACAATGGATATGATTCGATCCCTTCCGAAGATTCGGATAATGAGGTATTGATTTTTAGATACAGTGTTTTGAAAAAATATCTGGAAAGTGTCTTATCCATCGATACTTCCAAAAAACCGGAGGGTTTGCTTCTGGAACAATTTATCCTTAGCCTTGCCGCCGGTTTGGCAATGGTTTTTGCCACCGCCGCCGCCTTTTGGGGACACTTTGTATATGGTAGCTATTCTTTACCCGTATTTTTTACCCTGATTATAAGCTATATGTTTAAGGATCGAATAAAAGAATTAACGCGCATGTTTTTTACCAGTAAGATTCTGAGGTTACTTCATGATCATCGAATAAAAATATTTATGGGCACCAGGAAGATCGGTGTTTTCCGGGAAAGTTTTAATTTTATTAAAAGGAATACGATTCCGAAATCCATTATGAAAATAAGGAATTTACACAGAACGAAAGAGTTCGATAATAAATTTTCTAAAGAACGGATCATTCTTTATCAAAAAAAAATAGAGCTTTATAGCAAAGTATTCAAAAAAAAATATTTTGATTATCCGATTTCCGGAATTAACGGGATTTTCCGATTGAATATTTCACGGTTCCTACATAAGATGGACAATCCTGATAAGCCCATATTTCTGCTTACTTCGGATGGGTATACAAAAAGTATGGCAAAACGGGTGTACCATCTGAATATGATTATCAAATATTCGGATTTTGATCATAACTATTATGCCCGTTATCGCATCGTTTTAACCCGGCACGGTATTAAACGGCTGGAAGAGATCGCTACTTTCGATTCGGATGGATTTTAAAGGTCTGCCCTTGCTATAACCGGAATTGTAATATCCGATTCGACGGGTTTTCTATCCATGATTACCTGAGCGCCTTGCCGGGTCGGGAAGAGGGTTAAGGATTTTTTTGCAGTCCGGAATTTCCTGAGTCTGTTCATAGAAAGACAAGGGCTGCTGAGGAACGGCTTGACATAATGGAATCAGGTTGTTAAATTTTGCCCCTTTTTAAACGAGGTTGGAGGAAGAGACCGCAAAAAATGTTTTTTGCTAATCAATGAATTTAACGTTAGATTTAAGGCGAGGGGCTATAGCTCAGTTGGGAGAGCGCTGCGTTCGCAATGCAGAGGTCAGGAGTTCGAGCCTCCTTAGCTCCACATTAGTAAAGAACAAACAAAGCAGGGGAAATAGGTACATCTTCCCTGGATTTTAAGCCAGGTCCCGCGCAATAGGACTGCGCCCAACCCCGTCAGGTCCGGAAGGAAGCAGCGGTCAGCGACAGGACTATGTGCCGCGGGTAAACCTGGCTTTTTTTAAAAGCAAGATTCAGTCAAAGCGGTTTTTATTCTATGTCCTATGTAGTCATTGCGCGACGTTGGCGTCCGCAACAATTTGATGAAGTTATTGGTCAGGAGCATGTCACCCAAACCCTGGCCAATGCCATTGCCGGTAATCGGATAGCCCACTCTTATATCTTTTCCGGGCCGCGCGGGGTTGGCAAAACCACCACCGCCCGTATTCTGGCCAAGGCGGTCAATTGCAAAAAGGGGCCGACTCCCACTCCCTGTAACGAATGTCCCTCCTGTAAGGCTATCACTCTGGGCAATTCAATGGATGTACTGGAAATCGACGGCGCTTCCAATCGCGGTATTGATGAGATCCGTAATCTGCGTGAAAATATTCGCTATATGCCTACCCAGGGTAAATATCGCATCTATATCATCGATGAAGTACATATGCTGACCAAGGAGGCCTTTAATGCCTTATTGAAAACATTGGAAGAACCGCCGGAACATGCCATGTTTATTTTTGCCACTACAGAGATCCACCGCGTTCCGGCCACCATCCTATCCCGCTGCCAGCGTTTTGATTTTCGCCGTATTCCGGTAAAGACCATCATGACTCATCTCAGTCATATTTGTAAGGAAGATTCCATTTCCATCGAGGAAGAGGCTCTGCTGCAGATTGCTAAAAAGGCGGACGGTTCCATGCGTGATGCCGAGAGCATTTTAGACCAAATCATCTCCTATTCAGGAACAAAAATCACCTTTGAAGATATCACCCGCGCTCTGGGCGTCATCCATCAAGATCTCTTTTTTCAGCTTACCGAATTGATACAAAAAAATGATCTTCCGGCTCTGATTTCAATGGCCCGCGATATCTTTGATACGGGTTATGATTTAAACGAGTTCCTGCTGGGCCTGGAAGAACACTTCCGTAATCTTTTAGTGACCAGAGCTACCGCTCATACGGATTTTCTGGATGTATCCGAATCTTTCATGCAAAAATATGCGGATGTTGCCCGCACCTTTAGTGAGAACGATCTGATCGGCTATCTGCAGATTATCCAGGAAATCGGACAGCAAATGAAGAACAGCCAGCAGCCCAATCTTAAATTTGAATTGGGCTTGATTAAAATGGCCAAGTTACCAGCCACTGCCGAAATAGAGACGATCCTCGAGAAGCTGGAGTTATTAAAAAAAAAAGCACTAAAGTCTAAAATAGAAGATTCTGCGGCAACGTCACCCCAAACAGAGCATGCTAAAAATCCCGGACAGATCAGTGCGCAGGAAATAAGCCGATACTGGGATGGCTTACTTTCCAAACTGTCCAAATCCAAGCCCACTCTTTCTGCGGTTCTTAAAAAATCAAAAATCGTCGGCGTCGAAGGACACCTGGTGCACATAGAGTTTACCGAGGTGAATGAATTCGAGGAAAAGCGTATTCAGGATCAGAAGCATTTTTTGCAAAAAGAGTTTCAAACCATCTCGGGAATGGAGTATCGCCTGAAAATAAAAATGAACGTGATAAAGCAGATGAAAACGAAACCGGCCAAGAAGAGAAGTGTTGAATCTAAAGAAAAAGTCGTGAGTGAAATCCGCGCCAAAGGGGGCGATGTAATTTCCAAAGCCATTGATGAACTGGATTTGGGATTGATATAAAGGGAGAATTTTATGTTGAATATGAATGACCTGTTGAAGCAGGCTCAGAAGATGCAGGGTGAAATGCAAAAAGTACAGGAGACCCTGGCGGGTATTCTGGTAGAAGGAAGCGCCGGGGGAGGCATGGTTAAGGTAGTAGCCAATTGTAAACTGGAAATTCAGTCTATTTCCATAGAGCCGGAAGTGATCACTCCGGATGATAAAGAAATGTTGGAAGACCTGATAGTAGCCGCTGTAAACCAGGCGCTGACTCATGCTCAGGCCAGGGCCGGTGAAGAGATGAAGAAGGTTACCGGCGGTATGCTGGGCGGACTGAATCTTCCCGGCAACTTTAATATTCCGGGAATGTAATATGCAGCATACGGGTATTGCTACGTTGGATCAGTTAATTAATTTACTGACCCGTTTGCCGGGCATCGGCCGTAAGACCGCCCAGCGTCTGGCCATGTTTGTTTTAAAGAGTGACCCGGACTATGCGCAACAACTGGCTCAGGCCGTACTTAATGTTAAAAGCGAGATTCATTTTTGTAAAAGATGCTTTAATATTGCCGAAGACGATTTGTGTTCCATTTGTGCCGATCCTAAACGGGATGTATCTAAAATTTGCGTGGTCGAAGATATTGTGGATATCATGGCTATCGAAGAAGCCCATGTCTATCATGGCTTGTACCATGTCCTGGGAGGTGCTATCTCTCCTTTAGCCGGCACTATGCCGGAAGATCTGCATATTCGTGAGCTCATTGAGCGCGTTAAGAGCGAGGCGGTGAAGGAGATATTGATGGCTCTCAATCCAAGTACCGAGGGGGAAGCCACGATGATTTATATATCACGGCTTCTGAAAGATTCCGGAGTTACCCTTACCCGCCTGGCCAGCGGAGTTCCGTTTGGTTCCCACCTTGAATATCTGGATTCGGCTACCATCGGCAGGGCCATTGACAGCAGAAGGGAATTATAAGCGCCACTCCCAGTTTTCTGTGGCCAGCTCCGAGGCCGGAAAGAGTTTCCTGGCCTCCTTTTCCATCTCTTTTAAAACCTGATCCGAATTGTTGGGATCGTGATGATAGAGGAGCAATTGTTTCACCTCAGCCTGTCGGGCCGCGTCGCAGGCCGCCTTAATACTGCTGTGTCCGTAACCTGCAAAACGTTTATATTGTTCTTCCGAATATTGGGCGTCGTGAATCAGTACATCTGCATTCCTGGCAAAACTAATCAGTCGTTGATCCCCACCGGCGTATTCTTCCACATCCGTGGCAAAAACGATCTTTTTATCCTGCCATTCCACCCGATAGGGGTAGCTGCCGTCTTTGGGATGAAAATAGTATTTCATATTGTAAATACTTAACACAGAAAAGGCGGATTCGGATTCGAAGACATGCCCGATTTGCGGTTCGGGATTACCGGGGTTGAAATAGATATACATATTTTCATCAATATTCTGAAAACTTTTTTTGCTGCGAAATTCGTCCATGCTTACCGGGAAATACTGGGGAATAACCTGGGTGCTCATAATTTCTTTGAAAGGCATCCCTAAAGTGGCAGGGCCAAAGAAATGAATGTGAACCCCTGGCATATAAATCGGTGCAAAAAACGGAAAACCCAGTAAATGATCGGTATGGGTGTGTGTAAAAAGAATCGTGATGTGAAATAAAGAGCCGGTTTCTTTGTTATAATTCAGGATTTCCGGGATCAGCTCTTTTCCCAGGCGGATGATTCCGCTTCCTGCATCCAGGATAACTACATGTTCGGGAGTGCGCACCAACATGCAGGCTGTGTTACCACCAATCTTTGTGCCCTCCATGGGAGCAATCGGATAACTGCCGCGTACACCATACAACTTTGCCAGAAACTGATAGTCATTCATTCGCTTTACCTTATTTTTATGAACCGGATTCGAGGCGTTTGATTTCGTCTCTCAGACGAGCAGCTTTTTCATAATCTTCTTTTTCAACGGCCTCTTTTAACTGTTTTTTTAGAGCATTCAGATTTTTTTCATTCGTCTCCGATTTAAAGAGGAAACTCTTTTGAATATCGTCCTTATCTTCCGGAATATAGGAAGCTTCGTCCATCACCTGTTCTTTGACATAAATGGATGAATCCAACCGTACGGCTAAGGCGATGGCGTCGCTGGGACGAGCGTCAATTTCGATGATTTCCACATCGCGCCGTAAACGAATGATGGCATAATAGGTATTGTCCTTCAGTTCCGTAATGATAACACTGTCCAACGAAAGATCCAGCATACGCAAGATATTAGCCATCAGATCATGGGTAATAGGGCGGGGAGGATTGAGATGTTCCAGAGCCAGGGCAATGGATTGGGCTTCATACTCACCGATTACAATCGGCAAAGCCCGCTCGCCGGATTGTTCCTTCAGGATTATCCCGCTGGCCTGGGTCTGAGTAATAAAAATTCCGTTGACACGTACTTCGATCATCCCGCTTACCTGTTGATTATTCCACCGCTTCTACAGCGCTGATTTCCGGTATCTGCATTTTTAGTAACCGTTCGATACCCTGCTTCAAAGTAATGGTCGACATGGGACATCCGCCGCAAGCACCGGTGAGCCGGATATATACGACTTTGTTTTCGTCCATCCGGATAAATTCCACATCACCGCCATCGGCCTGTAATCCCGGCCGGATGGCATCCAGCGCTTTTAAAATAGTTTCTTTCATATATTGTTGTACGCCCTATTCCATTCCTGGTTTCGGTAGTGTATGCCCGACGGATAATTGTTTTTATCCTACAACACTATCGTAATCATTTAGTAAAAAGTTTAATAAATTAAGTTATAAAGTCAAATGGTTTTTACATTTTGCCTTCTGTAACGAAATTTAGCGTAAAACATTCCGCACTTTCATTGATTTGGGACACTTTCTTACCTTTCATCCCATTCTATTAAAGGAAACGTTTTCCACCCATTTTAAGGATATTCTAAACTATTTATAGAAGAGGTCGATAAATTGGATCAATACAAAGGGCACTTAGCGTTAAAAAAATAAGGGGTTAAATAGAAATACGACACCGGTACGAATAGAGGGAAAAGCAGAAATGAGAAACCTTTTATCGGCAATGGGAATACTTTTGATTCTTTTTGCTCTGTATGATCGGGGAGTGACGGCCGAGACAGGAGCCAAATCAAAACTAAATCTGAATCGCTGTATAACCCTAGCCCTGGAAAATAATCATCAAAAAAAAGCTTCACAAAAGCGCGTTGAAGCGGCCGAAGCCCAATATGGACAGGCCATGTCCTCCTTCTGGCCCCAAGTTTCGTTAATGGCTAATTTGGGAGCCCTGGATCATGCCCCTTTGTTTGTCAATCCCGCTCAAACATTTCAACTTACTCTGCCCGGAGCTTTAACGGGCGGTGATCCGGTCAAAGCATATATCGATGTACCCCAACAAAAAATTAAAGTCATGGATGCCATGAATTTGAGTACCAGCCTGAATGTAATCTTTCCCGTTTTTACCGGCGGAAAGCGGCCTGCTCTTGTGCGCCAGGCCGAAGAACTGGTTAAAATGAAACGACAGGAAGCCCATAAAACAGAATTAGAAATCATCTATGATGTGAAGACCCGTTACTATGCCTTGATCCTTTTTCGTAAACTATACCAGATTGCCGAAGTTGCCGAACAACGGATGGAAGCGACACTGGAAATTACGGAAAATCTCTATAAAAACGGTTCGGGCAGTGTGAAGAAAACCGACTATTTGCAAAATAAACTTGTAGTGGAAAGCATGCGTTCCATGCTGGATGCCCTGGCAGCCAAAAAACAATTGATCAAAGCGGCCTTACTGAATACAATGGCCGTGGCCGATACGGAACACATCGATATCGCCGATACAACTTTACCCTATGCGGAGGAGTCTCCGGACTTTAACATATTTTTGGATAAATCATATCGTTTTAACCCGGATTGGGCCCGGATCAACCGGGCTCTTTCTATCTATCAGGCGAAAATCAAAGAAGCTAAAAGCGGTTATTTTCCCATGCTGGCCTTCACCGGGCAGTTTAAGCATATAGAAAATTCATACGACGGTGGCATGGTTTCCAAAAAGGATAGAAATTTTTTGTATCTCGGGATTGCCGTCCAATGGCCGATTTTCAGCGGACTGCGGACTAAAAACAAGGTCAGAGAAGCTCAGGCCCGTTTTTCCGAATTACAAGAGAAAAAACAATTATTAAAAGACGGGTTAGCCTTGCAACTCAAACAAGCCTGCCTGGCTCTAAAACAGAGCCAGCAGCAAAATAAGCATCTGAAACAAGCCGCCAAAACTTCGGCCGAAAATGTGGATTTGAATCTAAGGGCTTACCGCAACGATTTGGTTAAACTCCAGGACGTTATTCAGGCCCAGTTAATGGATTCATTTACCCAGGCCCAGTATCAAAAAAATCTATATGATCATTTACAGGCACAGGCCAAACTGGAATTGATCGTGGGTAAAGCAATGAAAGATTTGTTAAAATGAGTAGGTTGGCAACGGATAAGACCCTGATTCTCATCGCATGGATGTTAATGATTTCTTTGGCTTTCCTTTCTGCTCAGCAACAACTTGATCCTCCGCTGAAAGAAATTTATTACGGATACTACGGCCCTGCTTTTTCCAATGTGGATAAAAATGATGCTCAGGCCTCCATTCAAATTTTAATGCGGCAAATAGCGCAATACTGGAAAAATAAAATAAAAACCAAAGCCTTTGTTTACGAGAATGAACGGGAAGTTAAAAGCGCTATTTTGTCGAAGAAGATTAATATCCTTGTCGTACCGTCGCTGGCATATCTCAAATGGCATAAAAAGTGGCATCTGGAACCGGGAGGAGTGGGAATCCGGAATCATAAAGTCGGATTAAGCTATTTATTGGTGATCAACAAGAACAATCCCTGGACAAAGGGTTCCGATTTGCTGCATAAACGCTTGATCATTCATGACAATAAACTCGAAGGGAGTCTTCCGCTCCTCTGGCTGAAAACCCGATTGATGGAAGAGGGAATCCCCCTGTCTGAACTTAAATTTAAAGTACTTAAAAATTATTCAAGGCCTTCCAAAGTCTTACTACCCGTTTTTTTCCAAAAAGCGGATGCCTGCATCATTACCGAGGATGCCTTTAAAACATTGAACGAGTTGAATCCGCAACTGGGAAAACAGCTTAAGATTTTAAAAAAGTCACCGACTTTTCTGGAAACCTTAATGTGTTTAACGCGGCCTTTTGCCCCGCGGGCGAAAAAATTCCTTCTGGATACGATAACCGGTATAAGTAAATATCCTCAGGGCCGACAAATTTTGACTATTTTCAGAACGGATCGGGTCATACGTTATCAGAAAAAATATCTAACCACTGTGATGGATTTGTTGCATACCTATCAAAACCTTAGCAAAAGGTTAAAGTGATGAAAGATGACTTAAACAATATTAGATATAGGTGTTTTATTCTAAAATGGCTTTTGCTCTGGGTCATTTTTTCAGGATGGGCCTTCGCTCAAAATCACCAAGAATTGCCTCTTACTCACCTTACTTACGGATACTACGGTGATGCTTTTGTCGGTTTGGACCCAAAAGATGTTCAGGTTTCCATGCAGATTTTACTGGATGGGATCACTGAGTATTATCATAATTTGGTGAAGGTAAAAGGGTTTGTATTTGATACGAAAGAAGGGGTATTGCAGGCCATCCGTAGCAAAAAGGTAGATTTGGCGGCTATCAATGCTCTTGACTATCTGGACTGGGGAAAAAAACTATATCTTGATCCGCTGGCTGTGGGTCTGCGCAATGGACATGCAGGCTATGCTTATGTTTTGCTGGTCCGTCGTGAGGATCAGGTAAAACATCTGAAAGATTTATTACAAAATCGGATCATCATTCAGGATGTCATGCTTCAAAAAAGCATCCCCTTACTTTGGTTTAAAACCGAATTATTGAAACAGGCTACTCGGGAAAAGGAAATTCATATGAAAAATTTCACTGTGGATATGAAACCTGCCCGGGCCATACTTCCGGTGTTTTTTAAAAAGGTCAGAGCCTGTATAGTGACCAACGAAACTTATGAAACCATGCTTGAATTAAATCCCCAAATCGGGAAACAACTTAAAATATTAAAAAAATCTCCGGTTTTTCTGGATGGAATTATGTGCCTGGTTCGAAAAATGGATTCCCGACAACGTGAATTTGTTCTGGATAATCTATCGTCTTTACAAAAATTCCCAAAAGGGGAACAAATTATCAATATCTATAAAGTAGATCATGTGGTGAGATATAAACCGCAATTTATGAACGCTCTGTTACATTTAATCCGCACCTATAATGAATTATCCAAAAAATACAGATAGATACGAGGAAAGCGGGCAACACCCGATCTTTCACTCTCTAAAAAAGATTCTACCGGGCCGGCAGACCATTCTCATCCGTTCCCTGGTGTTGTCTCTGATTGTGATCCTATTGACACTGACCATTTTTGTGGCTGCTATTATTCCGGCCCAGAATCAATCCTTAATACGTAATATGAAAATTCAGGCCCTGAGCGTGGCCTCGTCCATCAAGGAAATTACGGTGTCTTCCATTGCCGTGGAAGACTATAGTACGGTGGTGGATATTTGTAACAAAGTGCTTCAGGAACGACCTTCGATTCTCTATATCGTAGTTACCCGTCTGGACGGTACTTCCAATATTTTTACCAAAGAGAGATGGGTCTATAAAAAACTATCGGGTATGTGGGTGCCGAAGCCCGCCAATCTTATTCAGGGCGCTATTATTCGCTCGAATCTGGTTAATAAAAGAGTGTTTCACTATTCCTATTCCATGAAATATTCCGGTATAGTAATGGGCTGGATTCATATCGGTTTATCGGTGAAAAATTATGACCTGGAACTCGCTTCCGCCTTTCGGAGAACCTTCATAATTGCACTGATATCATTGATCATCGGATTGATCGCAGCCTTTTTCTTTGCCAAACGGATGAGTGATCCTATCCGTCAGATTATTACGGCGACCCGTTTGGCTACGGCCGGGGATTTAAGTGTGCGGGTGCAGGTCCAGACCGGAGACGAAATTGAGGAATTAGCCGGATTTTTCAATCAAATGACCGAATCTTTACAAAAGAGTCATATCAATTTAGAAAAACGGGTAGAACAGCGAACCAGGGAATTAAAGAAAACCAATATCTTATTAAAAAAGGAAATTCAGGAACGGGAGCTAGCCGAGCAGGAAATCAGAAAATTGAGTCAGGCCGTCGAAAGCACTCCGGCCGCTATTTGTTTAATCGATATGGAAGGAAAGATTGTTTATGCCAATCCCGGAATGATGACAATGTCTCAGGTAGAAGACGAAAAATTCTTGATCGGACGACCCTTTTCTGAACTTTTGGATGATGAACAAAATAAATGGGTTAAGGAAAAGATCAATCAGGTATTAAAGGAAAATGGAAAATGGAGCGGTGAATTTCGAATCAATCGTATGGACGGCAGCAGTTTCCCCTCGGAAATGATCGCCTCGGTTATCTATGATCGGGAAAATAAACCCAAATATTACCTGGCCCACTATTATGACATCAGTGTTCTCAAAGAAGCCCAGCAAAAACTCATCGATTCATTAAAGGATAAAGAGATCCTTTTAAAAGAGATCCATCACCGGGTTAAAAATAACCTGCAAATTATCTCCAGCCTTTTGTATTTGCAATCAAGAAATATAACGGATCATACCCTTCTGGAAATTTTTAACGAAAGCCAGAACCGGATTAAATCCATGGCCCTGATTCATGAAAAATTGTACCAGTCCACCGATCTTTCCACGGTTAATTTCCCCGAATATTTAAAGAGTTTAATCACCTATCTGCAGCAATCCTATCGCGCTTCCGTTAACAAGGTTAAAATTAAAGTGGATGTAGATGCGATTTATTTCGATCTGGATCAGGCCATACCTTGTGGCTTGATCATCAATGAACTGGTCTCCAATTCCATGAAGTACGCCTTTAAGTCCGATGATGGTCCGTTCCGGGGAGAAGAACCCTTGATTCGGGTCGCCCTGAAAAAAAGAAAGGAAAATTTTTTACTCATCGTGGAAGATAATGGTAAAGGAATCCCCGAAGAAGTCGACTATAGAAAAACCGAATCGTTAGGATTAAAATTAGTGTATTCTTTAACGGAACAGTTAGAAGGGAAAATAGCGTTTTATCGCGATCACGGTACACGTTTTGAGATTACATTCGCCGATTAGGGGTTGATTATGCCAGGAGCCAGAATTCAGATTGTGGAAGATGAAGTTATTGTCGGTATGGAGTTGAAGGATCGGCTAACGCGCTTCGGTTATGAGGTAGTAACCCATGTAACCAACGGAGAAGAAGCGGTAGAGCAGGCCCTGGCATTACATCCGGATTTGATCCTGATGGATATAATGATCAAAGGCGGCATCGACGGCATCGGGGCAGCCGACTTAATCCGTAAACAACAGGATATTCCCATAATTTTTCTAACCGCCTATTCCGATGAAGAGACTATTAACCGGGCCAAAATCACGGCTCCGCTCGGTTATTTGCTGAAACCGGTAGAAGATCGGGAATTAAAGACCAGTATTGAAATCGCTCTTTATAAGCATGATCTGGAAAAGAAACTCAAAGAGAGTGAAACCAAATACCGCCATATTTTCGAAGATAGTCCGATCGGCATCTACCGTCTGGCCAGAGACGGAACCATTATTCTGGCTAACCCCGCACTGGTTAAAATGCTTGGCTATAATTCCTGGCAGGAATTAGCGGGAATAAAACTAACGGATATTGTTTTTGCCGGGGGAACGGATCGGAAGGATTTTGAACGCCGGTTGGAAAAGGACGGTTCTGCCAAAAATTTTGAATCGAAATGGTTGAAAAAGGACGAAAGTCCGATCTATATTCGCGAAAACTGCCGGATGGTGCGGGATAGTGAGGGTAATTTTCTTTATTATGAAGGAACGGTTGACGATATTACCAGGGAAAAGGAATTGAACGAGCAGCTTCTGCAATCACAAAAGCTGCAATCCATCGGTCAGTTGGCAGCCGGAATCGCCCATGACTATAATAATTTGCTAACTGTGATCAACGGTTCGGCTGAGGTTACCTTGATGAAACTGGAAAAGGGACATCCGGCCCATGGGCACGTGGTTTCCATGCTCTCTGCCGGAAAAAGAGCCAAAAATCTCACGAGTCAGTTATTGGCCTTTAGCCGCAAGCAGCCGTTTAACCCCAAGATTATCGATTTGGATCGGTTTATAGATGAATCCCATAAACTTCTTCAGCGTTTAATCGGTTCGGATATTAAAATTAAATATGTGATTCAAGACAAAGCGATTCACCTGAAAGTGGATCGTATACAACTTGAACAGGTATTTATTAATCTGGCGGTTAATGCCCGGGACGCGATCCGGGAAAAAGCACTCAACACATCGGAGCGAATGATTGAAATCGTAGTCCGCAGACAAGAAATCAACGCAGATACCGTTCCTGATACAAAGAGCCTGAAACCGGGCTCCTATGTTGCTATATCGTTTTCAGATAACGGTAACGGGATGAATGAGCAAACCCGGAAAAGGATATTCGATCCTTTTTTTACAACGAAAAAAGAAGGAATGGGTACGGGATTGGGCCTGGCAACGGTCTATGGAATTATTAAACAGAATGAGGGCCATATTGAAGTTAAGAGCCGCTTAGGATCAGGTACAACCTTTACCATCTATTGGCCGGAATGGACCAAGGATACCGGTCAACCTGAGAAGAGTAAGAAAGATATTGAAATCCAATCCGGCGAAGGTCTGATTCTTGTTATCGAGGATGAAAGTAGTGTGCGCCATCTGATCAGTAATACCCTGTTCGAATTTGGTTATGAGGTCACTGCCGCTAAAAACGGTATGGAAGCGTTGCAATTGATGAAGGACCGTAAATTAAAGCCCGATCTGATTATCACCGACCTGGCGATGCCCGAAATGGATGGCGAAGAATTTATACGTACTATAAACGAGGATCATACTGCGCACATACCTATCCTGGCCATATCAGGTTATGTGGAGGAAGATGTCCTGCAAAAACTAATCCGGACTTATCACGTGCAATTTTTACCGAAACCATTTTCCCCGAAAGTTCTTATGGATCAAGTAAAAAAACTGACTGAAAAAGAGGAAGCAATTACCGACAGCGCGGCCCCACACCTACCATAACAACAGAAGGGTTTATACCCGCTCACTGCTTTAAACATTCAACACAATCCCATTTTTCATCAATTCCTTTTGTCTGCAACCGGATGGACCGATTGCGGAGTTTATAAATTTTCTTAAATTTCACTAAAAATTGTAAGCGAAACGAAGATTCTGTAAATTAATAAATGATTGCTGTCGAATAAGCATCTGTTCTTGCGTAGTGTGTATCTGTACCGCCTGTTAACTACATCCATACATGGTGGTACAGGGCATAAGAAGAAGTACTGATTTTTAATAAGAGGAGAGGTATCATGAGCCTGAATCCGTTTATTTTCCGCGAATACGATATCCGTGGTGTGGTTGATAAAGATTTAACCGATGAAGTGGTTGAACTTTTGGGAAAGGGCATCGGCACCTATTTGCTGCAACATCAGGCAAAGAAAGCGACGGTAGGCGGGGATGTCCGTCTTTCCACAGAGCGCTTCAGAACTCAGCTAATAAAGGGGTTGCGCAGTACGGGGGTAGATGTGGTCGATTTGGGCCCCGTACCCACTCCCGTGCAATATTTCAGTATGCACGAGCTGGAAGTAGACGGAGGTGTGATGATCACCGGTTCCCACAACCCACCCGAATTCAACGGTTTTAAGGTGACTATGCACAACGATCCGGTGTATGGGCCCATGATTCAGGATATCCGTGAAATAATTGAAAAAAACAATTTCGTCAGCGGTTCGGGTTCGTACCGGAAAGTTGAGCTTCTGGATCGCTATAAAGAGTACATTAAGAAAAACATACAGATTGAAGCACCGGTTAAGGTTGTTCTGGACTCCGGCAACGGCGCCGCTTCCCTGATAGCCCATAAACTTTTCCATGAGATGGGTGTAGACACCGTCGATCTGTTCGATACGCCGGACGGCCGGTTTCCCAATCACCACCCGGATCCCACGGTAGAAGCCAACATCCGGCAATTGATCCAAACCGTGCAGGAATCCGGAGCGGATTTCGGAGTGGGCTATGATGGTGACGGCGACCGCATCGGAGTCGTGGATGAAAAGGGCCAAATTATCTGGGGCGACCGGTTAATGATTATTTTCAGTCGCGATATTTTGAAAACCCATCCCGGTGCGCCGATTATCTTTGAGGTTAAATGTTCGCAGGCTTTGCCGGAAATGATCGAAAAAGCCGGCGGCAAACCCATCATGTGGCGTACGGGACATTCGAACCTTAAGAAGAAAATGAAAGAGGTCTCTTCGCCCTTTGCCGGGGAAATGAGCGGACACCTCTTCTTTGCCGATCGTTATTTTGGTTATGATGACGCCATTTATGCTTCGGCGCGTTTGACGGAACTGGTGTCCAAAACAGGGAAAAAAGTTTCGGAACTGCTGGCCGATGTGCCAACATATTTTTCAACGCCCGAGATCCGGGCCGAAGTAGCCAGTGATGAACAAAAGTTTGAGATCGCAGAGAAGGCCAAAAAGTACTTCTCGGAAAAATATGAAGTGATCGATGTGGATGGCGTGCGCATTCAGTTCGGCGATGGTTGGGGATTGGTACGTGCTTCCAATACCCAGCCGGTGCTGGTGATGCGCTTCGAAGCCCGCTCAGAGGAACGCCTCAAAGAAATTCAGAATTTAGTGGTTACTAAACTAAAGGAATTCGGGGATATCTCGATTTAAATAGAACCTTGATCAATTCGGAGTGAATATGACGCATGGTGACTGGATCGGACTGATTGCTTCCTATATTTATGCCTTTGCCCTGTTGATTGTGATCGAGTTTATCGGCAAAAAAGCCAAATGGCCGCACTGGGTGACCCGAAAACTGGTTCATATCGGTGCCGGAATGTGGGTCTGGGCCATGCTCTTTTATTTTGACCACTGGCTAATAGGAATCATTCCTTTCGCTACTTTTATCGTCTTGAATTATATATTTTATCGTTGGCAAATATTCAAAACCATGGATGACGAGGATTCCACCCCGGGTACGGTATACTTTGCCCTGTCGATCACCACCCTTTTCCTGCTTTTCTGGCGTACGGGCGGGCAGATGGATCGTAGCGATATTGCCGTGGCCTCCATCATGGCCATGACCTGGGGGGATGCTCTGGCCAGTTTGATCGGTAAGGCGTTCGGTAAAAAGAAGTACAAAACATTCGGTCACTACCGTACCTGGGAAGGCTCCGTAACCATGTTTCTCGTCAGTTATCTTGCGATCGGATTCACATTGACTCTCCTGCCCGGTTCTATATTAAGTCCCCATTCGGTTGTATATAATCCCTCTTTCGTATGGGGAATAAGTCTTGTACCTGCCTTAATTGCAGCGTTTGCCGAAGGTCTTTCACCGGCCGGTACGGATAATCTGTCCGTTCCTTTACTGACCGCTTTTACTTTGTGGTTCATCCTTTAGAGAAGCCGATGCAACTCGCTACCCTTTGTTATCTGAGACAGAACGGTCGTACCCTGATGCTGCACCGCATCAAAAAGAAAAATGATATGCATCGGGGCAAGTGGAACGGTCTGGGCGGCAAATTCGAAAGCGGTGAAACGCCGGAAGCCTGCGCCCTTCGCGAAATCCGGGAAGAAAGCGGTTTAATCGCGGACCATATGCAGATGAAAGGATTCATAACCTTCCCCAATTTCGACGGACAACGTGACTGGTACGTTTTTTTATTTGTGGTCAATGCCTTTCACGGAGAAATGATTGATTCTCCGGAAGGCCGTCTGGCCTGGATCGAAGATGAAGAGCTCTTGAATTTACCGTTGTGGGAAGGGGATCGTGTCTTCCTTCCCTGGCTGGATCAGGATCGTTTCTTCTCGGCCCGGTTTATTTATCGGCATGGCCGGCTCATTTCCCATCGGGTCGAGTTTTATTAGAGCTGACCGCCGAGGCCGATCGGTAAGCTGTACATGGTAATCCCGGCCTTAAATCCGTCCCATTGACCGAAGGCCAAGAATAAGCCGGGGCGGAACCATTTCCAATGAACAAATCCCGGATACAGATTCATACGCAGATTATACCTTCGTGGCCCGGTAATCAGGATTGAGGTCATGAGGGAGTGATGGCGATCGTAAAAAAAACCGATGGCCCCGTCTGTGGTGGGGGTGATGATTCGTGAATGACGGATGACATGTTCGTTCAGCCGGTTAACCACGGTTCCCACTGCGAGCGAAATATGCCGATTATTCTTTAAAGAATAGGTGATGCCACCCATGCCGTAGATTCCATAATAAAAAAACAGGGCATATCTATCATTTAAATCATAATTGAAAGTAAATTGCAATCCGGCGTTTTCCAGATGCCGATTGAAAGGGTTGTATACGGGCTGCAGAGACCAGTCGTACATGCGTACGGTTTGCGAAAAGAACCGGCGTACCGCTTCAAAATGGAATACAATGAATCCCAGAGGATTAAAAATCAACAAATCGGCGATAGGATCCACATTGGTAATGGTGGAGTGGTTGTTCTCCAGAGCTTCATTTAAAAACTGATAGGCGGTCGTGGTCAGGAAGGATAAAAAATAGGGGTGAGGATACTTATGGAATTGGTACCATTCGGCCATACGTACCCAGAGCATACCGCTGCCCAAAATATGATGCCCGTAATTAGGCACCCACTGGGCTTTATTGCGGTTAAGACTGGTGGGAACGACTTCTTCGCTTAAAAAACGACTCCAGCCATATCTGCTGATATGATAAGCGGGACTGGTAATATTATCCCATACATTGCTGAAGCCGGTGCGGTAGTCCAATTTAAAAATATCATTGGTTTCACCGTTATTTTGATGACTGCCATTGCGTAAAATGTCGAAACCGCCGTTCAGAAAAATTGTAAAAGGATTGGAAATCGCTTCCGACCCGTAATCGATCTCCGGGCGATAGAAATAAAACTCGGGATGCTTTTTTTGGGCAAAAACGAAATTTGCCGTTACCAGTACTCCGATCAGAATTATTTGTAATTTTTTGGGATTTAATGATCTTTGCATGGCCGAATATAGAGATTTTCATTCATATGGATCAATTAAAAGAGTGAGGAAACTTTGCCTAAGATCGTTTGATTTATAAAGGGGAAAGAGCTATATTTTTTTCATCTAATAAGGATAAGCGAATAAAGGAAAATTCATGTTCAAAAAGATTCTGGTTGCCAATCGTGGAGAAATTGCGATTCGGATTATGCGTACCTGCAGGGAGATGGGTATCAAGTCGGTTGCCGTATTCTCGGATATTGATCGTAGCAGCCCTTTTGTGTATCATGCCGATGAAGCCTGTGCTCTGGGCGGCACCACGTCGCAGGAAAGCTATCTGCAGTGGCAGAAAATCATTTCTATCGCTCGTCGGAGCGGGGCCGGGGCCATCCATCCCGGATACGGTTTTCTGTCTGAAAACGCCGCCTTTGCGGAAGCGGTGCAAAAATCCGGCCTGGTGTTTATCGGTCCGCCGCCCGAGGCCATTCGCTTGATGGGCAACAAGACGGCTGCCCGCAAGTTAATGATAAATCATGGAGTACCCACCGTTCCCGGAACGGAAGATGCTATAGAAAATGTGGATGAAGCGCGCAAAATTGCGCTTGAAATCGGCTATCCGATTCTGATCAAAGCAGCGGCAGGCGGTGGCGGGAAGGGCATGCGTCTGGTGGAAAACGATGCCCAATTCGAGGAGGCCATGATCAGTGCCGGTCGGGAGGCCGGGGCCGCATTCGGGGATGCGACGGTCTATATCGAAAAATTTGTGGAAGAACCGCGTCATATCGAATTTCAGATTCTGGCTGATAATCATGGCCGTACCGTCCATTTGGGGGAACGGGAATGCTCGATTCAGCGTCGTCATCAAAAAGTGGTGGAGGAAGCCCCGTCATCATTATTAGATAAAAAGCTTCGTCACGAGATGGGGCAGGCTGCGGTGAAGGCGGCGGAGGCCTGCGGATATCGCGGCGCCGGAACCATTGAATTTTTAGTGGATAAACATCGCCGTTTTTACTTTCTGGAAATGAATACCCGTTTACAGGTAGAACATCCCGTAACGGAATGGGTAACCGGTCTGGATCTGGTCGCCGAACAGATCCGTATCGCAGCCGGATTACCCATGACTCCGGAACAAAATATTGAGCAATTCTGGGGCCATGCCGTGGAATGCCGGCTCTATGCCGAAAATCCGAAGAATGATTTTGCGCCGTCACCGGGAAAGATTCTCTTTCTGAAATCTGCGGACGGCCCCGGAATCCGGGAAGACAGCGGCATCACTCAGGGTAGTGAAATATCGCTCTATTATGATCCCCTGATTTCCAAACTGATCGCCTGGGGCAGTGACCGCGGACAGGCGATTCGTCGCATGCTACGCGCTTTACGGGAGTATGAGATATTAGGAATCCATACGACCATCCCCTTCCTGATTCGCGTTATGGAAAACAGGGATTTCAACAGGGGAACATTCACCACAAAATTTATTGAAGAACACCGCAATGAGCTCTTTCGCCAGGATGAATCCTTAGCGGAGGTGGCCGCTTTTAGCGCAGTGCTGCAAGAACTTAAAGAAAAGAATCGGGTGGTGTTCAAAAACGGCGGTAACGGACGGCTTAAAACATCTAACTGGAAAGTGATTCACCGTAAAAAAGCATTGAGGACAAGATGAAACTATTTTCACAGGTGAACGACCGGCAATTCGAATATGACTATCTGGACAACAATGGTGATCAGCATGTTCTGACCGGGGGGAAACGGCTGGACTATGATCTGGTGTCTCTGGGGGAAGGACGGTATTCGTTGATTAAAAACGGATCGGCTTTTCTGATTCATCTTGTGCGACAGGATGATACCTATCATGTACATATACGTGGGGCCTATTTTACGGTGCAGGTAGAAGATGAACGCCAGCGTCGTCTAAAAGAACTGGTAAAAACTTCTCGGAGCGGTCCCAGCGAGCAGGTCATTAAAGCACCCATTCCCGGGTTAGTGTTGAAGATTACCGTTCAAAGCGGGGCTTCCGTTACCAAGGGGGAGGCCTTACTGATTTTGGAAGCGATGAAGATGGAAAATATTATTAAAGCACCGTGCGCTTGCAAGGTGACTGAAATATTTGTAAAAGAAAAAGAAGCGGTGCAACAAAATCAACCTTTAATCAAGTTGATTTCTGCAGAGTAATACTCTCCAGAAAACTAAAGGGAGGTGGGGCCATGAAGCATGCTTTCCCTCTTGTTTTTATCATTTTTTTTGGATTTTTTATTTCCTGTCAAAAAAAGGAAGCTAAGACGGTAAGGGTCCGTGGGGTAGTGGACCGTGTCGGCTTTGCCACCAGGGCAGGGCAAATGGATAGTATTTTGTCCCGCATTCGTAAAGATCAGCGAGAACTGTTCCAACAGGCGGAGCAAAGACAACCGGCTCAGCCCTGGAAGATCGCAATTTCACCCCATGATGATTATACCTATGTGGGCTATCTCTATCCTGCGCTTTTTTCGGGAATCAAAGCAGAGACCGTCATCATTTTCGGCGTGGCTCATAAAGCTAAAAAACTGGGTCTGGAAAATAAAATCATCTTCGATACCTATCCTTACTGGCACGGCATCGATCACCCGTTGAAGATATCGTCTCTTCGGGAAGAACTCATTGCTCAATTGGACACCGGCCTGTATGAAGTCAATGACAGCATGCAGACGATCGAACATTCGGTGGAAGCCCTGGTACCTTTTCTGCAATATTTTAACCCGAAGGTGCAGATCGTTTCTATCTTAGTGCCGTATATGTCTTATGATCGCATGCAGGAGATTGCCAAGCCGCTGGCCCGGGCCATTCGGGCTGTCACTCAAAAGCGCGGTTGGCAATGGGGCAAAGATTTTAGTCTGTTGATCAGTAATGATGCGGTACATTACGGCGACCGGGATTGGGGCGGAAAGAATTTTGCCCGTTACGGCAGTGATCGGAAAGGTTATAATCAGGCGGTCGCTTTCGAACATCGTTTAATCGATTCCTGTCTGAACGGCCCGCTCACCCTGACTAAAATTAAGGCCTTTACCCGTCACACGGTTCAGGCAAATGATTTCAGAGCCTACAAATGGACCTGGTGCGGCAGATATTCGGTTCCTCTGGGTCTGTCGGTTGCTTTTTATCTGCAGAAGATGCAATCGGCAAACAGACCCTTACAGGGTACCTTGCTGGGCTATGCGACCAGTATCGATCATCCTCATCTGAAAGTGGATGATCTGGGCATGGGGGTTACCGCCCCGGCCAATTTACATCACTGGGTAGGCTATGCTGCCTTGTGCTACCGTTGAGAAGAAATGTAAAGGCGGAAAATCCTGCTCAGGCGGATTTGAAAATTAGAGGAAAATACATCTCAATGTATTAAAAATATTTTTAAATTGAAAATTTTTCATCAAAAAAGAAGGATTTTTTTTCAATCCTCAAAAAAGATGAATTTTTTATGAATTTTTATTTTTAACCCCTGCTATATTTTTGTAAAATATCCGGACTTCAATAAATAACCATTGGAGCCCCGAATGCCTAAAAAAATCTATTTAGAACCTTCCCGTACGCTGATGGAATTCCGGCTGCTTCCCGGATTAACCACCGGTGAGACGACCATTTTCAACATTTCTTTGCGAACCCCATTCGTTTACAGCAAAGAAGAGCAGGCCCCCTATTTTTTAAACATTCCCATTGTAGCTGCGGCCATGCAATCCGTTTCCGGAGTACGTATGGGTATCGAACTGGCCAAGCTTGGTGGTACCGCTTTTATTTATGCTTCACAAACACCGTCGCAGCAGGCGGAGATGATTCGCCAAATTAAAAAATACAAGGCGGGTTTTGTCCCCCCGGAGACGGTACATCCCTCTACACCGATCCGGGATGTTCAGGAATTAACCCGCAAACGGGGATATAATACGTTTCCGGTGGTGGATGAAGACGGAAAACTGCTGGGTATCATTACCAAGAATGATTATGATGTCAAACCCCATGGCGATCTGGCCGTGCAAGAACGGATGATCCCCAGGGCTGAGCTCACGGTGGGCGTAAACATCGAAGAAATTAAAGAGGCCAACAGTCTCCTGCGCGAAACCCACCAATCCGTTTTACCGATTGTCGATGAAACGGATCGGCTGCTGTATCTGGTCTTTCGAAAGGATATCCGTAACCATCTGGATTATCCCTTTGAAGTACTGGATGCGCATAAACGGCTCCTCGCCACGGCCGCCATCAACACCCATGATTACGAGAAGAGGGTGCCCGCTTTGGTTGAAGCCGGAGTGGATGTTTTAGCCATCGATTCTTCGGACGGGCATTCTTCCTTTCAAAAAGAAACCATCGAATGGATCGGAAAGCACTATCCCCAATTACCGGTAATCGGCGGGAATATCATTACGGAAGACGGATTCAATTATCTGGTGGAAGCAGGGGCCCGGGCCGTGAAGATCGGTATGGGCGGCGGATCGATCTGTATTACCCAGGAACAGAAAGGAACCGGACGGGGGTTGGCCACGGCAATTATAAAAGTGGCCCGGGAACGGGATGCCTATTTCAAGAAAACCGGAAAATATATTCCGCTCATTGCCGACGGCGGAATCGTCAGCGCCAAGGATATCACCATTGCTCTGGCCCTGGGTGCGGATTATGTGATGATGGGCCGCTATTTTGCCCGGATGGAAGAATCACCTACCGAAAAGGTCACCATCAATAATCAGGTTATGAAGCCGTATTGGGGCGAAGGTTCGGCCCGGGCCAGGGACTGGAAAGAGGTGCGCTATTATCAGGCCCAGTTTGTGGAGGGGGTAGAGGGTTTTGTCCAGTATGCCGGTAATTTAAAAGACAACCTTCCGGAGACCTTATCCAAAATCAAAGCTTCCATGTCTTCGGTCGGGGCGGCTACCATCCGCGAATTGCATGAAAAAGCGGAGTTGGAAGTGGTATCGGCTCTTTCCATCCGTGAAGGCAAAGCTCATGATATTTACCTGCCGGGGAATGAAAATTCTTATAATGTCACCAATTGGGGAAATTAAGGATGGCTAACTATATCGTTTTGGGTGCCCAATGGGGTGATGAAGGCAAAGGTAAGATCGTGGATATGTTGTCCGGTAAAATGGATATGGTGGTTCGATTTCAGGGAGGAGCCAACGCCGGACACACGGTTAAGATCGGTGATGAAGCATATGTACTGCATCTTATCCCCGGTGGCATTGTCTCCGGTAATGCCTTGAATGTAATCGGTAACGGATGTGTGGTCGACCCGGTCATCTTTTCTCAGGAGCTGGACTATCTGGCTCAGCGGGGTATTTTCGTCGGTCCGGAAAAGTTACTGGTGTCTTCTCAGGCTCATCTGGTAACACCTGTTCATAAATATCTGGATCAGGTGATGAATAAAAAAATCGGTACGACCGGTCGGGGTATCGGGCCGGCTTATGCGGAAAAGATTCATCGTACCGGGATTCGTCTGGAGAGTATCCTGGACGGAAGTGTAATGGATCGTTTAAAAGAGCACCTGGTGAATTATCGTGAAATCAGTTCCCGAATTTATAAAGAACCTTTCCCTGATGTGGAGCAGGCTTTGCAGGATTTGCAGGCGGCAACAGCTCGTCTCAAACCTTTTGTGGGCGATTCCGTGGAACGGATAGCGGACTATGTCCATAGCAAGGCAAATATTCTTTATGAAGGTGCCCAGGGCACTTTTCTGGACATTGATCACGGTACCTATCCCTTTGTGACTTCTTCTTCCACAACCATCGGCGGGGCTCTTACCGGCTCCGGAGTGTTTGTGGAATTTGATAAACGGATCGCCGTGGTTAAATCATATACAAC
>Ga0256841_1000931_pt1 | contig 27323 bp, 25 predicted proteins | sample 356308metaG_FD_185971 | JGI IMG/M metagenome (GOLD analysis project Ga0256841, IMG submission 185971) | Hydrothermal vent microbial communities from Mid Atlantic Ridge, Atlantic Ocean - 356-308 | ecosystem: Environmental > Aquatic > Marine > Hydrothermal vents | place: Atlantic Ocean: Mid...
CCGGCACAATCAAGCGGCTCCGCCGTCGCAGCCCGCCCGCGCCTTGCGCCATCGCTTCACGCGCGCGCGTGCCCGCCGCCCGCAGCCCGCAGCCCGCGGCCCGCCCGTGCCGTCTACCATCGCCCCTGCCCCCCGCCCGTGCCGTCTACCATCGCCCCCGCCCCGCCCGTACCCGTGCCCGCCCGTGCCCGCCGCCTGCCGCCGGCCGGATTTGCCGGCGGGTTTGCACTGGCGCGGCCACGCCGCTAGGGTCGGCCCCATGCCCGCCCGAAGCTTCAGCCATGTGCGCAACTGGGTCTTTGACCTGGACAACACGCTCTACCCGCCCGAGGCTGCGCTTTTTGCGCAGATCGAGCAGCGCATGACGGACTGGGTCATGCGCTGCCTCGGGGTGGAGCGCGCCAAAGCCGACCGCATGCGAAGGACCTACTGGCAGCGCTATGGCACCACGCTGGCCGGGCTGATGCGCGAGCACGGAGTCGATCCGGGGCCCTACCTTGACGAGGTGCATGACATCGACCTTTCATCGCTGCGGCCCGCGCCCGAGCTTGCCGCGGCCATCGACGCGCTGCCCGGGCGCAAGATCGTCCATACCAACGGGTCTGGCTCCTATGCGGGGCGGGTGCTGGAGGCGCGCGGCCTTTCCGGCGTCTTCGATGCGGTTTACGGCGTCGAACACGCGCGGTTTCACCCGAAACCCGAACGCTCTGCCTTCGAGGCGGTGCTGGCGCGCGATGGCGCCGACTGCCGTCGGGCGGCGATGTTCGAGGACGACCCGCGCAATCTGGAGGCCCCGCACGAGATGGGGATGCGCACGGTTCTGGTGGGCGAAAGGCCGGTCCCGGCGCGGCGCCACATCCATTACCGGACCGACGATCTGTCCGGCTTTCTCCGGGCGCTGGCAGCGGAGGTGCCCCGCGGGTAAGTGTCCCCTTGTGCCGGCGCGCGCGCAGCCCTAGCATGACCGCCGAAAAGCACCCGGCACCGGCGGCCCATGAAACGCGAAAAGACCGATATCTTCATTTCGGGCGGCGGTCCTGCCGGCCTTTCGGCGGCGGCGGCGTTCGGCCGGGCCGGATTTTCCGTGATCCTTGCCGATCCGTCGCCCCCGGTCACCGAGGGCGACGCCGAGGGCAGCGACCTGCGCTCGACCGCCTTTCTGCAACCCGCGCGCCGGCTGTTCGAGGACGCCGGGCTCTGGGAAGGGCTGGCCCCTTTCGGAGTGGCGCTTCAGGCGCTGCGCATTGTCGATACCGCCGGAGAACCGCCGGCCCTGCGGGGCGAACGCGCGTTTCGCTCGGACGACATGGGCACGGCCCCGTTCGGCTGGAACTTTCTCAACTGGGTCTTTCGTCGCGAGGTGATGAAACGGCTGGAACAAGAGCCCAATGTCTCGCTGCGCCTGGGACGCGGGTTTCGCGCGCTTGTGACCCGCACCGACGAAGCGCTGGTCACGCTCGATGACGGCACGCGCCTGTCGGCACGCCTGGTCATTGCCGCCGACGGGCGCAATTCGCCGGTGCGCGATGCCCTGGGCATCGGCGTTCGCGTCACCCGCCATGGACAGAAATCGCTGGCGTTCACCGCGGCCCACCAGGTGGCGCATGGCAATGTCAGCACCGAGATCTACCACCACGGCGGGCCGTTCACCATGGTGCCGCTCCCGGATGTGGACGGGCAGCCCGCCTCGGCCGTGGTCTGGATGAACCCGGGGCGCCGGGCGGCCGAGCTTCTGGCCATGGAGCCGGCGCGTTTCAACGCCGAGATGGAACGCCGTTCGGCCGGGCTGTTCGGGCGGATGAAGCTGGTTTCGAGGCGGGCGATGTTTCCCATCGTGTCGCAGCGCGCCAGCCGGCTTGTGGCCGCGCGCTGCGCGATCGTGGCCGAGGCTGCGCATGTGCTGCCGCCGATCGGCGCGCAGGGGCTGAATACCTCGCTCAACGACATTGCCAGGCTGCTGGAACTTGCGCGCGCCAACCCGGACGGGCTGGGGAGCGCGGCCATGCTCGCGGCCTTCGAACGCGCGCGCGGCCCCGACATCGCGCGCCGGGCGCGGGCGATCGACCTGTTCAACCGCGTGACCCGTTCGCCCAGCCGCCCGTTGCAGGACATGCGCCTGATCGGGTTGAAGATGGCCCATGACATCGTGCCATTGCGCCAGGCGCTGATGCGCGCCGGCATGGGCCCGCGATGAGCCCGCAGCCGCCGGTGCAGATGCGGGCGCGGATGCGGGTGTGGATGCAGGCGCGGGTGTGGGTGTGGGTGTGGATGCGGATGCAGGCGCAGGTGTAACCGAACCACCTGCCTCCGGCCTGTCTGTCAGCGCGCCAGCGCCCCGCGGGCCGGGACGCCAGGGCCTGCGTCGGCGGCCCCCGTCATCACCCCGGTCATCACCACCGCCGTCACCCCCGTCATCACCACCGCCGTCACCCCCGTCATCACCCCGGCATCACCTTGTCCACCGCCGCCTGCAACCGGGCGACGCAGGCCGGGACATCGGCAAGCTTGTCCAGGCCGAAAAGGCCCAGCCGGAAGCTGCGGAAGGCGTCCCCCTCATCGCATTGCAGCGGAACGCCTGCGGCGATCTGGACCCCGAGCCGGGCGAACTTGCTGCCGTTCTGGATTTCCGGGTCGTCGGTATAGCTGACCACCACGCCCGGCGCCTCGAATCCCGGGGCGGCGACCGACCGGGCCCCGCGCTCGGCCAGCAGCGCGCGCACCCGGCGTCCCAGATCCCACTGCGCCGCCTTGAGCGCATCGAAGCCGCGCGCCCGTGCCTCCAGCATGTTGTCGCGAAAGCCGCGCAATGCGTCCGTCGGCATGGTGGCGTGGTAGGCGTGGCCGCCGTTGACGTAAGCCTGCATGATCCCCGCCCATTTCGCCAGGTCCAGCGCAAAGCTGGTGGATCGGGTGCGCTCCAGCTTCTCCAGCGCCCGGCTGCCAAGCATGACAAGCCCCGCCGAGGGCGACGACGACCAGCCCTTTTGCGGGGCAGAGATCAGCACGTCCACCCCGGTGGCGCGCATATCCACCCAGACCGCCCCCGAGGCAATGCAGTCCAGGACGAACAGCCCGCCCACGCCATGAACCGCCTCGGCCACGGCGCGAATGTATTCGTCCGGCAGGATGATGCCCGAGGCGGTTTCCACATGCGGGGCCAGGACGATGCCCGGGCGTTCTTCGGCGATTCGCTCGACCACCTGTTCGATGGCGGGCGGCGCAAACGGCGCATCGGTCGCGTTGCCCTGGCGGCGCGCCTTGAGCACAACCTCGTCCGCGGGAATGGCGCCGGCTTCGAATATCTGGCTCCAGCGATAGGAAAACCAGCCGTTGCGAATGACCAGGGCCTTTTCGCCGGTGGCGAACTGGCGCGCGACCGACTCCATGGCATAGGTGCCGCCGCCGGGCACGACAACGGCGGTGTAGGCGCCATAGACCTCACACAGGGTATCGTGAATGTCGCGCATCACCTTCTGAAAGGCGGCGGACATGTGGTTCAGCGAACGGTCGGTGAACACCACCGAAAATTCAAGCATGCCGTCGGGGTCGATATCGTCAAGCAGGGCTGGCATCGAACGGGCTCCTTTTTTTCGCCAAATTAGCTGCCCCCCGGGGAATGGCAAGCAAAAGCCAGCCCCACCGGCGCCGTTTTCCCGAAACAAAACGGACCGAAATCGGTGGGGGATTTCGGCGCCAGGAGCCTGTCGCGTCAGGCCACGCCCGCCGGACCCGGGGTGCGTATCCAGGGTGCGTCTCCGGCGCGGCGGCGGGAGCCTTGCCCCCGCCTTGCCCCCCTTGCCCCCCTTTGCCCCCCGTCCGCCCCCCGGGGCGCCGCCTGCCCCGTGTCATGCGCCGCGCCGCATCGGCGGCCGGCTCCAGTGCCGCCCCCCGCATGCGCGACCGGCGCTAGCCAAGCGGGCCGGCAAGACGCTCTTCGCTGAGCAGCACGTTGGCCTCCACATCCCCGACGCCGGGAAGCGTCATGATCCGCCGGCGCAAGACGCGCTCGAAGTCGGCCAGGTCGCGGGCCACCACCCGCAGCCGGTAGTCGTAAAGCCCCAGCACATGTTCGACCATCTGCACCTCGGGGATGGCGCTGGCGGCGCGTTCGAAATCCTCAAGGCTCACCCGCCCCCTCGTGGCCAGCTTGACCCCCAGGAACACGCTCACCCCAAAGCCCAGGCGCCCGAGGTCCAGATCGACCCGGCGCCCGGCGATCACACCTGCCTCCTGCAGCCGCCGGATGCGCCGCCACACCACCGGTTGCGAACAGCCGAAGCGGCGGGCCAGCTCCCCGGCGGTGGCGGTGGCATCGGCCACCAGTGCGCGCAGCAGACGCCGGTCGAGTGCGTCCAGATCGGTCATACCGGCAGCGCCCGTGTGGACTTGATCGAGGTGATGTGCATCAGCGCCTCGATATCGGCGACATGGGGCAGGGTCAGGATGCGGCTTCGGTAGACCTCCTGATAATGCGCCATGTCGCGCGCCACCAGCGCCAGGCGCACGTCTACGCGGCCCAGGAATGTCTGCATCTCGATCACCTCGGGCACCTTTCGCGCCGCGGCCTGAAACGCGTCGAAGGCGCGCGGGTCGGTCTTGTCGAGCGTGAAGCGCAGCGATACCCCCACCGAATAGCCGAGCGCGCGCCAGTCGATCACCGCATGCTGGCCGCGCAAGATCCCGTCCGCTTTCATCCGCGCGATCCGGCGCGCCGCCGTGGCCGGTGTCATGGCCGCGCGCCGGGCGAGTTCGGCGACCGGCGCCTGCGGCGCGTCGAGCAGATGGCGCAACAGGCGCCGGCTGGCATCGTCAAGCATGATTTTGTCATCTTTTCCGCAAAACACGAATAATATAATCGCAGTTATACGATTTTCTTCAATTTTTGAACGGAAATTACCGCCTTCATATGTATTTTCGCAATCAACCATACCACCCCAAGCAAAAGGACCTCCAGAATGCGCGTTTATTACGACCGCGATTGCGACATCAACCTGATCAAGGACAGGAAGGTGGCCATCCTGGGCTACGGCAGCCAGGGCCACGCCCATGCGCTGAACCTGCGCGACAGCGGCGTGAAGAACGTTGTCGTCGCCCTGCGCGAAGGCTCTGCCAGCGCGAAGAAGGCCGAGGCCGAGGGGCTGACGGTGATGGGCATTGCCGAGGCCGCCGCCTGGTGCGACCTGATGATGTTCACCATGCCCGACGAACTGCAGGCCGAGACCTACAAAAAATACGTCCACGACAACATCCGCGACGGCGCGGCGATTGCCTTTGCCCACGGGCTGAACATCCATTTCAACCTGATCGAGCCGAAACCGGGCGTGGACGTGATCATGATGGCCCCCAAGGGTCCGGGCCACACGGTGCGCGGCGAATATGTCAAGGGCGGCGGCGTGCCCTGCCTGGTGGCGGTGGATCAGGACGCCTCCGGCAAGGCGATGGAACTGGCGCTGTCCTACACTTCGGCCATCGGCGGCGGGCGTTCGGGCATCATCGAGACCACCTTCAAGGAAGAATGCGAAACCGACCTCTTCGGCGAACAGTCGGTGCTGTGCGGCGGCCTTGTGGAACTGATCCGCATGGGTTTCGAAACCCTGGTCGAGGCCGGCTATGCGCCCGAGATGGCCTATTTCGAATGCCTGCACGAGGTCAAGCTGATCGTCGATCTGATCTACGAAGGCGGCATCGCCAACATGAACTACTCGATCTCCAATACCGCCGAATACGGCGAATATGTCTCGGGGCCGCGGGTGCTGCCGCGCGCGGAAACCAAGGCGCGCATGAAGGCGGTGCTGAACGACATCCAGTCGGGCGCCTTCGTGCGCGATTTCATGCTGGAAAACAGCGTCGGCCAGCCGTTCTTCAAGGGCACGCGGCGGCTGAACGACGCCCATCAGATCGAACAGGTCGGCAAGCGGCTGCGCGACATGATGCCGTGGATTTCCGCCGGCAAGCTGGTGGACCAGGAAAAGAACTGAGCCGGGGCTTCACCCACGGACAGGGCGGCTCGCCGGCCGGGGCGCCCTTGTTGCGGGCGCGGCCGTTGTGGCGGCGCTGGCAAGCGATGGAGCGCGGGCCGGGGAACCGGCGGCTCATCGTCGTGCCGGCGTCGTGCCCGCGTTGAGCCGGGAGCATCCTTCACGATGGTGCCGACATGGTGTCGATGGCACGCACCGGTCGGGCCAGGGCTCCGGCCCGCCGAGCGCGGCTGGCGGGCCGGCACGCCGGTGCCGGTCGTGCCGGTCCTGCCGGTCATCCCTCGCGCGGCATCCGTGCGCGAAACCCGCCGCCCCCCCCCGCGCGCCGGCGCGCGTCCTTGCCGGGCCTGTCATCGGCCAGCGGGCATCGACGCGCTGCCCCTGAACCCGGTTCGCCCTGTTCAAATCCGACAAACTGCGCTTACATGAAGGCACATGCAGCGCAGCGAAGGGGGATCTCATGGACCAACTGAACATCGGCAACCTGATCTGGCTGTTCTTCATCCTGTCGGCGCTGCAGCCGCTATTTCAACGCAAGATGCTGGAAGGGCTGCGCCGGCGACAGTTGTCGAAGATGGAAAAACAGCGGGGCTCGCGGGTGATCCTGCTGGTGCACCGCCAGGAAACCATGAGCTTTCTCGGCTTTCCGGTCATGCGTTACATCGACATAAACGACAGCGAAGCGGTGCTGCGCGCCATCCACACCGCCGGCAACGACACGCCCATCGACATCATCCTGCACACGCCCGGCGGCATGGTGATTGCGGCCACCCAGATTGCCCGCGCCGTCAAGGCGCACCCCGGCAAGGTCACGGTGTTCGTTCCCCATTTCGCGATGTCGGGCGGCACCCTGATCGCACTGGCCGCCGACGAGATACGGATGAGCCCGTTCGCCACCCTCGGGCCGGTGGACCCGCAACTGGGCAACCAGCCGGCGGCCTCGCTGGTGGAAGTGCTGAAAAAGAAGCCGATCAAGGACATCGACGACCAGACGCTGATCAATGCCGACATGGGCGCAAAGGCCATTTCCCAGGTGCAGAAAACCGCTGCCGAACTGCTGGCCGGCACGGTGCCCGAGGAAAAGGCCCGGGCCATCGCGCAGATGCTGTCCGAAGGGCGCTGGACCCATGATTACCCGATCTTCTGCGATGAAGCCGCCGAGATCGGGCTGCCGGTGTCCTCGGACATGCCGGCGGAGGTCATCGAAATGATGGCGCTATATCCGCAGGCGACGCAGAAGAACCCCAGCGTCGAATACCTGCCCGAACCGATACGCAAGCCGCGCGGCAGGCAGGGGTGACCACAGCCGCCGGCCGCCCGGCCGCCCGGCCGGCGCGGGCCCGGGCTGTCCGGGTTATCCGGGCTTCCGGGAAAGGCGCCGCCCCGGTGCCTGTGCCTTTGCGCGCGCCTGACCGGGGCTGAACCGGTGGTCGGCGCGCGCGGCTCAGCCGACGCTTTCGATCAGCGCCACCAGGCTGTCCACGGTCTCTTCCAGCACCGCGTGATCCTCGCATTCCCCCATCACCCGGATCAGCGGCTCGGTCCCGGACTTGCGGATCAGCAGCCGCCCGATTCCCTGCAGCCGCCGCTCGGCATCGGCGATGCCGCCGGCAACCTTTTCATGGCCCAGCGGATCGGCCCCTCTGGAAAAACGCACGTTCTTCAGCATCTGCGGCACGGTCTCGAACTGATGCGCCAGTTCCGAGGCACGCTTGCCGGTACTCACCATCGCCGCCAGAAACTGCAGCCCCGCCAGAAGGCCATCGCCCGTGGTGGCGAAATCGGTCATCACGATATGGCCCGACTGCTCTCCCCCCAGGTTGAAGCCGCCTTCGCGCATCCGCTCCACGACATAGCGGTCGCCGACCCCGGTGCGCACCAGAGACAATCCCTGCCCGTCCAGGAACCGTTCCAGCCCGAGGTTCGACATCACCGTGGCAACCAGCGCTCCGCCCTTCAGCCGGCCGGCCCGCGCCCAGCGACTGGCAAACAGCGCCATGATCTGATCGCCATCGGCCACCACGCCCTTTTCGTCCAGGATCATCACCCGGTCGGCATCGCCATCCAGGCAGATGCCCACATCGGCGCCATGCGCAACCACGGTTTCGGCGGCGGCGCGCGTGTCCGTCGAACCGCAGCGTTCGTTGATGTTGAAGCCGTCAGGCGAAACCCCGACCGGGATCACCTCGGCGCCCAGTTCCCAGAGCACTTCCGGCGCGGTGCGGTAGGCGGCGCCATTGGCACAGTCGATCACCACCTTGAGGCCGGCCAGGCGCTGCCCGGGCGGCAGGCTCGACTTGACCCGCTCGATGTAGCGCGCGCGCCCGTCGTCGATGCGCCGGGCCCGGCCGATGTTTTCGGCGCGCACGGGCTCTACCCCTTCGGCGACGAAGCGCTCGATCTGCGCCTCGGCCGCGTCCGACAGCTTGAAGCCGTCGGGGCCGAAGAACTTGATTCCGTTGTCGTGATGCGGATTGTGACTGGCCGAGATCATCACCCCGGCATCGGCGCGCATCGAGGTGGTCAGCATCCCCACCGCCGGCGTCGGCACCGGCCCCAGCAAGAGCACGTTCATGCCGGTCGAGGCAAACCCCGCGGTCAGGGCGTTTTCGAACATGTAACCGGACAGGCGCGTATCCTTGCCAATGACCACCCGGTGGTTGCGCGCCTGATCCTGGCGGAAGAACCGCCCCGCCGCCGCCCCCAGTTGCAGGGCCATGTCGGCGGTCATCGGCGCCATGTTCGCCTTGCCGCGCACGCCATCTGTGCCGAACAGTTTTTTTGTCATGAAATCAGCCTTTTGAAACTTGAAATTCAGGTTACGCACAGCCCCGATGCCGCGTGCCACAGCGCCACCGCCTGCCGGGTTTCGCGCACATCGTGAACACGCACAATCTGCACCCCTTTGCCAAGGGCTGCAAGCGCCACGCCCAGCGAACCGGCGACCCGGCGCTCGGCCACCTCTTCGCCCGACAGCGTGCCGATGAAACGCTTGCGCGACGCACCCAGCAGCACCGCGCAGCCAAGCGCGTGGAACAGGTCGAGCCGGCGCAGCAGGGCAAGGTTGTGCTCAAGCGTCTTGCCAAAGCCGATTCCCGGATCGACGATGATCCTTTCGCGGGCAATGCCCGCCCTTTCGGCCAGATCAAGGCGCGCGCGCAGATGATCGAAAACGTCCAGCAGCACATCGTCGTAAACCGGGTTGTCCTGCATCGTCCGCGGATCTGAACGGCTGTGCATGAGGCAAACAGGAACATCGTTTTTTGCCACGACATCAATCATTTGCGGGTCGTAGTTGAAGGCGGAAACATCGTTGACCATGGTTGCGCCCGCCGCAAGCGCCGCCGCCGCCACCGGCGCCTTGCGTGTGTCGATGGACAGCGGCACCCCGGCATCGCAGGCCGCACGCACCACCGGCGCGCTGCGGGCGATCTCCTCGGCAACGGGAACCGTCTGCGCGCCGGGGCGCGTGCTTTCGCCGCCGATGTCGATGATGTCCGCGCCCTGTGCGACCATCTCGCGCACCCGCGCGCCGGCCTTTTCGGGCGCGTTGAAAACCCCACCGTCGGAAAAACTGTCAGGGGTCGCATTCACGATGCCCATGATGCGCGGCGCGCTCAGCGTCAGACCGGCAAGCGCGGCGCGCGGGGCGCAGATGCGTGCGCGCACCTCGTCGGGCAGCGCACTGGCCGGAACGATCCGCGGCGCGCGACCGCGTTCGAGAACCTCGACCTCGCTGAACCAGCACCAGCCCTGTGCGATGCGCTCCGCCTGCGCAGGGCGGGCCGGGCCGAATTGCGAAACGGGGCGAAAATAGAGGCTCATGCCCCGGCTATCGGACAAAGCCTGCGCCTTGGCAAGGCTCACGGCAGGCGCGGCGCATCGGGCGCGCAGCTTTTCGCCGGAATGTCCAGGCCCTCGGGCACATCGGTGCCGATGCAGATCAGTTCGCGTGCGCCCATCTTGCGGGCAAACCATGCCAGCAGCGTATCGGCATCCGCGGCCGGACGTTCCGGGCTGTCGAGCACCAGGCGCGCCGGCGCCCAGACCGAAATCTGCCCGTTCAGGAGCCCCCAGTCCAGTTCGGTCCGACTGTCCACCACCACGCAGCGCTGGTCGCGCCCGGCCAGCACCCAGGCATTCTGTTCGATGGCCAGCAGGTCGATCCTGCGCTGCACGGCCGGGATCGCAGAGCGCACAGGCAGGCTGTCAGGCGCACCGACACACAAGATGACGGGTGTTCGGGCCTCTGCCAGTTCGTCGATCCAACGCGCCAGCCACCGGGACGCGATCGCCGCGTTGGACAGGAAGACAAGAACCGGGCGCGGCGCCGCCTGGGGCTGCGACGGCGCAAGCCGTTCGGCGCGCGACGCGCTGCGAACGATTTCGACCCCAAGCGCGCCGGGCCCGCGGTCCAGCTTCTGGATGCGCACGAAGACGCGCTCGGCCTGCGGTTCGTTCAGCAGACGCGCGGCAATACGCTCGGCCAGGGTTTCCAGCAGGTTCAGCCTTTCGGACGCAAGTTCGGCGGCGATGACCCGGGAAATGGTATCGTAGGAGAGCACCCGATCGACATCGTCCAGCAGCGGCTCTGCCGGCGGCTTGACCTCGACCACGACATCGAAGCTGAGGCGTTGCGTGGTCCCGCGCTCGATCTGGAAGGCGCCGATTTCGACCTCGACAACGTGATCACGCAGCGAAATCCGGTCCAGCGGATTGTCCCCGGCGCTGGCGCGGGCCCGGGCGCTGAGGCTGTCGAAGGCCAGGAGGGCGGCGTCGGTGCTCATGAACGGGAATCCGGTTGTGGACTGACTGGCCGATCCATAGCGCAAACGCCCCCGGTTTTCCATGGCGCAGGCGTCGGCATGCGTGGTTCCCGCGGTCTTTTCGCGCCCGGCGAATGCAGGCGGCCGCGTCAGCGCAACTGGGCAGTTTCCAGAGGCAGGCGGTAGAAGAAATGCGCCCCGATGGCCGCGGTGCGTGAAAACTTGCGCGCCCAGCGCGGACGCACCGAACGGGCGTGATAGTAGGTGGCACCGCCGGTCAGGTCGCGTTTCTTGCCGTCAAGCACGATGCGCGCCACCTTGCCGACCTCTTCCCAGGCCACGCGATCGGTAATGGTTTCCTTGCGCCCGTCGCAACGATAGGTGAACTGGCATTGGAAACGCCGCCCCGTGCCCTGGTTGATCACCGCGCATACGGTGTCGGGAAACTTCGGGCTGTCGACGCGATTCAGAACCACCTCGGCCACCGCAAACTGGCCCTTGACGGATTCTCCGCGGGCCTCGAAATACAGCGCTTCGCTGAGGCAGCGCCAGCTTTTCCCCCCCTTGGCCACGGGCAGGCTGCCCAGATATTCCCGGCTGTAGGAGAACCGCGGCGCGCGCCGGGCAAAAAGCCCGCCGGTGGGGCGCGACTGCAGCCGCTTCACCCGCGCCGGGCTGACGGCCTCCATGGCCTGGTGTTCATTGCCGAACAAGGCCCCGAGTTCGGCATCCAGGATGGCGGCAGGCGCGTTGGACTGGCTGAGCGACACGTCCGCCCGTGCGCCGGCAGCGCTCGCCAGAAGCGCCACGACCAGCAACAGCCTCGCAAGACGCGGGTGCAACATTCCCCCTCCAGGTTTCCAGATGCCGGCTTCGGGCCGGCGGCAGACTCCAGCCCAATTAGGTCAAAACCTCGCGCACGTCGAGTCACGCCGCCGTGCGCACGGCCCCCACGTTGCAGGCCGACAACATCCGTTTCACCGAAAATTCCGCGAAAATTCGCCGATTCCCGATGATTTTCAACGAAATTTTCGCGGTCCTGGTCCTGCCCTCTGTTTCCGGTCACGAAACGCTATTTTTCAGCGTCCAGTGGGCCGCCGCCAGCCGTGCGACGGGGACCCGGTAGGGGGAACACGACACATAGTCGAAGCCCAGCGCCCGACAAAAGGCGATGGATTCGGGATTGCCGCCGTGTTCGCCGCACATGGCAAGCGTGATGTCGGGGCGGGTCGCGCGGGCGCGCTCGGCGCCGAGTTCCATCAATTCCCCGACCCCTTCGGCATCGAGAATGTGAAACGGGTCCTCGGGATAGACCCCTTGCGCCACGTAGTCCCCCATGAAGCGGCCGGCATCGTCGCGCGACAGCCCGTAGGTCATCTGGGTCAGGTCGTTGGTGCCGAAAGACAGGAAGGCGGCATGCTGGGCAATGTCGTTGGCGCGCAGCGCGGCGCGCGGGGTTTCGGCCATGACGCCAAGCCGGTAGTCGAATGCCTCTGCGCGTTCGTTGCGCACCGCCGCGGCAACCGCATCCACGCGCGACTTCACGATTTCCACCTCCTTGCGCGCCGAAACCAGCGGGATCATGATCTCGGGCACGACCGGGGCGCCCTCGCGGCTGGCCTCGATGGTGGCCTCGAATATGGCACGCGCCTGCATGTCGTAGATTTCCGGCACGGTAATGCCAAGCCGGACGCCGCGCATCCCCAGCATGGGGTTGAATTCGCGCAACGCCTCGATGCGGCGCATGACCCGCGAAAGCGGCATCGCCAGCGCCTCGGCCAGTTCGCGCATGCCCGAACGTCCGGTGGGCAGGAACTCGTGCAGCGGCGGGTCAAACAGGCGGATGCACACCGGCTGGCCCTGCATGATCTCGAACAGTTCGACGAAATCGTTGCGCTGCATCGGCAGCAGCCGTTCGAGCGCGGCGGCGCGGTCGTCCGGGTCGTCGGTGAAGATCATCTCGCGCATCACGGTCAGCCGGTCGTGTTCGAAGAACATGTGCTCGGTGCGACACAGCCCGATGCCCTGGGCATCGAAACGACGCGCCACCTGCGCATCCGCCGGCGTGTCGGCGTTGGCGCGGATTTCCATGTCGCTTGCCGCCTCGGCCCAGCCCATCAGCACCTGGAAGGCTTCGCCCAGCCCCGGCGCCAGCATCGCCGCCTGCCCGCACAGCGCTTCTCCGGCGGTGCCGTCGAGGGTGATCACATCGCCCTCCCGGAACAGGCGCCCGTCGGGGGCGCGCATCGTCTTTTCCTTCGCGTTCAGCTGCATGTCGCCGGCCCCGACGACACAGGGCAGCCCGAGGCCGCGCGCGATCACTGCCGCATGGCTGGTCACGCCGCCGCGCTCGGTCAGCACCCCGGCGGCCGCATGCATGCCGCGCACATCCTCGGGGCGGGTTTCGCGGCGCACGAGGATGCAGGGCTCGGCCCGCGCGGCGCTGGCCTGGGCGGCGGCCGAGGAAAACACGATGCGCCCGACCGCCGCCCCCGGGCTGGCGGGAATCCCGGTCACGAAGATGTCGCGCGGGTCAGCGGGATCCACCTGCGGGTGCAACAGTTCGCTCAGGGAGCGCGGCTCGATGCGCTGCACGGCCTCGTTTTCGGTAATGATCCCGTCGTTGGCCAGCGCGACGGCGATTTCCAGCGCCGCACGCGGCGTCCGGTTCACGCGCACCGCATCCAGCACGTGCAGCGTGCCGTTTTCCACGGTGAATTCGATCTGCATTTCCTCGCGCAGGCGGGCGCGGCAGATTTCGCCGTAGGAGACCAGCCGCTGGAAAAGCTCGGGGCATTTCACCTCCAGCGAGGCGCCGCGCTCGTCCCGGGTGAGAAAGAGCGCGCCCGTTGTCGCGCGCAGCGCATCGCGCCCCTGGCTCTGCCCCAGATAACGCCCGGTCACCTGTGCCTTGCCGGTGGTCGGGTCGACGAACTGGATCACCCCGGCACCGCTTTCCCCGGGGCCAACCCCAAGCACCATCTGCTGCACCACCAGCCCGAGCCCCGCTTCGGCCGGTGCGCCGCGGGCCTGGCGCAGGAGCCGCGCGCTCGTGCCTTCCCAGGCCCGGGCCATCGAGCGCAGCACCTCGGCAAGCTGCTCCTCCGGGTCCTGGGGGAAATATTCCTCGGTCTGCGCCTCGTAGGCCTCCAGCGCCGCGCGCAGCGCATCGCCCCCCAGCCCCTGGTCGATTTCGAACATTTCCGGATCGAGGCGCGCCACGTTGATGGCGAAGGATTGCACGAACCGAAGATAAAGCGCATTGGCCGCCTCTTCGCCAAGGCTGTCGACCAGCTCGCCGTGGCGGGCATCGTTCATGCCGATGTTCAGGATCGCCCCCGGCCCGCCCCAGTCGGGGTCTTCGCTGGACGGGCGCACCGAAACCAGCGGTCGGTCGCCGAACACCGACAGCAGGGCCCGCAGATCCGGCAACTCGCCCGCGGCAATCCGGTGCACGGTGTCAAAGGACAGGGCCACGGTTTCGGGAACCGGCAGGTCAAGCCGGATCAACCGCTGCAGGCACTTTGCCCGCCCGCCGTGGGTTTCGGCTGAGATCGGCGCCACGCGTCGAACACGGGTGAACCCACTTAATGCCATTGCTTTCTGCATCGCAGCGCTCCGTGACTTGCGCCCGCAGCATAGCGCCGCGCCGATTCGACGCAACCTTGGTGTCGGCGGAGCCGGTTCGTGCCATCACCGCCGCCCGATCGGCGGCCGCCGCCCCGTGGCCGGCCCCGCCGCGGCGCGCGTTCAGCCCTCGATTCGGCGCAGATCGGCCACCCCGAGGCACAGGTCGCGGATCGAAGACAGCATGTTCAGCCGGTTGCGGCGGATCACATCGTTTTCGTCATTCACCTGCACCGCTTCGAAAAACCCGTCGATGGCCACGCGCAGGGAGGCCAGCGAAGCCATGGCCGACGCGAAATCTTCGGCGTCGATCGCCGAAGAGATCGCCCCTCCCTCCTGCGAAAGCGCGCGAAACAGCGCCTTTTCCTGCGGCGCACGCAGGAATTTTTCTTCCGCGCCGTAGGAATATTCCACCCCGTCGCGCGCCTCGGCCTGTTCCAGGATGTTGTTGGCGCGCCGGAACCCCTGCAACAGGTTCGCCCCGTCCTCGGTTTCCAGGAAATCCGACAGCGCGCGCGCGCGGCGCACAAGCAGGCTCAGGTCATCGTTGCCGGGCATGGACAGACAGGCGTCGATCACATCGTGGCGAATGCCCCGGTCGCGCAGATGCACCTTCAGCCGGTCATGGAAGAATGCCAGCAGATCGTCGCCGGGGTCCTGCCGGGGCACGGCCTTTCCGTCGGGCTTTTCGCCCGTATCCGCCTTGCAGGCGTCGGTTTCGCCAGCCCGCTTGCCGGCCGCCGCCTTGCCGGCCGCCTGTTCGTCCAGCCCGTTCAGCGCCGCCCGGAACGCCTCCAGCAGCGGCAGGCGCAGATCGTTGTCCAGCACCAGCCGGATCACCCCGAGAGCGGCCCGCCGCAGCGCGAAGGGATCCTTGCTGCCGGTGGGTTTCTCGCCGATGGCCCAGAACCCGGCGAGCATGTCGATCTTGTCCGCCAGCCCCACCGCCACCGAGACCGGCGCCCGCGGCACCGCATCCGACGGCCCAAGCGGCGCATAGTGCTCTTCGCAGGCGGCAGCCACCTCGGCCCGAAGGCCCGCGGCCGTGGCGTAGCAGCGCCCCATGGTGCCCTGAAGTTCGGGGAATTCGTAGACCATTTCCGAGGCAAGATCGGCCTTGGCAACGCGCGCCGCTTCGCGCGCCAGCGCCGCATCGGCCCCGGTCGCCGGCGCCAGTTCGCCCGCCAGCCGTTCCAGCCGCGCAACGCGCTCCTTCTGGCTGCCGAGCCGGTTGTGGAAGGTCACATGGGCCAGCGCGTCCAGCCAGCTGGCCATGCCCGCCCGGGCCACGCGCAGATCGTTTTCCCAGAAGAACCGGGCATCGGCCAGCCGGGCGGCCAGAACCTTGCGGTTGCCGGCAAGGATGGCGGCGCCGTCATCGGCGGTTTCGCGGTTGGCAACGGTAACGAAACGCACGATCTGCCCGGATTTCGGATCCTTCACGGAAAAGAACTTCTGGTGTTCGCGCATCGAGGTCTGCAGCACCTCCGGGGGCAGGCCCAGAAAATCGCTCTCGATCTCGCCCATCAGCACCACCGGCCATTCCACAAGCCCGGCGACCTCGGCCAGAAGCGCGGCATCCTCCACCAGTTCCAGCCCCTGGGCAAAGGCGGCGGTGGTGGCGTCGTGGCGAATGGCCTCTGCCCGCTCGGCCGCATCGAGGCGCACGAAGGCGCGCTTCAGCCGGGTGGCGTAGTCCTGAAAACCGGTCACCGAAAAGCGTCCCGGCGCCATGAACCGGTGCCCGGCGGTGCTGTCTCCGGCCTTGATGCCGTCGATGTCCAGCGCCACCACCCGCGCGCCGGCCTCATCCGACAGCAGGCACAGGATCGAATGCAGCGGGCGGACCCATTTCAGCGTCCCGCCCCCCCAGCGCATGGACCTGGGCCAGGGGAAGTTGCGCACCGTGCACTCCAGCACCTCGGCGACGATTTCGCCAGCCGGGCGGCCGGCATGCTCGATCACCGCGAACAGCACGTCGCCCTTTGCGGTGGCGCGGGTTTCAAGCTGCGCGCGGCGCATCCCGGTTGCGCGCAGGAACCCTTCGATCGCCTTTTGCGGCGCGTCGGCCCGCGGGCCCCGGCGCTCTTCGCGGCGCAGCGGGCTCTTGCCCGGCAGCCCCTCGACATGCAGCGCCAGCCGGCGCGGCGTGACGAAAGCCCGCGCGCCGGAGCAGCGCAGCCCCGCCTCTGCCAGCCCGTCTGTCACCAGCCGCTTGAGATCGGCGCCGGCACGCGCCTGCATGCGCGCCGGAATTTCCTCGGAAAACAGTTCGATCAGAAGATCGGCCATCACTTCTTCCTTTCGGGCGGAGGCGGGCAGCCTTCGGGGGCGGGCTGGCCGTCATAGACCACCTCGCCGCAATGGTTCAACTGGTGCCAGGCATAGGCGCGTCCGTCGTCGTAGACCGCGATCACCTGATCGATGCCGTAGGTCACGTTGGCCTCGCCGAGAAAGGCCAGCGCCTTGCCGCTTTCCAGGTCGGCGCCGATCCGGGCGGCGTCGAAACAGTCGAACCAGCCCGGCCCGATCAGCGGCCGGGCGTTTTCGTAGGGCGTGTAGGTTTCGGTCATCATCGCAAGGCTCTGCGGAGTCCTGAAACAGGCCCGAAAGCGCAGCGGCGAACTGTTGGCGTCGATGCCCCGGAAATCCTCGGTCAGGATCGGCTCGGCCCGGTCCTGGCCCAGCGGGGTCATGCGCATCACGGTATCGGCCGGCAGATCGAAGAAATAGGCGTAGACCTGCAGATAGTAGATGGCCCCGCCGGCAAGCAGCGCGGAACCGACGATGATCGACACGAGAACCTTCCCCATCATGCGCCCTGCCCGTCGCCGGCACGGTTGCCGGAGGGCGCCGGGCCGGAGGGCGCGGGGCCGGCATCCGGTTCCTCGGACAGCGCGGTTTCGGATTGCAGCCAGGCGCCCGCACAGGCCCGTGCCAGCGCGCGCACCCGCCCGATATAGGCCTGGCGCTCGGTCACCGAGATCACCCCGCGCGCATCCAGCAGGTTGAACAGGTGGCTGGCCTTGATGCACTGGTCGTAGGCCGGCAGCGCCATGACGATGCGCCGGCCGGTTTTCGGATCCTCTTCGGGGGCGGCCAGGATGCGCTGACACTCGGCCTCGGCATCCTCGAAATGGCGCAGCAGCATCGCCGTGTCCGCCACATCGAAGTTCCAGCGCGAATACTGTTCTTCCGCCTGGCGGAAGACGTCGCCGTATTTCAGCGGGATCGGCGCATCGGGGTCGTTGAACGGCATCGCCATCACATGGTCCACCCCCAGCACATACATCGCCAGCCGTTCCAGCCCGTAGGTCAGCTCGCCCGAAACCGGGTGGCAGTCATGGCCGCCGACCTGCTGGAAATAGGTGAACTGGCTGACTTCCATGCCGTCGCACCAGACCTCCCAGCCCAGGCCCCAGGCGCCCAGGGTCGGGCTTTCCCAGTCGTCCTCGACAAAACGGATGTCGTGCATCTCCATGTCGATGCCGATCGCCTGGAGGCTGCCCAGATACAGTGCCTGAAAATCCGGCGGGCTTGGCTTCAGGATCACCTGATACTGGTAATAGTGCTGCAGGCGGTTCGGATTTTCGCCATAGCGCCCGTCGGTGGGCCGGCGCGAGGGCTGGACGAAGGCGGCCGCCCAGGGGCGCGGTCCCAGCGCGCGCAGCGTCGTCGCCGGATGAAACGTGCCCGCGCCCACCTCCATGTCATAGGGCTGCAGCACGGCACAGCCCTGCCCGGCCCAATAGGCCTGCAGCCGCAGGATGACCTCCTGGAACGAACGCGGTCTGGCGGGTCTGGCGGCCATCGTGATCCCTTTGCAGCGATACCTTCGGAAACTCCGCGCCCTCAATAGGCAGCGTTGCCGGCAGGGTCAATTGCGGCCGTGCCGATCGCGCGCCCGGTTGCCCCGGTTGCAACGGAAACTGGCCCCGTGCATACCGCGCGACGGGCCGCTATGGTCCGGCACGAGAATCAGGGAACCGGGAGCGGATGACAGTTCATGCGTAAAATTCTGATCGGGTTGTATTTCTTGTTCGCAACCGTTGCCGCCGACATGGCCGCCGCACAGCAACAGGTCTGGATACAGATCAAGGCCGAGCGAACGCTTGCCCGTGCCCGGGAGGCGGCGCGCGACTTTGCGACGCGGGTGCAGCCGGTCAGCGGGTTTGCCCTGCGCAACGGCTGGTTCGCGGTGGCGCTCGGGCCGTTTGGCCCGAACGAAGCGCAGGACACGCTGCAACAGTTGCGCATCACCCGGCAGATCCCGACAGACAGCTATATCACCGACGGCGCCGGATTTGGCGCGCGCTTCTGGCCGATCGGCGCCGGTCAGATGGAAAGCGGGCAGATCGGGACCGCCGCCGCCCGGAACGAAACGCCGGCCCCCGAAACCACGCCGCCGGGGGCCGCCGGCACGGGAGACGCCGGCACGGGGGGCGATACCGTCTCTGCCGCCTCGCCTGCCGGTGCCTCGCCTGCCAGTGCCTCGCCTGCCGCAGCCGACGAAACCCCTGCACAGGCCCGGCAGTCCGAGCGCCTTCTCAGCCGCGCAGAGCGCGAGCTTGTCCAGACGGCGCTGAAAGCCGAGGGACTTTATGGCGCGGCGATCGACGGCGCCATCGGCCCGGGCACGCGCCGCTCCATGGCCGCCTGGCAATCCCGGGAAGGGTTCGAACCCACCGGCGTTCTGACCAGCGGCCAGCGCCAGATCCTGCTGGATCGCTACCGGGCACTGCGCGATTCGCTGGGCATTGCCGAGGTGGTGGACGATGTTGCCGGCATTCGGATCGACCTGCCGCTTGGCCTGGTTGCATTCGACCGCTACGATCCGCCTTTCGCGAAATATGCCGGCAAGACCGGGATACCGCTTGTCCTTCTGATCAGCCAGACCGGCGACCGCGCCAGCCTGCGCGCGCTCTACGATGTCATGCAGACCCTGGACGTGGTGCCGCTTTCCGGCAAGCGCAGCCTGAAAAAGACCAGTTTCACCCTGACCGGCGAAGACGACCGGATCACCTCCTATACCTATGCCGCGCTTTCAGGGAACGCGATCAAGGGCTTTACCCTGGTCTGGCCGCGCAACGACGCGAAACGGCGCAAACTGGTGCTTGCCGCGATGCGCGACAGTTTCAGGACCATCGGCGGGCAGACCATGCCCGATGTCGTCGGCGACAGCGCCGAAAACCAGTCGATCGACCTGCTGGCCGGGCTGGCCATTCGCCGGCCCCGCGTCACGCGCTCGGGCTTTTTCGTGTCCGAAACCGGGGCGGTGCTGACCAGCGCCACGGCGGTGCGCTCCTGCAAGCGGGTGACGATCGGCGACGACACCCCGGCGCGCATCGCGGCCGTGAACGACAGGCTCGGGCTGGCTCTTGTGCTGCCGGAAAAACCGCTGGCACCGCTGGAAAGCGCCGCGCTGCGCAGCACGCCCGAACGGCTTGGCACCGAGGTATCGGTTTCCGGCTATTCCTACGGCGGGCGGCTCGGGGCGCCGACGCTGACCTATGGCCGGCTTGCCGAACTGCGCGGCCTGAATGGCGAGGACGACCTGGAAAGGCTGACGCTGGAAACGACGCAGGCCGATGCCGGCGGGCCGGTGCTGGACCCGTCGGGGGCGGTTGTCGGGGTGTTGCTGGACAACCAGGAGCAACCGGCCCGGCGGCTGCCCGAAAGCGTCCGTTTTGCCGCGCGGGCCCGGGCCGTCGCACGTTTCCTGGACGAAAACGGGATCGCCACGCGCACGCAGGGCGATGGCGCCGCGGCGCTGAGCCCGGAGGACCTGGCGACCCGGGCCGAATCCATGACCGTTCTGGTCAGCTGCTGGGACCGGGCCGCGGCCCCGTGAACCGGCTTGCGGTGCCGTGCCTGTCGCTGAGCGGCGCGGGCCGGGGCGTGTCGCATCCATGTGTTTTCGCATCCATGTGTTTTCGCGGCAAACGTCGCGGCGCCGGTTTTTCGCATGTCCGGTCCAAGGGACGCGCTCCGCCGGCTGCCGGCTTCGGGCGCCATTTGGCTTCGGGCGCCGTGCCTGGGGCCTTTTGCAGCTGACCCGGGCCGGCGCGCCACCCGACACAGCGCCGATGCCGGCGGCCCGGGCGGGGGCGGCCCGGGCGGGCGCAAGAAGGCCCCGCCTGCGCACCCCGGGCAAGGCAGGCCTGCCCCGGGGTCAGGCCCCATCAAACCCGTTAACCCGTCAAGCTGCGCGCGTCTGATTGACGGGGCCTGGCCCTAGCCGACGTGAAACAGCGTGTTGAACAGCTTGGGGTCCAGGCTTTCGTTGGCGAAGGTGTCGCCTTCGGTCAGAACCGATACCGCATCGTGACTGTGCAGGCTTTCCTGATGGCTGGCGATGATGCGAAAATCGCCGATCCGCGCATCGCCCTGCAGCGCCTGTGAAAACAGCCGGGCCGCGTCTTCGACGAAAATCGGGTTGGCGGCGTTCAGTTCGGCAAAGGCCTGTTCGTCCTCGCGCTTGACCATCACCTGGGTTTCGGTGGGCACGACCGTGCGGCAATGGTCGATCAGGTCCTCGAACCACAGACACGGCCCGTCGCAGTTCATCACCACCGAGATACGCGCCACCGAGCGCTGCGAATGCGGCGTGGCCAGTTGCCCGCGCTGCTGGCGGGCATGTTCGCTGAGTTCCAGAGAGCACGGGCAGGTCGAGGAATAGACATAGTCGAGGTGGATGATCTTCTTGCGCACGCCGCCGGTTTCCACCAGTTCCAGCGCGATGTCGTAATACTGGAACCCCGACAGGCCCGAGCGCAGCGACGCCACGCGCATCGGGAAGGAAAACCGCATCTGGATACGCGCATCGAAACTGTCCAGGTCGTTCTTGTAGGCGTCAAGAGCGGTCTCGATCACGTCGAAGGAAAAGGTCTTTTCGGCATAACGGTAGAACGACCGCATGATCCGCGACATGTTGATGCCCTTCTTGCCGGCGTCCAGGCTGACCGTGCCGGTGACCGAGGTTTCCAGCGTCAGATCGTCGCCGTCGCGGGTGTGAAAGCGGATCGGCAGGCGAAAGTTGGAAATGCCCACATGTTCGATATGGCGTTTCGCCCCCTTGATCAGGCTTTCGGGGCCGTTCTGAAGATCGGGAAGCGAGGCAAGATAGGCCGCATCCACCTGGAATTCTTCGGGGTAGGCGCGCATCAACGCCGGGTAATTGCCCAGTTCGTGCCCCGGCAGGAGCCGGGCAATGGACGGGTGCAGATCGGCGATTTCGGTTGGCGTCGCATTCGCCGCCCAGGCCTTCAGCGTTTCGAGCGCGGCTTCGGCCGCGGCGCGTTCGGGTGCCGGGCCGGTCTTGCCGGACTGGATATTCATCGGGTTCCCCCCTGATACTGTTCGCGGCTCCAACCTAATGGCTTTGGCGCCGGATTCCAAATCCCGCGCCGCAACCTGCGACCAGATGCGCACCTTACGCGGCGCCAAGCGCCTGCAGGATATCGGCGGTCAGATCGGCGCCATCCTCAAGCCCGACCGAAACGCGCACCAGCCCCGGCGTGATCCCGAGGCGCGCCTTCTGGTCGTCGCTCAGGCGCTGGTGGGTGGTGGTCGCCGGATGGGTGACGAGGCTTTTCGCATCGGCGAAATTATTGGTAATCGTGAATATTTCCAATGCGTTGAGGAAACGGAACGCCGCCTCCTTGCCGCCCTTCAGGTCAATCGCCAGCACGGTGCCGCCGGCCTCCATCTGGCGCCGGGCCAATTCGTGCTGCGGGTGGCTCGGATGGTGCGGATACAGCATCCGGGCCAGCTTTTCGTGGCCGGCCAGCGCCTCGGCCAGCGCGGTTGCCGTGGCGGTCTGGGCGCGCACCCGCAAATCCAGCGTTTCCAGCGATTTCAGCATCACCCAGGCGTTGAACGGGCTGAGCGCGCCGCCGGTGTGCTTGGCGTAGGGCTCGATCAATTCGCGGATCAGCGCGCGGCTGCCCAGCACCACGCCGCCCAGGCAGCGGCCCTGCCCGTCCACATGCTTGGTGGTGGAATAGACCACCAGATCGGCGCCGCAGCGCAGCGCGTAGGAATAAAGCGGCGTGGCAAAGGCGTTGTCGACGATCACCCGCGCACCCACCGCATGCGCCAGCTCGCTTACCGCGGCCAGGTCGATGACCTCCAGCGTCGGGTTGGAGATGGATTCGAGAAACACCGCCGCCGTTTCGGGCCGGATCGCCGCCTTCCAGGCCGCAAGGTCGGTGCCATCGACGAAATCCACCGCCACCCCGAAACGTCCGAGCACCGTGCCCAGGATGTATTCGCAAGACCCGAACAGCGCGCGCGCGGCCACCACATGATCACCCGCCTTGAGCAGCGCCATCAGCGCCACGGTCACCGCCGCCATGCCCGATGCGGTGGCAAAGGCGTCCTCGGCCCCTTCGAGCGCCGCGATACGGTCCTCGAACATGCGCACCGTCGGGTTGCCGTAGCGGGCATAGATGAATTCGTCCGGGCCGGCCTCGATGAAGCGCGCCTCGGCCGCTTCGGCGCTGTCGTAGACGAACCCCTGGGTGAGGAAGATCGCCTCGCTCACCTCGCCATACTGGCTGCGCCGGGTGCCGGCATGCACCGTTTTCGTGCGTTTTTTCCATCTGTTGCCCATTGCCGCGCCTCCTTCGCGCATGAAAAAACCCCCGGGCCACAAGAGCGTCGGGGGCGTTTCCCTGACCTCTTTAGCGGTGATGTTTAACGTGGCCCGCAATCCGGTGAACAAATCGCCACGATGCCCCGCGATAGCGCGATTGCGCCCCGGGGTCAACGCCCGGGGACAATACGGACGACAGTGCGGCTGACGGTGCCCGTGCATGGTTTCGGGGTTGAGTCTTCCGCGCGATCGGCCGAAGCTGGCGCCAAGGACACCGACACCGACACCGACAACGACAACGACACCAGGGAAATGCCCGGAGGCCCGCCCATGACAAAGCCGATCACCCTTTACTACTGGCCCACGCCCAACGGGCAGAAGATCTCGATCGCGCTGGAAGAGATGGGCCTCGCCTACGAGGTCGAATACGTGAACATCGGCGCCGGCGACCAGTTCAAGGCGGACTTCCTGAAGATTTCGCCCAACAACCGCATGCCCGCGATCATCGACCCGGACGGGCCGGACGGCGCGCCGATCCCGGTGTTCGAAAGCGGCGCGATCCTGCAATACCTGGCGCGCAAGACCGGCCGGTTCACCGGCAAGAGCGAGCGCCAGCGCGTGGCGGTCGAGGAATGGCTGATGTGGCAGATGGGCGGGCTGGGGCCGATGGCCGGACAGGCGCACCATTTCCTGGTCTACGCGCCGGCCATGGACCCGCCCCATGACCTGCCCTACGCCAAGGCGCGCTACCGCAACGAGGTCGCCCGGCTGTACCGGGTGCTGAACGACAGGCTGGCCGAAAACGAATTCGTCGCCGGCGACTTCTATTCCATCGCCGACATCGCGATCTGGCCCTGGGCGAAGGGCTGGAAGCGCCAGGAACAGACGCTGGACGACAAGCCGCACATGAAACGCTGGCTGGAACAGATCGCCGCGCGCCCGGCGGTCGTGCGGGGCGCCGCGCTGGGGGCCGAGCGCCGCGGCAACCTGCAGGACGACCGGAAGGCGCAGGCGGTGCTGTTCGGCAAACCGCCGAAATGACGGCTGAAGGCTGGGGGCTGACGGCTGGCGGTTGAAGGTGGCCCGGGCGCGGGGGCTCAGTCCTTTTCTTCGTTTTCGTCCTGCCCGTATCTTGCCAGCAACCCGGCCTGGCTCATGAAGAACAGGAACACCGCCGCGCTCAGACCGAAGGTCTTGAAATTCACCCAGACATCGGTCGAGAAATTTCGCCAGATCGCCTCGTTCAGGATCGCGAGCGCGAAGAAGAAAACCGTGATGCGCCGGGTCAGGATGTTCCAGCCCTCGGGCCTGAGGGGCATGACCTCGCCCATCATGTATTCAAGGTAGGATTTCCCGCGCAGCAGCCCCAGCCCCAGCGCGCCACCGAACAGCAGGTAGATCATGGTCGGTTTCATCTTGAAGAAACGTTCGTCGTTGAACCAGATGGTGAGAGAGCCGAAGATCACCACCAGCACGAGCGTGGCGATCTGCATGCGCGCCACCTTGCCGGTCAGCCGCCAAAGCGCAAAGGTCGAAAGCGCGATCAGCGGGATGAAGATCGCGGTCACGACAACGAAGCCGGAATATTCGGTCCCGCCGATCGTGAAACTGTGGTCGCGCAGGCGGAAATAGAGCACGAAAAACGCGATCACCGGACCGATATCCAGCGCAAGTTTCAGGAAGGGGTTGATCTTTTTCGCCGACATGCCCGTTTCTTTCCTCAGCTGCCTGTCTCTACTATCACGGCGCCCAGCGCAATCAACGCGATAAGCGCAAGGCGCACGAGGCCCACGTGCTCTTTCAGCACCAGCCAGCCGATCAGCGCGGCAAAGACCACGCTGGTTTCGCGCAATACCGCGGCCTCGCCCACCTTGTCGAGCCGGGTCGCCAGCATGATCGCGCCGAAGCTTGCCAGCGCAACGACCCCGCCCAGCAGGCCGCGCGCCATCAGCGCGCCCGGTGCCGGACGCGGCGCCATGTTGCGGTATCGCACCGCGGCGATGACCGGCATCGCGATCCCGTCAAGCAGGAAGAACCACGCCAGGAAGGTGAACGGATCGCCGGTCGACCGGATGCCATAGGCATCCCATGTGGTATAGGCGGCAACCAGCACGCCCGTGGCAACGGCCAGGCCAAGGGCGGCGCCCATGGTCTCGCGCCCGGGCGTCAGCGCGCGCAGGTTGCACGACGCAAGGCCGAGAATCCCGCCCACCAGCAGCCCCACCCCGAGCCATTGCTGCAACGAAAACGACTCGCCGAACAGCAGCCCGGCGCCAAGCACGGTAAAGACCGGGCTTGAGCCGCGCACCACCGGGTAGACCACCGTATAGGCCCCGCGGACATAGGCCATCGCCTGGGCGATCTTGTAGGTGGTATGAATCGCGAAGGCCGCCGCCAGGATCGGCCACAGCCCCGCTTCGGGCCAGGGCACGACGAACAGGGCGAAAGGCGCCGCGATCAGCCCGTAGCTTGCGTCCATCGCGCCCCGGCTCAGCCAGGGATCGTGGCGCCCCTTCTGCAGCGCCCCGAAAAAGGCGTGCAGCACGGCCGCGGCCAGCGCCAGCGCCAGCGCCAGCACATGCCCGGCGTCGGTGCCCTCGATGCCGGTCAGCCAGGCGCTCATGGCGCGCCCTCTCGACAGGGCCGCGGTGCACAGCTAGGCTCGGGCGCGCAAGCACCCGGAGCGCGCCGCATGTCTGACGTCCTGATTGCCGAGCTTGGCCGCTCGACCGACCCGCTGCAGTTCGCGGTCCTGGTCCTGCGCATCCTGGCGGCGATGGTTCTGGGCGGCACCATCGGCTGGGAGCGGCACCTGCACAACAAGCCCGCCGGCATGCGCACCCACATGATGATTTCGCTGGCGGCCTGCGTTTTCACGCTGGTTGCGCTCGGGATGATCGCCACCGACTGGGGGGGCGATGCCGGCCGGGTCAGGTTCGATCCGCTGCGCCTTGTCGTTGCGGTCACATCGGGCGTGGCCTTTCTGGCGGCGGGCACCATCATCAACGCGCGCGGCCATGTCCACGGGTTGACGACGGGGGCCGGCATGTGGCTGGCCGGTGCGCTGGGCATGGCCTGCGGGGCCGGGCAGATTCCGCTGGCCGCGCTGGCAACGGTCATGGCGCTGCTGGTGCTGTGGGTGCTGCGCCGGATCGAGCGCGACATCCCCGATCCGCCGGCCGACGACGAACCGCACTGAACCGGCGCGCGCCAGCCCGGGCGGTCACGCGGCCGGTCCTTCCTCGGCCCCGGTCAGGGCGCGGGCGAACTCCTCGGGGTCGAAGGGGGCAAGGTCGTCGATCTGTTCGCCCACCCCGATGGCGTGGATCGGCAGACCGAAACGGTCGGCCAGCGCCACCAGCACGCCGCCCTTGGCGGTGCCATCCAGCTTGGTCATCACCAGGCCGGACACGTCCGACAGCTTCTGGAATACCTCGACCTGGTTCAGCGCGTTCTGCCCGGTGGTGGCATCGAGCACCAGCAGCGTGTTGTGCGGCGCGGTTTCGTCCTTCTTGCGGATGACCCGCACGATCTTGGCCAGTTCCTCCATCAGGTCGGCGCGGTTCTGCAGCCGTCCGGCGGTGTCGATCATCAGCAGGTCGGCGCCGTCGTGCTGCGCGCGCGTCATCGCATCAAAGGCCAGCGACGCCGGATCCGCGCCCTCGGGCGCGGTCAGCACCGGCACCCCGGCGCGTTCGCCCCAGACCTGAAGCTGTTCGACCGCCGCGGCGCGGAACGTGTCGCCCGCGGCGATCACCACCTTCTTGCCGGCGGCCTTGAACTGGCTGGCCAGCTTGCCGATGGTGGTGGTCTTGCCAGAGCCGTTCACGCCGACCACCAGCACCACCTGCGGCCGCTGCGGATACAGCGGCATCGGGCGGGCCACCGGCTCCATGATCCGGGCGATCTCTTCGGCCAGAAGGCGCTTGATCTCGTCGGCGGAAAGCTTCTTGCCAAAGCGCCCCTCGGCCAGGTTGGCCGTCACCCGCACGGCGGTGTCCACGCCCATGTCGGCACTGATCAGCAGCTCTTCGAGGCTTTCCAGCATGTCGTCATCCAGCACCCGGCGCACGACGGTCCGCCTTGCCCGGCGCCCCAGCAGACGCCCGACGAGCCCGGGCCTTTTCGGCGGCGCATCCCCGGTTTCGTCCCCGGCCTGCCCGGCCCGTTCGCGCGCGGCCTGCGCCGGGGCGGCCGGCGGCATTGCCGCAGTGTCGGCGGGTCCCGACGGCCCGTTTCCGGCAGGAGCGGCGGTCTGCGGCTGCGCCGTTTCCGGCAACGCCCGGGCGGGCGGCTCTGGCTCTGGCTCTGGCTCTGGCTCTGGCTCTGGCTCTGGCTCTGGCTCTGGCTCTGGCT
>Ga0256841_1000932_pt1 | contig 27290 bp, 24 predicted proteins | sample 356308metaG_FD_185971 | JGI IMG/M metagenome (GOLD analysis project Ga0256841, IMG submission 185971) | Hydrothermal vent microbial communities from Mid Atlantic Ridge, Atlantic Ocean - 356-308 | ecosystem: Environmental > Aquatic > Marine > Hydrothermal vents | place: Atlantic Ocean: Mid...
CAAGGCGAAAAGCGGCGAAAAAGCGCAGTTTACCGGTTGTAAATGAGCATTTTGAGCCGGTTTTCAACGCCGGATCGTGCCGCCAGAGGGTTTTTCAACAGCCTGCTAGGCTGCATTCGCAATGATGGGTGACAGGTTAACAGAATTTCCGGGAGTTGAGAGGTGGAAAAAATTGAAAGCATCAAGGAATCCGGCGGCTGGCTGAACCGCTACCGGCATGATTCGGACAGCTGTCACTGTCGCATGACCTTCTCGGTCTACCTGCCGCCACAGGCAGAGGAGCGCAAGGTGCCAACGCTGTACTGGCTGTCCGGTCTGACCTGTACGGATGATAATTTTCGCACCAAGGCCGGCGCCCAGCGCTACGCAGCCGAGCTGGGGATCGCGCTGGTCATCCCCGATACCAGTCCACGCGGTGAGCAGGTGCCCGATGCCGCGGACCGGTACGACCTGGGGCAGGGCGCCGGGTTCTATGTCAATGCAACACGGCAGCCCTGGTCGAAGCACTACCACATGTACGATTACGTGGTGCAGGAACTGCCGGCGCTGATCGAAGCGAACTTTCCGGTGGTCCCGGGCCTGAAATCCGTCTCCGGGCATTCCATGGGCGGTCACGGAGCGCTGATCTGTGCGTTGAAGAACCCGGGCGCCTATCAAAGCGTGTCGGCGTTTGCGCCGGCCTGTAACCCGATGCTGAGCAGCTGGGGCGAGGGCTGTTTCAGCGCCTACCTGGGGGATGACCGCAAGGACTGGGAAGCCTGGGATGCCACCTGCCTGGTGCAGGCCGGTGCCAGGGTGCCATCCCTCCTGGTCGATCAGGGTACGGCTGACGAGTTTCTCGCCGAACACCTGTTTCCGCAAAACCTGCAGGCAGCCTGCGAGGCGGCCGGAATCCCGCTCACCCTGCGCCTGCAGGAGGGTTACGACCACAGCTATCATTTTATCGCCAGCTTTATCGGTGAACACCTGGCCTGGCACGCTGACGCGTTGAACGCACCCGGGCAGGACGGTGAACGTTAAGCGTATACAGCGCAGACTCGTGTGGAGTGGCTGGATGCGCCTGGCGCATGCGTTGATCGGCCTGTCCGTGCTCGCACTGCTGGCGACCGGCTGGCTGATAAAGTGGTCGCCTTCCGTTGCGGAGTCGGCCAGCGACTGGCATGACCTGGCCGGTATCGGGTTGACGCTCGGCCTGCTGTTGCGAACAGGATTGCTCTTTACCGGTACCGGCCCCGCGCACTGGAGCGCACTGTTGCCGAGGCGGGCTGACCTGCACAAGATGGGTATGACCCTGCGTTTCTACGCTACCCTGGGCAGGTCGCCGTTGCCGAAATGGTATGCGCACAATCCGCTGTGGGCGCCGGTGTATCTTTTAATGTTGTTCATCCTGGTTCTGCAGGCGCTGACCGGACTGTTCATGGAAAGCTGGCCGGTGGCGGGTGGGTTTTACCTGCCGTCGGTACACGCTTTCTGGGCGCCGCTTATCCTGGGCTTTAGCGGTGTACACATTCTCACGGTGCTGCTGCACGATGCAAAGGGAACTGCGTCGGATGTTTCGGCAATGATTAACGGCCACCGTATCTTCACGGTCGAAGAGGTCGATGTACCAGGCACCGCCAGCATTCACACCGTTTCGCTGGAGCAGATTGGAAAACCGGGCAAGTAGCCAGTCAGGTACTGAAAAAACCGAAAAACGCCGTAAACAGCACGCTGGCCATGGTCAGGCCGGCCAGCATGACCGGCAGGCCCTTGCGCAGCCAGATGGCCGGCGAGATGCGTGCACCGTCGATGTCGCATTTTTCTGATTCAGCCACGCAGATGACATTGGCGGTTGCACCGATATGCGAGCCGTTGCCCCCCAGACCGACCCCCAGTGCCAGTGCCCACCACAGCGGGGTTACGTTTACGCCGCTGTGTTCGAGGTCCAGCACGATCGGGATCATGGTGATGGTAAAAGGGATATTATCCAGCACTGCACTGAGCAGGCCGGCGGCCCACATGAGTATCAGGCAGGTGATCAGCAGTTTTTGAGGATCGCCGGCAAAGCCCGCCAGTCCCTGGCCAATGTATTCCAGCAGACCGGAGTTCTGTACCCCGCCAACAATGATGAACAGGGCCGCAAAAAACAGCAGCACCGGCCACTCCAGTTCCGCCAGGAAAACATTGGGGTCCGGACGGACCAGCGTGAATGCCAGCGCCACCCCGATAAAGGTGACATAGGCCGGGTAGAAGTGCAGGTAGTGATGCACCAGGAACAGCGCAATAACGGTGCCCAGCGCCAGCAGCGACCGGTGCAGGGTTTTCGGGTCGTTGATCGCCTTGTTTTCATCCAGGTCGATCCGGCCGGTGAATCCCGGGGGCGGTACCAGCTGCTTGCGGAACTGCCATAGCAGCAGCAGCACCGTACTCACCCATATCACGGACACGATGGGCAGCATGTGGACCAGGAAGCGGTTGAAGTCGATGCCGGCCGCGCTGCCGATCATGATGTTGGGCGGGTCGCCCACCAGTGTGGCGATACCCCCGATATTGGAGGTGATAGCCTCGGCCATCAGGTAGGGCAGGGGTGAGAGTTTCAGCAGGCGGCAGATCAGCACGGTGAGCGGTGCAAAAATGATGACCGTGGTGACATTGTCCAGCAGCATGCTGGTCAGGCTGACGGCCAGGGTAAGGTAGACCAGCAACCTGCGCGGACTGCGTGCCGCGGTCTTGGCGACGCGAATGGCGACGTACTCGAAACCGCCGGTAGGCTTGATAATGGCAACCAGGATCATCATGCCGGTCAGCAGGAACATGGTGTTGGCGTCGATGGCCTGCACCGCCTGTGCCTGGGTATAAAAGTCGTGCCAGGTTCCGATACCCACCATGACTACTGCGCCGATGACCGCGGCATTGGTGCGGTGGCAGGCTTCGGTGAATACCAGGATATAGGCGCCAATCAGCACAATGGCGGATATCCCCATATTGGCTGTGAACTGTAGCGTGCCGTTATCCACGATCCAGTCCGATTTCCAGCATCCGTTTTGCTATGCCATCGATGGTAACCATGCCTTTGTAGGTTCCCTCGTCGATCACGAATACGTGGTTGGTGTCGTGTTTCTCCATGACCGCGATTAGCTTGACCACGTCGGCTTCGGAATCCACCACGGCGATTTCCTCCAGGACAAAGCGGTCTGCCGGCATGGCAAGTACCTGGCGGGTGTGTTTTTCGGGGCCGGTCAGACACCCCAGGTGATCGCCCAGCAGATCGGCGTAGGCAATCACGTAGTCCGGGATACAGACCTGTTGCAGGGTCTTGCGGATGGAAATGCAGCCGGTGATCTTGCCGTTGTGGTCGACAAACGGTAAACGCGGCACCCGGCAGCGGATGCATTCTGTGAATACTTCACCGACAGTCATTTCCGCCCTTGCCACGGCGGTGCTCACAATAATATTTTTCAGTTTCATGGCGGTTGTACCCCGGAGTTTTGCCTGTCACGGTTGCTGGTCGGCGTGACTGAACCGGTTCACGCCACTACTGCCACAATTATAGTATGACAGCGCTACTGTCCCGTTAACCCACCAACAACGTGAATGAAACCTAAGCGGCAGGTACGTTTCGAGTCAGATCGGGCACCCCGGACATGGAACCGGTATCACCCCGTCAGGACACGCAGAACCTGCCATCCCTGGCTGCTCGACTGCCGCATCCCTGCGGCATACGGTCCTGACCGGGTGATACCGGTCCCATGTCCTCACCTGCAGGCTCGCTCCAAAGTTACGGGACAGCAGAGAGTATGACGGATTTCCTCCCGGCTGTTGCAAACTGCCCAGGGTGAAGGCTAGGGCAAGTGAGCTGTCGCAACAATGACGCCGGTCAATCCGTTCAGAATCCGCGTCAGGGCAGAACTGAGTGATCCCGTGAGTACGGGTGCTGGTACCGGTTGGTCAAATGCCGGTCAGGCGCCGGATTGACGTGAGTCAATGGCAGTCGAACTAGTTTTTGACGTCTCTGGAAAAAGGCTAGATTCCTGACTATAGTCAGTAGCTGACCGGCGGTATTTTCCTTTTACGCCGGGCAGGGCTGAAGGAGGTGATGGGTGAACCTGCGTTGCCGTTTCCCGCCGGTGGTTGCCGGAGTCGTTATCGGGATCTCGATGTTGCTGACCTTCGTTACGGCCGGGCGCGGCATTGGTGTCAGTGGCACCATGACACGTCTTGTGGCCACCGTTCAGCACTGGATCTACCCTGAACTCACCGAGAAGAGTGCCTATTTCGGGCACTACTTCGCCCACGGCGCCCACCCACTGGATAACTACCTGAGCTACCTGATGGTAGGCCTGCTGGCCGGCGCGCTGGTGGGATCGCTGTCCTGTGGTGATTTTCGCCTGACGGTGCAACGCGGCCCGCGCATTTCGGCATCCTCGCGTCTGTTCCTGGCGCTGATCGGTGGCGCAATAACCGGTTTTGCGGCCCGTCTGGCACGTGGCTGCACCAGCGGCCAGGGGCTGGTCGGTGGCGCAGAGTTGTCGGTCGGTTCGTGGGCATTCCTGTTGTGTATCTTCATTGGAGGCTTTGGCACCGCCTGGTTTGTGAGAAAACAATGGATATAGTCGCCCCGCTGGTAAAAACCGGGCTTATATCCGAAGCACTCAATCAGTGGCTGGCGGTGCCCATCGGCTTCATTTTCGGCTTTGGCCTCTACCACGCCGGCTTTACCGACAGTCGCAAGATTGCACAGGCTTTCTATCTCAAGGATGTTGGCGTTCCGGTCGTCATGTTCTCGGCCATCGTCACCGGCATGCTGGGGTTGTGGATACTCAGCCTGGCCGGTTTTATCGATACGTCAAAAATGTACTACCTGCCCACGTACCTGACCCCCATGGCGATCGGTGGCGTGCTGTTCGGTATCGGTATGGCCATCGGCGGTTTTTGCCCCGGCACGGCGGCTGCGTCGATTGCGACGGGTCGCATCGATGCCATGGTCTTCGTGCTCGGTTTCCTCGGCGGCTCCATCCTGTTCGGGGATCTTTTCCCGGTCTGGGGTGATTTTTACAACAGTGACTACCACGGTGTGTACCGGCTGGATGAACTGTTTGGTGTAAACCTGGGCCTGGTGATTTTCTTTATCGTCATCGCAGCCGTTGGTGGCAGCCTGCTGATGCGCTGGGGCCAGCACCTGTTCTGGTCGACACCGCCGGATCAGACCATGCAGCCCGAACAGGTGCTGAAGTACGAAGCGCCGCTGGTCGGTGTGGCGCTGCTGATCGGGTTCGGTCTGGCTTTTGTTCCGAGCGCGTACTTCTTCGGCGGAAGCGGTGAAGCCGAGTACTACATTATTCCGAAACAGCAGGGCCCGGGTCCGGTGCGCAAGCGACAGCGCGGTCCGGCCGTCGTTGTGCCGCCGGCGACGGCACCGGCAGGGACAATGTTGCCGGCAGAAGGGGACGAGGGTTGTTGATGCGGCACTCTGAACGCTGCCGACGCAGGGTGATGTGCTCTTGAACCGTCGCGAGTTCATCAAGCTGTCCAGCCTGCTGGGTGCGGGTACAGTGGTATCGCCGTTGCTGCTGGGCGGTTGCAGCGCGCACCCGTTGCCCGGTGCCGGACAGGTCAGCAAGACCCCGACCTTCTGCGACATGTGCTTCTGGAAATGCGCCGGCTTCGTTTACCGGGAAAACGGCGAACCCTGGAAGATCCACGGCAACGATAACGACCTGCACAGCGAAGGTCGCCTGTGCACACGTGGCACGGCGGGGCTGGGTAATTACGAGGATCCCGACCGTCTGCAGAAACCACTGCTGCGCGTCACCGCTGCTGATGGACGGCAGACGTTCCGCGAGGCAAGCTGGGACGAGGCGCTGGGTTACATCACCGAGCGCATGAATTCAATCGCCGAACAGTACGGTGCGGACCGTTTTGCCATGCTGAACCACGGTTATGGGGCCCGTCATTTCAGCCACCTGATGCGCGCCTGGGGCTCCGGCAGCAGTGCCGAGCCGGCCTTTGCCCAGTGTCGCGGACCGCGTGATGTCGGTTTCAAACTGACCTTCGGCGAAGGCCTGGGCTCGCCGGAACGAACCGATATGGAACACTCGCGCTGTATTGTGCTGATCGGGTCGCACATTGGCGAAAATCTGCACAACGGCCAGGTGCAGACGCTGGCAAACGCGTGGCGGCGTAACGCGACGGTGATTACCGTCGATCCGCGCTTTTCGGTGCCCGCCGGCAAGTCGAAATACTGGCTGCCCATCAAGCCCGGCACGGACCTGGCGTTGCTGCTGGCGTGGATGCACGTGCTGATCGATGAAAAACTGTACGACAGCGATTATGTGCAGCGTTATACCACGGGGTTCGACCGGCTCAGGGAGCACGTTGCGCGTTATTCCCCGGAATGGGTGTATCTTGAAACCGGCATCCAGCCGGAGCTGATTCGCACCACGGCGCGTGAAATGGCGGCCAGTGCGCCGGCTACGCTGATTCACCCCGGGCGTCACACCGTCTGGTACGGTGATGACACGCAGCGTTCACGCGCCATCGCCATCCTTAACGCGTTGCTGGGGTCCTGGGGTCGCAAGGGTGGTTTGTACATACAGGAAAAGGTCAGGCTGGCGAAGTTTCCGCTGCCGGCCTACCCCAAACCGAAGAGTACCTTCAAAGCCGCTCACGGGGCGCGTTATCCTTTCGCCTACAAGGGCGTCAGCAATGCCATTATCGAGGCATCGATCGGCGACGATGCCCATTACAAGGGCCTGCTGGTCTACGGGACCAACCTGCCGATGACTATCCCGGGAATCCGGCCACAGCTCAGGGCGGCCATGGACTCACTGGAGCTGGTGGTGGTGGTAGATACCATGCCCTCGGAGATTACCGGCTATGCGGATGTGGTGTTGCCGGAATGCACCTACCTGGAACGCTACGATGACCTGCGTAATTCCGGCGAGCGCCACCCGTCGCTGGCGCTGCGCATGCCGGTATTCGAGCCGCGCCACGAGTCGAAGCCGGGCTGGTGGATGGCGCGCGAGCTGGGACACCGCCTGGGGCTGGAAAAGTATTTCCCCTGGGAGGACTATTCCGAAGTGCTCGACTGGCAGCTCAAACAGGTCGGCTCGTCCCTGCAGGAAATGCAGAACATCGGCGTAAAGAATTTTCCGCGCACCCGCCCCCGGTATTTTGTCGAAGGCCAGCCGGTGCAGTTCCGGACCCCCAGTGGCAAGATCGAGCTTTACTCGCAGCAGCTGGCTGACCAGGGCTTTGACCCGATGCCCGAGTACACCCGCCCGGAGCAACCGCCGCAAGGTTACTACCACCTGAATTACGGTCGCATGCCGGCGCATACCTTCGGCAAGACCACCAACAACGCCCTGCTGTTCCAGCTGGCGCCTGAAAATACCCTGTGGGTCAATCCGCTGGTGGCCTCTGCACAGGGTATCGAAAACGGCGAATACGTTCGCCTCGCCAACCCGGACGGGATCGTCAGCAATCGTATCCGGGTGCGGGTTACCGAGCGTATCCGCCCGGATTCGGTGTTCATGGCGCACGGTTTCGGTCATCGTTCGCGCCGTCTGCGATTGACGCATGATGCCGGTGCCGACGATTCCGAATTGATGACCAACGTCAAGGTCGATCCGATCATGGGCGGCACCGGGATGCGCGGCAACTTTGTCACGATCGTACGGGAGAACGCCTGACATGGCCCGCTACGCGATGGTGATCGATACCCTGCTGTGCATCGGCTGCGGTGACTGCGTGGTGGCCTGCAAGACCGAGAACAAGGTGCCGGAGGGACTCAACCGCGACTGGGTGGTGGAAGCCACCCGGGGTACCTACCCGAACCTGACCACCGAGTTCCGCTCGGAACGCTGTAACCACTGTTCACATGCGACCTGTGTCTACATGTGTCCGACCGGTGCCAGCCACCACTGGAAGGATACCAATATCGTGCTGGTCGATCCCAACAAGTGTACCGGCTGCAAGGCCTGTATCGCGGCCTGCCCGTACGATGCGCGCCTCATCATGCATCCCGGTGGCTATATCGATAAATGCACGTTCTGTCATCACCGCGTGGAGAAGGGGCTGGACCCGGCCTGTGTCTCGACCTGTCCAACACACTGCATGTACTTCGGGCTGCTGGACGATCCTTCCAGCGAGGTCAGCGAACTGTTGCGCACGCGTAACTACAAGGTGCTGGCTCCTGAGACCGGCAACCAGCCCAACGTCTACTACCTGACCTGAGGACGCAGCACCATGCTTGAGGAAATCCTGGTAACCGCACGCAGCAACCCGCACGTCGACCCGGTGATGGACGTGTGGGGCTGGGAGATATCGGTGTACCTGTTCATGGGTGGTTTGAGCGCCGGCATCATGTTTTTTTCCGCGCTCATGCTGCTGATGAAAAAAGACCGGGAGACACCCTTCGCAGTCAACGGTCTGGCCCTGCTGGGCCTGGTGGTGCTGTCGCTGGGCATGACGACGCTGTTCCTGGACCTGTCGCACAAGCTTTTTGTCTGGCGCTTCTATACCACCTTCGAGCCGACCTCGCCCATGTCCTGGGGTGCCTGGATACTGATCCTGTTCTACCCGGTCGCTGTTCTGCAGGTCCTGTCGACCTTCAGGACAGGCTACCCGTTTTTCGCCGGGCTGGTGGATTCCCTGCCACTGGTGACGAAGATCTTCGACCTGGCAGAACGTTACCGGCGCCTGATTGCCTGGCTGGCGATTCCCATTGCGGTCGGACTGGGGATCTATACCGGTATTCTGCTCAGTGCGTTCAGTGCGCGACCGTTCTGGAACACCGGGCTGCTGGGGCCGCTGTTCCTGGTGTCGGGGCTTTCCACCGGGGCGGCGCTGACGGCGCTGATTGCGCGTCAACACGCAGAAAAAAGGCTGTTTACCCTGATCGATGCCGGCCTCATCGTGGCCGAGTTGCTGATTGTTGCGCTGTTGCTGATCAACCTGGCAACCGGCTCCAGGCCACAGCTCGAAGCGGCGTCGATGCTGCTGGGCGGATCCTATGCCGGCTGGTTCTGGGGTGTGTTCATTACGCTCGGTCTGCTGATTCCCTTGCTGCTCGAGTATTTCGAGACCCGCGGTGCACTGCGTAACCTGGCCATGCTGGCGCCGGTGCTGGTGCTGATCGGTGGCTACGTGCTGCGGGTGATTGCCGTGGACCTGGGGCAGGAAACCACCTGGATCGACTACCCGTCCGAATTCAATACACAACTGCTGGAGCGTCTGCATTGATCGCCTGCAGACAGATAGACGGCGAATGCATAAGGGTATGCCCATGAAAATGACAGTTCAGGCAACGTTATGGCTGGCAGCCGCGGTGCTGCTGAGCGCCTGTGGAGACGATGATCGCCAGGATGCCAGGGTGGAAGGGTCGCTCGAACAGCTTGCGCGGATCGTGGCACAAAAGCAGGACCGGGTCGCCGTCGATGACCTGGCGCGCTGGATCATCGAGGGACGCAAGGACTTTGTGCTCATCGATATTCGCTCCGCCGACGATTTTGCAGCGGGCCATATCGACAGTGCGGAGCATATTCCGCTGACCGAGCTGGTGTCTTCGCAGCACGAGCCTGCATTACCCAAAGACCGCAAACTGGTGCTCTATTCACAGGGCTCGGAACTTGCGGCCCAGGCCGTGGTCCTGTTGCGTCTGTCGGGTTACGATGCAAACCTGCTGCTCGGCGGCTACAATTTCTGGAGCCAGCACGTGCTGAACCCGGATATACACCCGACCCGGGCAGACGGGGAGTATCCCCGTGTTCCGGAGCAGCAGGCCATTGCCTGTTACTTCGTCGGGGGTAATGCTGTAGCACAGGCTCCGGCACCTGCGCCCGGGTTGCCTGCCTTTGTTCCACCGGTATCCCGGCCGGTTGTGGCTCCCCCGCCTTCTGCTGATGATGAGGGTTGCTGAGACCGGTTGCAGATGTGAGCAGCCGGTTCCCTTCTATGGGAACTGTGCTGTGCCGGACTTGTGCATTGCGGGCAGCGGTGCAGAAAGAATGCGTTCGATCTCCCGGTCGGAGAAGGGCCGGATGCTTGCCGCGCCATCTGGCGTTTTGCCGGGGCGGGTCCAGGCATCAGCTGCCAGCCCGTCTTCAAGCAGCTCCAGGTCGGGATGGAAGCTTACCCCGTGGCGGTCTTGCTGCAACAACCCCTGCCCCAGTCCCAGTGCGGTTGAAGATCGATGGCAGGACTCGCAGCTGCGTGCCGCGGTCGTGGTGTGCGGTTCGATGGCGGCAAATTGCCGCACAAATCGCGGTTCCGGCCAGTCCGGGTGTTCCACGGTCATGATCATGCCAGGCACCACCGGAACCACCTGGTTGTTCTGTGTAATACCCAGTGGCGGAAGCTCATTCCGCACCCTGCTACGCTGCCCGATCCAGCGCCCCCTGGTGGTAGTCCCTGCCACATGGTCAAACTGCTGACCTGACGGGTCATACTCAAGGTGGCAGCCGTAACACTGCGGTGCCCAACCGGCGTGACAGGCCGAGCAGTTCAGGCGGCCGTGCTGTGCCGCCAGTGGATGACTGCTTTCACGGTAGGTCGGGATACGTAAACGACCCTGGCCGTCCTTGCGGTGCAGCCAGGCTTCCGTGCCGCGCAGTTCGATATTCCATAGCGGTGTCCCGCTGGCAGTCACTGGAAAATGTGTATCGGCGTCAGCAGGGAAGGGGACGCGTGGCAACAGTTTCCGATACCGGTCCGGCCATTGCGCCAGGCGGATGGTGCGTGTGATGTGGTGGCAGTCATTGCAGGCGATGTCCACAGCCTGACGCTGCCGGGTGACGGAAGGGTCGGCGCCGATACCCATCAGGTCCTTTTCGGTGTGGCAGTCGATGCAGCCCATGCCGGCCGCGTGGTGCAGGTCGTCGGCACGGAACTCGACCCGGCGGCCGTCGTCCAGCCGGCCGCTCTCGGCGTTCATCGGCGCTGTGTCGACTTCCGCCAGGCCGGCATAATTCAGCGAGATGCGGCTGGAGCGTGAGTGACAGCCGAAACAGCGGCCGTCGCTGACCCGTGCCGTCAGGGCCGGGTGGCCCGTCTGCGGGTAGTCGTTGAGGTGACAGGCCAGGCAACCGCCGCCGCGATCGCGGGTGGTATCCAGCCGGTGTGCGGTTTTCTTCCTGCCCAGGTGACAGCCGGCACAGCGTTTTCGCAGCAGGCTGTCGGCGGGTGAATCGGTGAGGGTTGCCAGGTCGTCGTGAGCGGGTCGGTTGACCGGCTCACCGAATGCCTGTCGCGTGCTGCGCACCATGCCCCTGCCGGTATGCATGAGGCTGTGCCTGACGCTGTCCACCTGGACTGTGTGGCAGCTACCGCAGACCTGCGCTGCATTGTCCATATTGCCGGGAAAGGCAATCAGACCGTCATGGGCATCGGTTTTCAATGCGGCAGTCGCGTCGCCGCCATGGCATTGTGTGCAGTTCCGCGCAAGTATCGCGTGCGCTGTGGAAAATCCCTGCTGCCGGCTGGCGTGACAGTGAGTGCAGCTTTGCCCGGCCTGGACGGTGCGTCCCGGCGTGAGCAAGATGCAGATAAACAGCAGAATCACTTTTAACAGAGCTTTGTTAATATTCACTCCACGGCAAAGAGGCATGGACCTGAGTTACCTGTGCAGGACTGGACAGAGATTATGGCATACAAATATACCTTTACACCTGGACTGTCGTCGGTGGATCGCGCCGGGGTCCTCTTCTATCCGGAACTGTTCCGTCATGCGCACGACGCCTATGAGGCTTTCATGGCACAACTGGGGCAAGGTCTGCCGGGGATATTTGCGGCCGGTGACCTGCATATTCCCGTGGTACACGTGGAGGGTGATTATCTGCTTCCGTTGATGCACGGTGAACCGGTCACAGTGAGCGTTTCGCCGGATAGCGTGGGGGATACGTCGTTTACTGTTGACTGTGTATTCACCGATAGCCAGGGTCATACGGCGGCAAAGGTGCGCAGCGTGCATGTCTGTATCGACCCGGTCAGCAGGAAACCAACGGCAGTTCCGGCCACATTACGGGAGAGACTTGCAGCCTGCTGATGGCTGCTCCTGCTGGTGTGACCAGAACGTCTGGTGCCTGGCCACACTGTCTTGCCGGTCTATCACAATTTCGATCAGGCTGCTGCCTGGTGCCACCAGCGCTGCACTGAAAGCCTGTTCAAAGTCGTCAACAGCCGTAACCTGGTGAAAGGCCAGGCGGTAGAGAGCCGCTATGGCAGCCATGTCCAGGCCGGTGTCGGTCAGCCAGTAATCCTCGAACTGTGCCAGTTCCGACTGTGGCAGATAGCTGAAGATGGCGCCGCCACCGTTGTTGAAAACCACCAGTATGACCTTGACGTTGCGTGCGGCCAGCAGACTGTTCATGTCGTGGTACAACGCCAGGTCGCCCAGCACACCGATCGCCGTATGCTCATCGGCTGCAGCCATGCCGAGTACGGTAGAGACATTGCCATCGATGCCGCTGGCGCCACGGTTGGCGTGCAGGGTGAGTGCCTTGCGATAGTGGCCGAGAAAGCTGTCGCAGTCGCGGATCACCATGGAGTTGCCGGCAAACAGCCGGCTGCCGGCGGGTGCCTGCCGGATCAGTTGCGCCAGGATATTCGCTTCCAGTGGCAGGGATGATGATTTCCTGAACAGGCGATCGACACGCTGTTCCGCCTGTCTGAAGGCGCCTGACCATTCGGGCTGTGCCGCCTGCAGCGGGCTATCATTCAAGGCCTGCAGCAAGGGCAGGGTATCAACATGCAGGATCCGACGGCTGCTGCGTGCCGGGTCCGGCCAGTCACCGACTGGGCTTACTCGTATCGGTAAACTGATTTGCGCGTGCTCGTCGAGGTAGTTTTGCAGGGTTTTTGATACCGGTGTTGCGCCCAGTTGCAGCACCCATTCCGGTGCGTGCGCGGCACTGAATACCCCGTCGCGCAGAAATGTGTCATAACGGCAGACCAGCTGTGTGGCATCGCCTGTTTCGAAGCGCAACCCGGATAGCGGGTCGGCGAGTAAAGGGCAATCGAGTTTTTCGCTGAGTTGGTACAACGCCCGTGCTTCATCCCGGCTGAAGGGTGTGGCACCGGCGACCATAATCCCCGGCCGGCCCGATAGTTGTTCCGCCAGTCGCTGAACCTGCACAGCAGTGGGTATGCACTGCGGGTAGTCGATCTGGACTGCAGTATCAGGGAAGGTCTGACGAATTCGGTTTTCATCATTCCGGGCTTCCCTGGCCGGTAGCGGCGCAGTCAGCCCCGATTCCGGCAGCAAAGGTTCACGGAATGAGAGATTAATATGCACCGGTCCCGGCAATGGCCAGCGGCTTAGATCGACGGCCTGTGCAGTGATCGATGCAGCGCTGTTCAGCAGGACGTCATTGCCGTCATGGACGTCCATGCTGAAAAATCCCCGTGCAAATGTACCAAACAGGCGTGTCTGGTCGACCGCCTGGTTGGCGCCGCAGGCGTGCAGTTCGGGTGGGCGGTCAGCGCTCAACAGCAGCAGCGGCCAGTGCGCGCTGGCGGCCTCGATCACAGCAGGATACCAGTGTGCCGGTGCGCTGCCGGAGGTGGCCAGCACGGCGGCGGGTGCCGCGCCGGCCCTGCCCAGGCCCAGGGCAAAAAAAGCAGCGCTGCGTTCATCGGGTATCACGTGCAGCCGCAGGTCTTCACATTGCAGGGCGGCGAGTACCAGTGGTGTGGAACGTGAGCCCGGTGAGATTACCAGGTGGCGCACACCCGCATCGACCAGGGAGCGCACGACTTGCTGTGACCAGCGCAGGTTGGTATCGCCGGGCTTCATGATGCCTGGTCGGTGTCCGGACGGGGTGTGGATGATTGTTGCGCCGTGGAGCCGCTGGCCTGCAGCGCGCTGACCATGGTTTGCAGTTTCCACCCGGTTTCGAGGAATTCCTGTTGCGGGTCGGAACCGGCGACAATGCCGGCGCCGGCATACAGCATCGCCTGGTGCTGGCCGAGTACTGCACAGCGCAGGATGACGGCCAGTTCGCCGTTTCCGTCGGCATCCAGCCAGCCGAGTGCACCGGTATACCAGCCGCGCTGCTGTTCACCGTGCTCGCGTAACCAGTCGAGTGCGGCGCTGCGGGGCAGGCCGCCAGTGGCCGCAGTGGGGTGCAGTTGCGCAGCCAGTTGCAGCACTGATGTGCCGGTAGCGGTCTGGCCGCTGATCAGACTGTGGAGGTGTTGTACGGACGGCAGTTTGAGCACGGAGGGCTGTTGCGGATAGACCAGGCCACGGCAATACGGTTGCAGCTGCCGGACAATGTCGTCGACCACCAGGCGATGTTCGTGCAGGGTTTTGCCGCTATGCACCAGTGCATCGGCCAGCTGCCGGTCCCGCTGCGGGTCGCCGCTGCGTTCGCTGCTACCACCCACGGCGTCGACCCGCAGGCGTTGTCGCTGCAGTGTGAGCAGGTTTTCCGGTGACACACCCACCAGCGTCTGTCCGCCCTGGCGCAAGGCAAACAGCGTACAGTGAGGGTAACGCGGCGCCAGCCAGGCCAGGGTGTTGCGCAGGCGGAAGCCGGCCGGCAGTTCGAGCGGCAGGCGGCGGCTCAGAACGATCTTGCTCAGGTATCCGCGGTCGATAGCGGCCAGTGCCTGTCGGACGCGCTCGATCCAGTCTTCATGGTCGACCGGAACGGAGATTGGCTGCGGGTGCCCGTTGCGGTGGTTGCCGGGCCTGTCTTCGGCCGGCGTACCCAGCAGGCGCCGCAGGCGATACAGCCAGTTGTCGATCAGCGTCGAGGGATCGCACGCGCTACCGGTACGGCAGGAAACCACCAGGCGACTGCTGCCGGCATGTTGTTCCAGCAGTACCTCGGGGATGAACAGCAGGCTGTTGGCCAGTCCTGCCGGGGTGTGGGTATCGCAGGCGTCTGCGGCAAAGCCGCAGAACAGCGCGTTGATCGTGCCGGTGCGGTCAGGATCGAGCACGCGCCAGTGTTTCTGCAGCGTTTTACGGGCCTGTTCAAGTTGTTCGAAGCGTTCGCTGCCGGCGGGTGCGGCGAGCGGGATGCGGCCGGCGCCCAGGCGGTGGTGCTGCTGTGAGGGCTGGCTCCAGTACAGGCAGTCGCTGCAGTTGTCAACGGCGTCAGTGGATAGCTGCAGGGGTATGGCAAGGCAGATACTGAGCAGGCCATCGCCGGCGGTCAGCGCGGGATCGGCCAGCAGGTTGTGCAGGCGTTGGTCGAGTTCGCGCAACAGCAGTTCAAATGGCATTCGGCACGGCACTATGGACGTTCATGTGAAGCATGCAGTGTAGCACGGCCTTTTGCACTGCACAGCGAACCGCAGGTTTGCGCCGGGACGGCCACTGCGTACAATGCCGGTGGTATCGAAGCGGAGAATCGGCATGCAGTGGTCAACCGTCCCTGAACAGGACTTCCAGGATATCCTGTACCAGCACGCAGAAGGCATCGCCAAAATCACCATCAACCGCCCGGAGGTGCATAATGCCTTTCGTCCCGAGACGGTCAATGAGCTGATCCGGGCGTTTACCCATGCGCACCTCGCTACCGACATTGGTGCCATTATCCTGACCGGTGCCGGTGACGCCGCGTTTTGTTCCGGCGGTGATCAGCGGGTGCGTGGCGAGCAGGGCGGCTACCGTGACAGCACAGGCACCCAGCACCTCAATGTCCTCGACCTGCAGATGCAGATCCGGCGCCTGCCGAAACCGGTGATTGCCATGGTGGCCGGTTATGCCATCGGTGGCGGGCACGTCCTGCACCTGGTATGTGACCTGACCATCGCCGCAGACAATGCACGCTTTGGCCAGGCCGGACCGCGCGTCGGCAGTTTCGATGCCGGCCTGGGTGCCGGTCTGCTGGCACGGGCGGTCGGTATCAAGAGGGCCAAGGAGATCTGGTTCCTGTGCCGCCAGTACGATGCCGGTGCGGCCTTGCAGATGGGGCTGATCAATCACGTGGTGCCGCTGGAGCAACTGGAAGCGGAGACAGTTGACTGGTGTCGCGAAATGCTGCGCATGAGCCCGAGTGCCCTGCGCGCACTGAAGGCCGCGTTCAATGCGGATACCGATGGTCTGGCCGGAATCCAGGAGCTGGCGGGCAACAGCACGGCGTTCTTTTATATGACAGAAGAAGCCAGAGAGGGGCGTGATGCCTTTCTGGAAAAACGTCCCGCGGATTTTTCCCGTTTCCCGCGTCGCCCCTGACCACGGCGTATGCGCGGGACACTGAAATACTGGTTGCTGGCGCTGCGGCCGAAAACGCTGACCATATCCATTATCCCGGTTATCACCGGCAGTGCACTGGGCTGGTTACAGGCAGACCGTCTGTCCGTGCCCGTCATGCTGGCGGCGCTGGCAGCGGCCCTGTTGATCCAGATCGGTACCAACCTGCACAACGATGCGGCGGACCATGCCAGCGGTACCGACAATCCGGCTACGCGACTGGGACCACCGCGCGCCGTGGCACAGGGCTGGCTATCGGCACACAGCGTGCAGCGTGCTGCACTGGCCAGTTTTCTGCTGGCATTCGTAATCGGTCTTTACCTGGTCCGTGTGGGTGGCTGGCCCATTCTGCTGCTGGGCCTGCTATCCATCGCTGCCGGTTATTTCTATTCGGGCGGCCCCTGGCCTGTCGCGCGCAGCGGCAGTGGTGAAGCTTTTGTGCTGTTTTTCTTTGGCGTGGTTGCGGTCAGTGGCAGCGCCTACCTGCAGGCCGGGCAGTTCACCCTGGCGGCCGCATTGTGTGGTCTACTGCTCGGTTTGCCAGCGGCCGCGGTGCTGGTGGTCAATAATCACCGTGACTGTGCAAGCGATGCGCGCGCCGGTCGGCGGACACTGGCCGTACACTATGGTGAGCGGTTGAGCCGGCGCCTGTATACGCTGGGTGTGCTGGCGCCGTTTGCTCTCCTGCCAGTGGTTCAGATACTGAGCGTTGAGTCGGCTGTCGGTTACCTGCCCTGGCTGGTCCTGCCATGGGCGCTACGACTGGTCTACCGTTTCCGGAGCATCGACAGGCCGCAGGATTTTAACCCGCTGCTGGCCGAGACGGCGTTCTTTCAGCTGGTTCTCGGCCTGTTGCTGAGCCTGGTTTTTGTCGCCGGCAGGTCAACGACCGTTGTGTAGCGCATTACCCCTGCTTACGAATTCCGGTTTGACACGGGTACAGCTTCAGTGTCAACCCTACCAGGTAAAATTGCGCCGCGCCTGGCGATCGGCACAGGGCAGTCAGTCCGTGCGCTGCGGCTACCTGCTCAGGCTGGAAACCGGGGAGGGCATTCGCGGTTATGGTGAGTGTGCGCCGTTGCCGGAGGCCGGTACCGAAACACCGGCCGAAGCCGCATCTGCATTGCAGGCAATCGTGTCGGACTGTGGAGGTGGCCCGGTAGCGGCGGTGATTGCCCGCCTGGAAGCGTTGTCAGGCACCCCCGCCGTGCGCTGTGCACTGGAAACCGCATTGCTCGATATCGGCGCGCGTCAGCAGGGCATGCCCTTGTCCCGCTGGCTGGTGCGCGATGCCGCTGAGCGGGTGGCTGTCAATGCCGCCTGCGGCTGCCTGGATGAAGGCTTTGCTGCGCGTCTGGCGGAAGCCATGGTGAAGGGTTACCGCGTAATTAAAATCAAAATGGGCCTGTTCCCGCTGGATGAGGAACTGCAGCGCCTGCAACGCCTGCAACTGCCCGATGGCGTAAACCTGCGCCTGGATGCCAACCAGGCCTGGTCGTTTGACCAGGCGCTGCAGGCCATTGAAGCCTGCAGTCCAATACCGGTTGAGTCGCTGGAAGAACCCCTGCAGGTGCCGGACCTGGCGCTACTGCGTGTATTGCAGCAACAGGCCCCTTTCCCCCTGGCCCTGGATGAATCACTGACGGACCGGTTTGTGGATACACCGGTGGAAGAACTGCCGGTACAGCGGCTGGTGATGAAACCCACCACGATGGGCGGCATGTGCAGGGTGATTAAACGGGCACGACAGGCGAAACGGGCAGGTATTGATACGGTAGTTACCTCAACGCTCGAAACTTCAGTCGGTTTATGGGCAGTTGTCCATGTTGCGGCTGCACTGGATAATCAACTTGCACACGGTATTGGTACAATGGAGTGGCTGGAAAATCCGGATCCCGCATTGTGTCCACGACGCGGAGTGCTGGATATTGATCCCCTGGCAGCTGGTCTGCCTCTGCCATAGCCCCGCAGGGGTATCGATCTGCGGTTCAGTAGATCGTTATACAGAAGGCGCACGCCGGCACATGATTGCGCTATGCTTTGCCTATGGGCCAATCGAACACTGATGACATACCCGTCGACCCGCCCGAACCCGGTCTCGCATTCATGTGCCTGCTGGCGTTCTGCGCCGGCATCATCGGTGGCGTTGGCGCCTGGTTCTTCCGCCTTCTTATAGGGCTTGTGCATAACATCCTGTTCCTGGGGGTGTTCTCCTTACAGTACGATACCAATCTGCATACACCACTTTCTCCCTGGGGATGGGGCGTGATCCTGGTGCCGGTTGCGGGATCGGTATTTGTGGCCTGGCTGGTAAAGAACTTTGCACCCGAGGCAAAGGGTCACGGTGTTCCCGAGGTGATGGAGGCGATTCATTACCGGCAGGGCAGGATACGACCCCGGGTTGCCGTGGTGAAATCCCTCGCGTCCGCGATTTCCCTTGGCAGTGGCGGGGCAGTCGGTCGCGAAGGGCCCATTGTACAGATCGGGGCGGCGTTTGGATCGACGCTTGGTCAGTTCATCCGCATGTCGGCACGGCAGCGTATTGTGCTGATCGCCGCGGGTGCCAGCGCGGGCATTGCCGCCACCTTCAATGCGCCACTGGGCGGCGTTGTCTTTGCTGTCGAGCTGCTGCTGTTGTCTATCAGCGCAGTCAGTATCCTGCTGGTTGCCATCGCGACGGTTACGGCAACCCAGATCGGCCGTATCCTGCTGGGGACCACGCCCAGTTTTCATGTTCCTGCCCTCGAACTGCCCAATTTCCATTTGACGCCCAGTTGGGAGTTGCTGCTGTTCATGGTGCTGGGCGCGCTGACAGGTTTGATCTCGATCGTTTTCATTCGCGGCATTTACTGGGCCGAGGATCGTTTCGATGGCCTGTCGGACAGCTATTATGTGCGGCACGCGCTGGGCATGCTGGGTGTCGGCCTGCTGATCGCGGTCCTGTCGCGTTTCAGCGGGCATTATTACGTGCAGGGTGTCGGTTACGCCACCATTGTCGATGTGTTGACCGGCGCATTGACCGATCCCTGGTTTCTGCTGGCGCTGACGGTGCTGAAACTGCTGGCGACCTGTCTGTCGCTGGGTTCCGGTGCTTCCGGTGGTGTCTTTTCTCCCATCCTGTTCATGGGGGCAACAACCGGTGCGGCCTTCGGGCAGGTGACAGCGCTGCTGTTTCCGGATACCGGCGTGGATGTGGCTACCTTCGCTGTGGTCGGGATGGGTGCAGGGATCGCCGGCAGCACGGGCGCGGTGCTGACCGGCATTGTAATGATCTCGGAGATGACCCAGGACCACAGTGTCGTCCTGCCGCTGGTCATAGCGGTTGCCACTGCCTACGCTGTACGCAGGGCCGTGATGCGGGAGAGTATCTACACCATGAAACTTGTCCGGCGCGGTCTTCAGGTGCCCGAGGACCTGGAGTCGGCCATCAGTTCAGCACGGAATATCGATGAGTTGATGAGCAGGGAGTTTGTGATCGTAGATGCTGCCAGCGATACCCGGCAGACAGCTGATGTGTTGATCATCGCAGAGCAGGATCGGGTAGCCGGAGTCTATGCGTTCGGTCATAACGGTTGCAGCGGAGACGGGAAAACGGGTCCGTCAGATCGTTTTGTCATTATGCCCGCCGGTTCGACCTTCCTGGAAACGGCGCGGGCCCTGAAACGCGCCGATGCAGACGTGGTGCTGGTATCAGGAAATCCGGCTTCTCGCAGGGCCGGAGATATCCTGGGTGTGCTGACGATGAGAGAGTTGCTGCAACACCTCAAGGATGTTGCGGAATTGCTGTAGTGGCTGCGATAGCCCTAAAACAATCCTTCGAACGGTTCCACGGTTACCGGGTCACCCGCTGCGATACTGCCCTGGTCAGCCGCCAGCACGATAAAGCAGTTGGCCGTGCTCATGGAGCTCAGAATACCTGAGCCTGCGCACCGGTCAGGCTGACCTGGAGCCGGCCATCTGCAGCAATGCGGAGTTGGCCGCGCTGGTATTCGGTACGACCCGGTCGTTTTCGAATTGCCGAGGTGCAGCTTACCTGGAAACGGAACGGCCGCAGCTCTTTCTGTTGTTCAGCCTTTCGACACGCATCAGGCCGGGTCCGGTGGCGTCTGCGCAGCTGCCTGTATGCCGGATGGCGTCCTGTTGTTCATGGCTGTTGTGCCCGGTTTTCAGCGGAGATGATTCCTTCGACAAAGGCTTTGTCTTCCGGTGTGTTGATGTTGATAAAGGTATCCGGCGAATCGGAGAAGTCGGCCAGTGCTGTTTTATGTTCGGCATACCAGGTATCGATCTTGCGGCCGCCCGCATCGAGGTAGGCCAGCAGGCTGGGTAATAAATGGCGGCGCAGCATGGCAAATACTGGCTGCATGCGCTCGCTGTCATTGGCGACACTCAGCTCTGCTTCCTGTTCGAGCAGGGCAGTATTCAGTTTTTCGGCCAGCCGCGGGGGAACAAAGGGCGAGTCGCAGGGCACTGTCAGGATACATTCGCTGCTGCAGGTCTGCAGGCCGCTGGCCATGCCGGCCAGCGGGCCGAAGTAATCGCCCATGATATCTTTCACCACCGGGTAGCCGTAACGCCGGTACTGTTCCAGGTTGCGGTTGGCACTGATCACGATATGATCGACCTGGGGTTTCAGCGCCTCGATGATATATTCGATCATCGGCCGGCCATTCAGCTCGATTAATCCCTTGTCCACGCCGTCCATGCGGCGTGCCATGCCACCGGCGAGGATGACAGCAGTCACTGTGTTGTCGGTATTGTCTGTTGTCATTACGGTCCCTTTGTCCGGATTCGGTGCTTGCCGTTGCAACGGCCAGTCGGTTGCCGGTGCCTGTGGTTTTGAGGGAGCAAGCCGCAACGGTCACGCCGCAGGCCGGTGCTCCTGCAAAAAAGGCCGGTATCCTGCAACGGCTGTGAAGGTATTTTCCACATGGCGGCTAGTCGATGCCTTCGGTCGTGATATGCAACACGGTCCCGCAGTGCTTGCAATGCACGGCATCCATATCATGACGATTCAGGCCGCACGTCGGGCATTCGTAGCGCACCTTGCCTGGACGGAACAGGGTCTGTACCAGGCGCAGAAACAGTGAGATGCCGAAGATCATGATCAGCACGGCAAGCACGTGCCCGCCGTTGCCAACCAGGGTCACGTCGCCGAAGCCGGTGGTGGTCAGGGTGGCGACGGTAAAATACAGCGCGTCGAAATAATTCCTGGTGCCGGGGTTGCTGCCCACCTGTGTGACGTACACCATCGCGGTGATCACGAAAATAAATACCACCAGGTTGATCACGCTGAAAATCACGTCTTCATGCAGACGCACAAAAGCGGACTGTTTGCGCAGGTTTTTGAGCATGTGGTAAGAGCGCAGCAGCCGCAGTGCACGAACCACGCGCAGGAAAGAAAAATTCTCCGCCAGCGAAGGCATCAGCAGTGAGGCAATGACGATCAGGTCAGCCAGGCCGACCGGGTTGAAGATATCGGCAGGGCGCTGTTTGCTGATAAACAGGCGAGCCATGAACTCCAGCAGGTAGATGACCCCGATGGCTTCCTCGATCGCGTGCAGGTCGTCGATATGGTGAAGAAATGAGGCAACGATGAAATAGGTGATGGTAATGCCGTCAAATGCGAGCAGGGACCAGCGAAAGTGCCGGGCTGCCGGGGTATCGCCGTTGTACAGCTGATCGATACGCCGGTAGAGTCGGTCGCGAAAGCCGGCATTTGATGTTCCGTTATCCGTCATGCTGCAAGTGGTCCTGTGATCGGTCTGGTAGCACTATTCTACCCGCATCGACGCCTTCAGCGTTGCGCGGTCAGCTGTGCAGCCAGGCGGGCAATGGCCGGGCGGTCGGGTTTTCCCAGCTCCGTGCAGGGCAGGGAGCCGGTTTTCAATGCACGGCGTGGGCGGGTCCAGCTGTCCAGGCGGGTCCGGCACCACCGCAACACGCCCTGCGGCGTGGCGGGACCGGTGAACAGCACCAGCAGCAGGTCGCCCCAGTTTGCGTCTTCAATGGCGGTTACCGCTACCTGACCGATTCCTTTGCACTGGCGCAGACTGGCTTCAACGGTTTCCGGGTCGATGGTGTAACCACCGCTGACCAGCTGCTGGTCGGCACGGCCACACAGGTGAAGATTGCCGTCGCTGTCCAGGTAGCCGCTGTCGGAACTGGTGAAGCAACCCGCGTCAATCCCGTTGTCACGGGAATCTCCGTCACTGCAGTAGCCCTGCATCAGCATGGGGCCACGGATACGAACGCGGCCGCGACCCGGAACGGTCTGTCCCTGCCGGTCGACGATATCCAGCCGGCAACCGCGTACCGGTCTGCCCACCATGCCGGGCGTCCAGCCGGAATCGAGCTTATGCAGCGTGACGTGCGAGGCGGTTTCGCTCATGCCCCAGGTAACACTCAGTGGCCAGCCCTGTGCCAGGGCCTGTTGCGCCAGCGGTTCAGACAGCGGGCCCCCTCCGACCAGCACACAGCGCAGACGGTCAGGAAATTTCCTCTCACCCTGTACCGTCAGCAGTTCCGCCAGCATGGCCGGTACCAGCGACAGGTGAGTGATGGCAAACCGTTGCAGGTGGTTAAATATGCGTTCGGCATCGAAGTCTTCCTCGATCCGCATGGCGGCGCCGGCGTGCAGGCAGCGCAGCAGAATTGCGAAGCCACCAATGTGGTGCATGGGCAGGCAGTTCAGCCACACATCCCGGCAGCCAAGTCCGGTATGTGCCTGCGAGGCGGTGACCGAGGCGGCCAGGCTGTCACCGCTGTGCCGGGTGACACGCGCCTGCCCGCTACTACCGCTGGTGGCGATAAAAAGCTGGGTCTGGTCGCCAGGCAACGGTCGGGGCGGGCAGTCAGCCGCAGACTGCTCATCCGTACCCGGGTGAGATGAAAAACAGCGATAGCCGGCGTAACCCGGTGCATTGTCGGACAGAATCTGCCGGATACCACATCGCTTCAGCACGGGCAGGAAAGAGGCTCGTTGCGGTCGCAGGGGCAGCAGCGGACAGCCCAGGTACATGGCCAGCAGCGCCGCCCGGCCAAGTTGCTGTCGGCCGGCGTAAACCGCCGCCAGTGGTTCGCCGGGCGCCAGGCCGGCCTGCAGGCAGTGTGCAGCCAGGCTGCGTGTCTGCCGGTACAGTGCGCGATAGCTCAGGCTGTCTTCGGCAGTAAGCCATGCCGTGTGTTGCGGGCGCTGCTGCGCCTCTTCCAGCCAGCTGAACAGCGGTTTATGCGTCGGCATGCGTGCCAGGCCGGGTTCCGCTGTGCAGGCAGGCGATGCCGAACGACAGGTTGCGGTAGCTGACCTGTTCGAAACCGGCCTGTTCGAACAGGGTGGCCAGCTGTCGCTGGTCGGGAAAGACGCGTATCGAGTCAATCAGGTAGTGGTAGGCATCCGGGTTGCCGGACACCAGGGCACCCAGGCGCGGAATGACAAGCCGCGAATACGCGTTATAGAAAGGGCGCAACCAGGCAGCGGGGCGGGAAAACTCGAGACACAACAGGTGTCCACCGGGCCTGAGTACACGATGAATTTCAGCCAGGGCCTGTTCGATCCGGGTGACGTTGCGAATGCCGAAAGCAATGGTGACCAGGTCCATGCTGGCGTCTTCCAGCGGCAGCTTCTCCGCGCTGCCGGCCAGCCAGTTCACTGGCGTGTGGCCACGCGCACGCCCGGTCTGCATCATCTCAAGACTGGGGTCACATACGGTAACCCGGCGCTGTGGCCCGGCCAGCGCACCTGCGACATCGCCGGTGCCGCCTGCAAGGTCGAGTATATCGCCGGGCGCCGATGGTTCGGCGGCCCGGCACATGACCCGCTTCCAGTAGCGGTGTATGCCCATGCTCATCAGGTCATTCATGAGGTCATAGCGTGGTGCTACCCGGCTGAAGACGCTGCGGATCAGGCGTGTCCGGCTTTCCGTATCGACGCGTTGTTTGCCAAAGGTGCGGGACAGGTCGGTCATGGCCGTGCAGTTTGCCAGCCTCTGCCACCGCTATACAACCGCTGTCGGCGTGCGTGCGGTCAAAGTCCGGAATACAGTGCCCGGGCACGTTGCTCGAACAGGCGCAGCAGTTGACCGCTGCTGTGTCCCAGCGCCTGCTCCAGCGGACGTTTCAACAACCCGGCCTGCAATGTCAGTATTATTTCGACACTGACCTCGCAGTGATTCTCCGGCAGTGGTGCAAAACGCCAGTCGATGCTCATATTGCGGAATGGCCCGTCGCTGCTGGTAATGAGGATACGCGTGCAGTTTTCGAGCCGTGCTGTGGAATGAAAATGCAGGTCCAGCGGCCCCAGGCGGAGGTGTTGTTCGACCTGCAATTGTGATTTATCTGACTGCAATATGCGTGCCGAAGACCAGCCGGGCAGGAACGCCGGGTAGCTTTCGATATCGGCGACCAGCGCAAACCATTGTCTGCAGCTGTAGGGCAGGTGTTTTGAATCGAAGTGGCGCATGGCCATTTTCACCATAAGAATTTGTTGAATTCCTGATGTTTCTTTTTGTGCCGGATTGATGTGAATCAACTAACGTGTCATTACCGCAATATATGATTACGTATCAACTATACTGCCAGTGGACAGAACAATGTAACTCGCCGCTTCGGGGCACCCTGATCGAGTGGACACGAGTGAGTTGTATTCAAGCGCAGTGTACGTGCGTTGTACCAGCCGCACCAGTTCGGAGGAGAACGTTGCTATGGGCATTCAGCAGACCTTTTACGAGGCCATGCGCGAGCATGGTATTACACGTCGCAGCTTCCTGAAATTCTGTAGCCTCACAGCCGCCGGACTGGGTCTGGGACCCGAGTTCGCGGGCACCATCGCCCACGCGCTGGAGACCAAACCACGCACCCCGGTGATCTGGTTGCACGGCCTGGAATGCACCTGCTGTTCGGAATCCTTTATCCGCTCCGGCCACCCGCTGGCAGCCGACGTGATCCTGTCCATGATCTCGCTGGACTATGACGATACGCTGATGGCCGCCGCCGGTCACCAGGCCGAGGAAATCCTCGAACAGACGATTGAAAAGTACGACGGCAATTTCATCCTCGCCTGTGAAGGCAACCCGCCGCTGAACGAGGATGGCATGTATTGTATCCAGGCCGGCAAGCCCTACGTGGAAAAACTGCGTCGCATGGCCAGCCACTGCAAGGCCATCATCGCCTGGGGCTCCTGCGCCTCCTGGGGCTGCGTACAGGCCGCCCACCCGAACCCGACGCGCGCCACACCGATCCACAAGGTCATCACCGACAAGCCCATTATCAAGGTGCCGGGCTGTCCTCCCATTGCCGAGGTGATGACGGGTGTGATCACCTACATGCTGACGTTTGACCGCTTCCCGGAGCTGGACCGGCAGGGGCGGCCGAAGATGTTTTACGGCCAGCGGCTGCACGACAAGTGCTACCGGCGGCCGCATTTCGACGCAGGCCAGTTTGTCGAGCGTTTCGACGACGAAGGTGCGCGCAAGGGTTACTGCCTGTACAAAATGGGTTGCAAGGGACCGACCACGCACAACGCCTGTTCCACGGTTGAGTGGAACGGCGGCCTGTCCTGGCCGGTCAAGTCCGGGCACGGCTGCCTGGGCTGTGCCGAAGACAATTTCTGGGATCGCGGTTCGTTCTACAGTTCGGTGACCAACCTCAACGTTGCAGGCCAGGTCGAATCCACCGCCAACAAGGTGGGTGGTGTACTCGCGGGTGCGGCCGCCATCGGTGTTGCGGCGCATGCAGCGGCATCGGTGATCAGCCATTCAAAGGATAGTAACAGGGGAGGCAGCAGCCATGACTGAGACGGTTACCGCCAACGGCTTCAAACTCGATACCAGCGGGCAGCGCGTCGTGGTCGATCCGATCTGCCGCATCGAGGGCCATTTGCGCATCGAGGTCAACGTCGATGATGACAATGTGATCCGCAACGCGGTGTCCACCGGCAATATGTGGCGCGGCCTGGAGGTGATCCTCAAGGGGCGCGACCCGCGTGACGCCTGGGCATTCACGGAACGTATCTGTGGCGTTTGCACCGGTGTGCATGCGCTGACATCCGTTCGCGCGGTAGAGGATGCGCTCGGTATCCAGATCCCGGCGAATGCCAATCACATCCGCAACCTGATGATGCTGGCGCAGTATACCCAGGATCACCTGGTGCATTTCTATCACCTGCATGCGCTGGACTGGGTCGATGTCGTCAGTGCCCTGAAGGCCGACCCCCGGGCGACTTCCGAACTGATGCAGAGCATCTCCAGCTGGCCCAAATCCTCGCCGGGGTATTTCCGCGACACGCAGGCGCGCCTGAAACGCTTTGTGGAGTCCGGGCAGCTGGGGCCGTTCTCCAACGCCTACTGGGGCAGTCCGGCCTACAAGCTGCCCCCCGAAGCCAACCTGATGGCGGTAAGCCACTACCTGGAAGCGCTGGATTTCCAGCGCGAGATCGTCAAGATCCACACCATCTTCGGCGGCCGCAACCCGCACCCGAACTGGGTGGTGGGCGGCATGCCGTGTTCCTTCAGTCTCAACGAGACCGGCGGCATCAACATGGAGTGGCTCAACCTGGTGTCCTCCATCATTGATCGTTCCATTACCTTCATCGACCAGGTCTATATTCCGGACCTGAAAGCCATTGCCTCGTTTTACAAGGAGTGGACCTACGGCGGAGGCCTGTCGGGCAAGAACCTGCTGTCCTATGGTGATTTCCCCAATGTGGCCAATGACTGGTCGCAGGACAATATGCTCATGCCGGGCGGCGCCATTATCAACGGTGACCTGTCGCAGGTGCACGAAGTGGATGTGCGCGACCCCGAGCAGATCCAGGAGTTTGTCAACCATTCCTGGTACGCGTACCCGGACGAAACCAAGGGTCTGCACCCCTGGGACGGTATTACTGAATCTCACTTCGAGCTGGGACCGGATGCCAAAGGCAGCAAGACCAACATCGAACAGATTGACGAAAATGCCAAGTACTCCTTCATCAAGGCGCCGCGCTGGCGCGGCAACGCCATGGAGGTCGGGCCGCTGGCACGCTACGTGGTGGCCTACGCGCGCGGAGACGAGGAGATCAAGCACCAGGTCGACGGCCTGCTGCATGATCTCGGACTGCCGTTGGCGG
>Ga0256841_1000933_pt1 | contig 27283 bp, 20 predicted proteins | sample 356308metaG_FD_185971 | JGI IMG/M metagenome (GOLD analysis project Ga0256841, IMG submission 185971) | Hydrothermal vent microbial communities from Mid Atlantic Ridge, Atlantic Ocean - 356-308 | ecosystem: Environmental > Aquatic > Marine > Hydrothermal vents | place: Atlantic Ocean: Mid...
CCCAGTAGGCCGCCGCCCCCACCATGAAGGCGACGAGGACGGCCCCGGCCAGCAGGCCGATCTCGATCAAGAAGCCGGCGAGCCCCTGGGGACGGTGCAACGGGGGCGGGGTGCGGGCGGGCCCGCACCCCTTCCTCCCTTCGCCTACTTACCCTGGATCGCCTTCTTGATCTCGGCGACCATCTGGTCGATGATCTGCTTCACGTTGGAGTCGGGCTTTTGGGTGATCAGGCTGAGGGCGTTGCCCCAGGGCCCCCAGACCTTGCCCATCGCCGGGATGTTGGGCATCGGGTCGCCCATCGCGATGGTGGTGGAAAAGCCCTTCACCACGGGGTCGTCCTTGAGCTCGGCGAGGGCCCCGAGCGAGACCGGGATCCGCCCGCCGGCCTTGTTAAAGGCGACCTGGGCCGCCGGGCGCACCAGGATCTTGGCGAAGTTGATCGCCGCGATCTTGTTCTTGGAGTAGGCGTTCAGCACCACCCCCTGCACCCCCACGAAGGGGCCCCAGGCCCGCCCGCCGGGGGGCGCCGGCAGGGGGGCGATGCCGAAGTCGAGGCCGGCCTTCTTGTAGTCGCCGAGGGCCCAGGGGCCGTTGAGGATCATCGCCAGGACCCCGTCCTTGAAGGCGCCGTCGGCGACCCCGTAGTCCACCCCCTCGGGCACCAGCTGGTACTTGTAGCGGAGGTCCTTGATGAACCGCCCGGCCTTATAGCCCGGCTCACCGCCGAGCCCGAGGTCGGCCGGGTTCAGGCTGCCGTCGGGGTTCTTGCCGAAGACGTAGCCGCCGTAGGCCTTCCACCAGCCGTAGTTGAAGTAGGGGTTGGCGAGGTCGTAGAGGAAGCCGAAGGTGTCGCCGGTGGTGTACTTCTGGGCCAGGGCCAAAAACGCCTCCCAGGTCTTGGGCGGCGTTTGGACGAACTTCTTGTTGTAGATGAGGGCCACCGACTCGGCGTTCATCGGCAGGCCGAAGAGCTTGCCCTGGTAGGAGAAGGCCGAGAGGGCCACCGGCATCAGGTCCGAGAGGTAGGCCTTGGTGGCGTACTTGCCCACCGGCTCCAGCACCCCGGCGGCGGCCATCTCGCCGAGCCAGTCGTGGGGTACGGTGACGATGAGGTCGGCGGCCTCGCCCTGGGGGGCGCCGAGGATGAACTTCTGCTTGATGTCGTTGAAGGGGACCTCGACCACCTCGACCCCCACCCCGGTCGCCCGCTGGTAGGCCGCCGCCTGGGCCTTCAGCCACTCGAGCTCGGGCCCCCCGAAGTGGGTCCAGACGGTGATCTTGGCCGCGAAGGCCAGGCCGAGCGTGAGCGCCAGCACTGCCAGGAATCGCTTCATTTTCGCCACCTTCCCTTCCCCCTCATCTTAGCCCTTCCCAAGGCCGAGCTGCTGGCGAAGGGCCGCCTTGTGGAGCTTGCCGGCGCTGGTGAGGGGGATCGCCTCGACGAAGACGAAGCGGTCGGGGATCCAGTAGCGGGCGATGCGCCCCTCGGCCGCCGCCCGCTCGAGGTGGGACAAGAGCTCCGCCTCGTCGAGCCCGGCCCCCTTGGCGGGCTGGACCACCGCCAGCGGCCGCTCGCCCCAGCGCTCGTCGGGCATCGCCAGCACCGCCACCTGGGCGACGCCGGGGTGCTCGCTCAAGACCGCCTCCAACACCGCCGAGGGGATCCACTCCCCGCCCGACTTGATCGCGTCCTTCTCGCGGTCGACGACGAAGAAGCGGCCGTCCTCGCGGACCACCGCCAGGTCGCCGCTTCTAAACCCCTCCTCGCGGTAGGCCAGGCGGCTTTTCTCGGGGTCCTTGTGGTAGCCCTCGGGGGGAAGCCAGGGCAGGTCGGCCACCACCTCGCCGAGGGTCTTCCCGTCCCGGGGGACCGGCCGGCCGTCCTCCCCGAGCACCCGCACCTGGGCGAAGGGAACCGGGAGCAGCCAGGTGGCCAGGGCCTCCCGGGCCTCCTCGCTCTCGGGGTCGACGCCCGGGGGCACGGTGGAGATCGCGGTGGCGAGCTGGTCGGAGCCGCCGTAGATCAGGCCGAAGCGGATCCCCCGTTGCCAGGCCCGCCGGGCCAGGCCCCGGGGCAGCGGGCTGCCGCCGGTGAGGACCTTCAGGGGAAGGGGGGCGTCGCCGGCGGCCTCGAGGAGCAGGTGGAGCTGGGTCGGCACCATGTTCATCCAGGTGACCCCCTCGCGGCGGATCAGGGCGAGCTGCTCCTCGGGCCCGCCCCGCCCGGAGAGCACCAGCTTGGCCCCCAGGTAGGGGACGAAGAAGGCGGCGCCCCAGGCGTGGATGTGGAAGAAGGGGATGAGCGGCAGGAAGACGTCGCCGGCGTCGGCGTGGGCCCCGCCGGGGTGGAGGGCGAGGTGGTGGAGGATCGCGAGCGAGGCGAGGAGGATGTCGCGGTGGCGGTAGCGCATCCCCTTGGGCCGCCCGGTGGTGCCGGTGGTGTAGAAGATCGTGTAGGGGTCGGTCTCCTCGACCCGCCGGGCGAGGTCCGGGGTCTCCGGCCGGCCCTCGGATAGGAGCGCCCGGTAGCCGAGCTCCCCCTCGGGGACCGGGCCCTCCTCCAGCCAGACCCAGTGGCCGACCCGGGGGCCGAGGGCCTCCTTAAGGGGGGCGAAGCCGGCCCAGGCGAAGATCCAGTCGTCGCCGGCGTGCTCCACGGTGTAGGCGAGGTCGGCGGGAGGCAGCCGGAAGTTGAGGGGGTGGATCACCGCCCCCAGCATCGAGAGGGCGAAGTGGAGCTCGAAGAACCGCCGGTCGTTGACCCCCAGCACCCCGACCACCGTCCCCGGGCCCACCCCCCGCCGGGCCAGGGCGGTGGCCAGGCGCTGGGCGTTTTGGTAGGCCTCGGCGTAGGTCGTGCGGCCGGCGGGGTCGACCACCTCGGCGTCGGGGTAGAGCTCGGCCGCCCGCCGGAGGAGCTCGTGGGCCACCACCCTACGCATGGACCGCCTCCGGCAGGTAGAGCTCGGGGGCCCTTAGGGCGGCGTCGGGGTAGGGCTCGCCGGCCAGGAAGCGGCGGGCGTAGAGCTCCGCCAGCCGGGCGTAGCGGGCCCCGGCCCGGGAAGCGAGACCAAAGAGCAGCGCCACCGTGAGGGCGTCGGCCAGCCGGGTGAGGGCGTCCTTCGACTGGAAGGCGGCGGCCTCGGGGTCGCGCTCGGCCAGGGCGGCCAGGGTCCGCTCGGCGACCCCGAGGGCCAGGGCCGCCTCGGGCTCGCTGCGGGACCCAAGGCGCTCCTTCAGGAAGGCGAGGAAGGGCTCGTGGGCCCGCTTCTTCTGCATCGCCTCCAGCATGTCCAGCGCCTGTACGTTGCTCGGCCCCTCCCAGATCGGGGTGATCAGGGCCTCGCGGTGCCAGCGGGCCACCGCGTACTCCTCCAAAAACCCCAGCCCCCCGAAGAGCTCCATCGCCAGCCGGGTGATCTCGGCGGCGTGGTCGGCGGTGCGGTTCTTGGCCAGGTGAGAGAGGAAGCGGGCGTAGTGGTAGCCCTCGGAGTAGGGCGGGACCTCGTGCCAGGCGCGGTCGAAGGCCTCCACCGCGGCGAAGGCGAGGGCCAGCCCGCCGGTCTGGCGGAGGGCGAGCTCGAGGAGGTCGCGCCGGACCAGGGGCAGATCGGCCAGCGGCCGGCCGAAGGCGTGCCGCCGGCGGACCCGCTGGCGGACCTCGAGGAGGGCCTTGGCCGCGATCCCCATCGCCGCCACCGCGTTGGCCAGGCGGGAGACGGTGAGGGTCTCCAGGGTGTAGTAGATCCCCTTCCCCGCCTCGCCGATCAGGTAGGCCTCGCTGCCCTCCAGCTCGACCTCCCCCGAGGGCACCGCCCGGGTGCCGCTTTTGGCCTTGAGCCGGCGTACCCGGTAGTTCAGCCGGCCCTGGCGGTCGAGCCGGGGCACCAGGAAGAGGGCGAGCCCCTTGGGCCCGGCCGGGGCCCCCTGAGGGCGGGCGGTGGCGATCGCCACGTCGGCGAGCCCGGCCCCGGAGGCGAAGTACTTGTCGCCGCCGGAAAGCCGCCAGACCTCCCCCTCGCGGCGGGCGGTGGTGCGGTTGGCGCCGAGGTCGCTGCCCCCTTGGATCTCGGTCATCCAGGTGGCCCCCCAGGCCTCGCCGTAGAGCACCGCCCGCTTCCAGTCGGCCAGGTTGGGGGCGTACTTGTGGATGGGGTAGGCGACCTGGTGGGTGATGGTGAGGATGCAGTAGAGGCCGGGGTCGGCCAGCAGGTAGCCGAGGGCGAAGTGGTGCTGCCAGCGCCCGCCCTCGTAGGGGGGCCGGACGATCGGCCTGAGCTCTTTAAGCACCGCCTCCTGGGCAGGGGAGAGGCGGACGCGGTCGACCCGGTTGCCGTCGAGGTCGTGCATCACCAGCACCGGACCGGCGTCCTGGTCGATGTGGTAGGCGGCGGCGTAGACCTCCTTGCCCAGGTAGGCCCCCCAGGCGGCGAGCTCCTCCTCGTGGTCCGGGGCCTCGGGCCAAAAGCCCGGCAGGACCGCCCTTAGCTCGGGGTCCTCGCGGTAGTGGTTCCGGCCGTAGGCGTACGAGATCTCCCGCATCTCACTCCTCCAAAAGCCTTCTGAGCTCCCGGGCGCGTTCCTCGATCTCGGCCTTGAGGTTCTTAAGCTCCTCGATCTGGGCCTCGATCTCCTTGAGCTTCCGTTCGCCCATCCTCAGCACCTCCCGGATCTGGGTCTTGCCGGACCTGTCGTGGTCGTAGAGCTCGAGTATCTTGGCGATCTCCTCGAGGCTGAACCCCAGCCGCCGCCCCCTCAGGATCAGCCGGAGCCGCACCCGGTCGCGGTCGGAGTAGTAGCGTTGCTGGCCCCGGCGCTCGGGGCGGAGCAGGCCGAGCTCCTCGTAGTAGCGGAGGGTGCGGGGGGTGACGTCGAACGCACGCACCAGGTCGCCGATGCGGTAACGCGCCTTGGTTTCCGGCATGGCGCGGCGATTTTACCTTACCTTTACGTTAACGTCAAGTCGCGGTCGCCAGGACGCCGTCACCGGGGGAGGGCCTCCAAAAACCCCGCCGCCCGGTCGCGGAGCTCGGCCCGGGTGGTCAGGAAGACCTCCTGGACCAAAAGGCCCGGCCATTCGGGGGGAAGGAGCTCCCGGGGCAGCCCGGGGTCGGAGAAGAGGAGCTTCCGGCGGGCGTGGACCAGCCGCACCAGCTCGGCGAAGGCGGCCTCGGGTTCCTGGGGAAGGGACCAGGGCTGGGCCAGGAAGCCGCGGTTTTCGCGGGCGGCGGCCTCGAGGTCGTAGCTCGCCGCCAACAGCCCCGCCAGCGGCCCGTAGGAGCGCCGCTCGGCCAGGAACAGCTCGACGTAGCGTTCCAGGCCGTAGAAGGCCACCAGCTCGCGGGCCGCCTCCAGCCGGGGGCTGGGGTTCACCCAGACCCCGGGGTAGGGGGTGCCGAAGCCGAGGAGGGCGAGCTCCTTTCGGAAGCGGTCGCGGTCGTTCCGGCGGTCCTCGGGGACGTGGTAGAGGAGGAGCCTGAGCCGGCCGTCCCAGGGGGGCGGGGGCTGGTAGAGCCGCTCGCGGACCCGTTCCACCTGCCAGCGGACCCGGGGGGACAGGCGGTAGACCGCGGCCGGTCCGGGCTCGCGAACGAGCCACCCGCGGGCGGCGCTCCGGGAGACCGCCGCCCGCACCGCCGGCTCGGAAAACCCCAGCGCCCGCATCCAGCGCACCAGGAGCGCCACCGGGGCCCGGCCCTCGGGCCAGAGGAACTCGGTGAAGAGGGTAAAGAGGGTCGAGCGCGCCCGCATCAGACCGGACTCCGCTCCGCCACCCGCCGCTTGAGGTCGGCGATCGCCTCGGCCAGGGGGAGGGTCCCGCGGGTCTTTTGCCGCCGGTCGCGCACCGCCACCGTGCCCTCGGCCTCCTCGCGGTCGCCGACCACCAGGATCACCGGCACCTTCTGCTTCTCCCAGTCGCGGATCTTGGCCTGCATCCGTTCGGGCCGGGCGTCGACCTCGGCCCGCAGGCCGGCCTCGGCCAGGGCCGCCCGCACCCGCTCGGCGTAGCCGTGGTGGCGCTCGGCGATGGGCACCACCGCCACCTGCACCGGGGCCAGCCAGAGGGGGAACTCACCGGCGAAGTGCTCGATGAGGATCCCCATGAACCGCTCGATCGAGCCGAAGGGGGCGCGGTGGATCATCACCGGCCGGTGGGGGGCGCCGTCGGGCCCGACGTAGGCGAGCCCGAACCGCTCGGGGAGGTTGTAGTCGACCTGGATGGTGCCGAGCTGCCACTCGCGGCCGAGGGCATCCTTGACCACGAAGTCGAGCTTGGGGCCGTAGAAGGCGGCGTCGCCCTCCTCGACGGTGTAGTCGAGGCCCATCTCGCCGGCGGCCTCCTGGATCTGGCGCTCGGCCAGCGACCAGTGGGCGTCGTCGCCGACGTACTTGTCGGAGCCGGGCTCGCGGGTGCCGATCCGGGCCCTGAAGTCCTTGAGCCCCAGGGTGTCGAAGACCGCGAGGGTCAGCTCGATCACCGCCTTGAACTCCTCCTTCACCTGCTCGGGGGTGCAGAAGATGTGGGCGTCGTCCTGGGTGAAGCCCCGCACCCGGGTGAGGCCGTGGAGCTCGCCGGACTGCTCGAAGCGGTAGACGGTCCCGAACTCGGCCAGGCGCAGGGGGAGCTCGCGGTAGGAGCGCTTCCTCGCGGCGAAGATGCGGATGTGGTGGGGGCAGTTCATCGGCTTGAGCAGGTAGGCCTCGCCGTCCTCGAGCTCCATGGGGGGGAACTGGCTCTCGGCGTAGTAGGGGTAGTGGCCGCTGGTCTTGTAGAGCTCGAGGCTGCCGATGTGGGGGGTGGTGACCAGCTGGTAGCCGCGCCTTTGCTGCTCGGCTCGCATGTAGGCGATCAGCTCCTCGCGCACCAGGTTCCCCTTGGGGAGCCAGAGGACCAGCCCCTTGCCCACCATGGGGTCGATCAGGAACAGCTCGAGCTCGCGGCCAAGCCGGCGGTGGTCGCGCTTTTTTGCCTCCTCCAGACGCCAGAGGTAGTCCTTGAGCTCCTCCTTGCTGCGGAAGGCGACCCCGTAGATCCGCTGCATCTGGGGGTTTTGGGCGTCGCCCTTGAAGTAGGCCCCGGCCACGTGGGTGAGCTTGAAGTGGGGCGGGATCATCCCGGTGCGGGGAACGTGGGGGCCGCGGCAGAGGTCGGTGAACCCCTCCTGCTCGTAGAAGCTGATCGGCTCCCCCTCGGGGATGTCGCCGATCAGCGCGACCTTGTAGGGGTCCTTGCCGCGGTAGCGGGCCAGCGCCTCCTGGCGGGGGAGCTGGTAGCGCCGGAGGGGGAGGTCGCGCTTGAGGATGTCCCGCATGATCGCCTCGATCGCCGGCAGGTCGGCGTCGGAGATCGGCTCGGGGGCCTCGATGTCGTAGTAGAAGCCGTGCTCGATCACCGGCCCCACCCCCAGCTTCACCGCGTCGGGGGGGTAGCCCTTTTGCTCGAAGAACTCCCGCACCGCCTGGGCCAGGACGTGGGCCAGGGTGTGGCGGAAGAGGTGCTGGAACTCGGGGTCCTTGCGGGTGATCAGCCGCACCTCGGCGCCCTCGGGGAGCGGTTTCATGAGGTCGTAGAGCTCGCCGTCGACGATCGCGCCCACCGCCTCCCGGGGCCACCGCCCGCCCAGGGCCTCGGCCAGGTCGCGGGCGGTGGCCCCCTCCTTTAGCTCGATCTCCTTGCCGTTGGGAAGACGTACCTTCATCGGAGCCTCCAGCAAAACTGGGGAACACTTTATCAAACCCCGGTTTTCCCGGTGTCCCGGGGGGTAGAATGGGGGGGCCATGAAAAGGGGGGTTTGGATCCCGCTCCTCCTCCTGCTTTCGGCCTGCGCGCCGGTGGCCACCCTGATGCCGGCCGAGCCGGCCCGCGCCCCCGGGGGCGCGGTGGGGCTCAGCCTGTTCTACAACCGGGCGAACGGGGAGACCGCCGCCCTGCCCTACCTCGGGCTCTTCTGGGGCGACGGCGAGAAGGAGTTCGGCCTGGTCGGCCAGCTGGGCACCAGCGCCTATGCCAAGTTCCGGCTGGACCGGGGGTTTTCGGTACGGGCCTCGGTGGGGTTGCCGGGCCCCTGGTACGAGGGGGCGCTGCTTTGGGACGCCGGTCCCCTCACCCTCAGCGGGCGGATCGCCTACGCCCAGGTCGACTGGAGCGGCGGCCCCTCCTACCTCTGGCTGGGGGGCGCCTCGGTCACCTACTGGTACCAGGACCTGGCCCTCGAGGCCGGGGTCCTGGTGGGGGAGGGGGGCTGGGACCCGGTCTTCAGCGTGGGCTACCGGATCGCGGCCCCGGGGAAAGAGTAGGCCCCGGGAAGCTCCCGGGGCGGGGTGGTGGGCGCGAGAGGACTTGAACCTCTGACCTCCGCCGTGTCAAGACGGCGCTCTAGCCACCTGAGCTACGCGCCCCTGCCTGGAGGCGCCGGCCGGATTCGAACCGGCGAATCGAGGTTTTGCAGACCTCTGCCTTACCACTTGGCTACGGCGCCACGCAGCCGAGATTCATGCTAGCATGCCCTAAAACCGCCGTCAACAAGGCGGTTTCGGAGGTTGGATGGAGTTTCGCGGCCCCCTGGTTCAGACCCGACGCGGCTACCGCATGCCCTTTTCCAAGGGGCTGGTGATCGAGTCGTTGGTACGCGCCGGCCTGCCCCCCGACCAGGCCGCCGAACTCGCCCGCCAGCTCGAGGCCGAGCTCCGGGCCGGCCCCCGCCGGGTGGTGGGGATCGAGGAGCTCAAGGCCCGGCTGGCCGAGCTGCTCCGGGCCCTGGGCCGAAAGGCCGAGGCCGAGCGCTTTCTCAAGCAGACCCAGAGCTTCGAGGAGATCGTGGTCGAGGACGGCGAGGGGGCGCGGCCCTTCTCCAAGGGGGTGCTGGCGCGGAGCCTGGAGGACGCTGGCTTTGACCTCCCCGAGGCCTACGAGCTCGCCAAGGCGGTGGAGCGGCGGCTCCGGGAGGGAGGGGTGCGCCGGATCTCGGGCGGGGAGCTGGAGCGGGTGGTGGCCGAGGAGATCGCCGCCCGCCACGGCCCCCAGGCCCAGGCCCGCTACCGCGAGCGGCTCTTCTACATGGGCTCGGTGCTGGTCGCCGAGCCCGAGGGCGAGCCCCGGGTCCCCTTCTCCAAGGGGATCCTCGCCCAGTCGATGATGAGTGCCGGGCTGGGGCCCGAGCGGGCCTACCGCATCGCCCGCGAGGTCGAGCGGGAGCTCCTAGAGCGGGGCCAGCGGGTGGTCGACCGCGACCGCCTGCGCGAGATCGTCTACCAGCGGCTCCGGGTCGAGGCCGGCGAGGAGATCGCCCGCCGCTACCTCCTGCTCCGGCTGGCCCGCCGGCTGGAGCGACCGGTCCACATCCTGATCGGGGGGGTGACCGGGGTGGGGAAGAGCGCCCTGGCCTCGGCGCTGGCCTGGCGGCTGGGGATCACCCGGATGATCAGCTCGGACTCGGTGCGGGAGATCCTCCGGGCCACCGTCCCCCGCGACCTGATCCCCACCCTCCACGTCTCCACCTTCGAGGCCTGGCGGGTGCTGGCCCAGGGGGACCTCGAGGAGGAGCCCAGCCCCGAGCGGGTGATCCGCGGCTACCTCGACCAGGTCGCCCGGGTGGCGGTAGGGCTGCGGGCGATCCAGGAGCGGAGCGCCCGGGAGGCGACCCCGATCGTGATGGAGGGGGTCCACGTGCTCCCCACCCACCTCCCCCACCGGGAGGAGGCGATCACCGTGCCGATGATCGTGGCGCTCGAGGACGAGGGGGTCCACCGCTCGCGGTTTCTCCTGAGGGAGCGGGAGACCGGCAAGAGGCGCAGCCGCGAGCGCTACCTCCGCCACTTCCGGGAGATCCGCTGGATGCAGGAGTACCTGGTCGAGCTGGCGGGGGAGGCGGGGATCCCGGTGATCCCCGGGGAGGACCACGACAAGGCGGTGGAGAAGGGCCTGGAGGTGCTCACCCGGCGGATCGCCGAGGCCTACCCGCTGGACGGGGTGGCCGAGTGAGGCGGGCCCTGGCGCTCTTGCTGCTCCTCTCGGCGGCGCTGGCGGCCCGGCCCGGCTACCTCGAGCGCTTCGACCTCGCCTGGCGGCTGGTCAGGGACGTCTACTACGAGCCCACCCTCCACGGCACCGACTGGGACGCGGTGGGCCGCCGTTACCGCGCCCAGGTGGCCAAGGCCCGAAGCTGGGCCGAGGTCTACCGCCTGATCGCCCGCATGTACCGCGAGATCGGCGACGGCCACACCGCCTTCCTGCCCCCCTGGGAGGCCCGGGCGATCCTCGGCGAGGGGAGCTGCTACCCGCTCCCCTACCCCGAGGTCTGGAAGGAACCGGTGCCCAAGGTCGCCGCCCCGCCCGGGGCCGAGGAGTCCGGGGCCGCCTGGGGCGGGGCCGAGGCCCGGGTGGAGGACGGGGTCCTCTACCTCCGCCTGCCCGACCTGGTGGCGGCCGAGAACTACCGGGTGCTGGCCGAGGCGATCCGCGAGCACGACCCCGAGGTGGTCGGCTACGTCCTCGACCTGCGGGACAACCCCGGTGGATTGGTCCTGGAGATGGCCCAGGTGGCCTCGCTCTTCATCCGCGGCTGGCCCTGGCGGCTGGTGCTGCGGGGGGCGGGGGCGATCCCCGAGCCTACCCTGCCGTTTTGGGGCGAGCCCGAGGCCCGAAAGCCCCTGGCGGTCCTGATCGATGGCGGGGTCAACTCGGCCGCCGAGGGTCTGGCCGGGGCGCTCAAGGAGTTCGGCCGGGCCCGGTTCTTCGGCGAGACCACCGCCGGCAACACCGAGGCCCTGCTCCCTTACTGCTTCCCGGAAGGGGCGGTGGCGCTGGTGGCGGCCGGGGTGCTGGCCCCCTTGAAGGGCCCGACCTGGGAGGGGCGGGGGGTGGCCCCCGACGAGGAGGTCGACCCCGAGCGGGCGCTTAGCCGCGCGGTTCGCTACCTGAAAGCTTCCAGGCGATGAACGGCGAGAGGAAGCCGATCAGGTAGCCGAGGAAGAAGCCGTAGGGGCTGGCCGCCTGGTTCTTGAGCAGGCTGGGGGCGAAGAGCTCGACCCCACCGATTAGGACGAGGAGGACCAGCATCAAGGGCACGAGCCGGGGCCGGCCGTTGTAGACCAGCGTGCCCGCCCCCACCATCAGCCCCACCGAGAAGGCGGCGCCGTCGCGCTGGTTCTGCAGGATCGCCCAGTAGACGAAGAGCAGCACCCCGGCCCAGACCAGCATGCGGGCGAGCCAGCCGGGCCGCACCGCTACCTCCGCCAGAACAGGAGGGCGAGCTCGGCGAGGGTGAGCCCGACCCCGCCCCAGGCGACCTGGGGGTCGGCGGCCAGGTAGCCGAGGACGACGCTCAAAAGCCCCACCGCGAGGAAGGCGGGGGCGTAGCGGGGGTTCACCGTGACCCCCAGCAGCAGGGCCACCACGAAGCCCGAGACCGCCGGGGGGAGGCTGCTCCCCACCGCCAGCACCAGGTAGAGCAGGAAGAGGGTGATCGCGAGCCCGGCGAAGTAGGCGCCGGGGAAGGGCTCGCGGGGTTTCTTGGCCTCCATGCCCCCAAGCCTACACGAGCCCGGCGGCGGCGGCCACCGCCTCCAGCCGGGCGGGGACCGGGGGCGAGAGCCGGACCTCGCGCTCGGCGGTGCCGGGGTCCTTGAGCCCGTGACCGGTGAGGGTGAGGACCACCCGGCTGCCCTCGGGGATCCGGCCCTCCCGCAGCCACCGCCGCACCCCGGCCAGGGAGGCGGCGCTGGCGGGCTCGACGAAGAGCCCCTCCTGGCTGGCGAGGTAGCGCCAGGCCTCGAGGATCTCCCGATCCGACACCGCCTCGATGGCGCCCCCCGACTCGTCGCGGGCCCTCAGGGCCCCCCGCCAGCTGGCCGGGTTGCCGATCCGGATGGCGGTGGCCACCGTCTCGGGCCGCTCGACCGGGGCCCCCCGCACGATCGGGGCCGCCCCTTCGGCCTGGAAGCCCAGCATCCGGGGGAGCCGCTCGATCGCGCCGGCCTCGGCGAGCTCGCGGTAGCCCTTCCAGTGGGCGGTGATGTTGCCGGCGTTGCCCACCGGCAGGGCGTGGAACTCGGGGGCCTCGCCGAGGTCCTCGACCACCTCGAAGGCGATCGTCTTCTGCCCCTCGATGCGGTAGGGGTTGATCGAGTTGACCAGGGCCACCGGGTAGCGCTCGGTGAGCTCGCGCACGATCGCCAGGGCGGCGTCGAAGTTGCCCTCGACCTGGATCACCCGGGCCCCGTGGACCAGGGTCTGGGCCAGCTTGCCGAGGGCGACGTAGCCCGCCGGCAGGACGACGATGGCGGCCAGACCGGCGCGGGCGGCGTAGGCCGCCGCCGAGGCCGAGGTGTTGCCGGTGCTGGCGGCGGCCACCGCCTGGGCCCCGGCCTCCTTGGCCTTGGAGACCGCCAGGGTCATCCCCCGGTCCTTGAACGAGGCGGTGGGGTTCATCCCCTCGTACTTGGCGAAGAGGCGGATCCCCCGTCGGCCGGCCTCGGGGGGGCCCTTGAGGGGGACGAGGGGGGTCGAGCCCTCCAGCAGGCTGACCACCGGCGTCGCCGGGCCCACCGGCAGCCGGTCGCGGTAGCGCTCGATCAGCGGCCGGCGGGTCATCCCAGTTCCTCGAGCGCGGTGAACGGCGCCGCCGGGGCCGGCACCGGGGCCGGCACCGGGCTGTGGCCGGGGTAGCCCTCGATCAGTCGTACGAGGTCGGCGAGCGCCGCCCCGGCGGTGGCCACCCCCCCGGCGCCGGGGCCGGTGAGCACCACCTCGCCGACCGCGTCGCCGCGGAAGAGGAGGGCGTTTTGCACCCCCGGGGTGGCCAGGGGGTGGCCGGCGGGAACCTTGACCGGGCGGACCGCCGCCCGCCAGCGCCCGCCCTCGCCGTAGAGGCTGGCGACCAGCCGGATCGGGGTGCCGGCGTCGGCGGCCCGCATCACCTCCTCGGCCTTGAGACCGGTGATCCCCCGGGTGGCGGAGCGGACCTCCTCCCAGGGGAACTCGGGGTCGGCGACCAGCCGGGCGATCACCGCCAGCTTGTGGGCGGCGTCGATCCCGGCCACGTCGAAGAGGGGGTCGGCCTCGGCGTAGCCCTTGGCCTGGGCCTCGGCCAGGGCCTCGCCGAAGCTGTGGCCGGCCTCCATGCGGGAGAGGATGTAGCTGGTGGTGCCGTTTAGGACGGCGTGGACCTCCAGCGGGTAGTTGCCCCGGAGGGCCCCGGAGAGGATCTCGACCGCGGGGGTGCCGGCCATCACCGCGGCCTCGTAGTAGAGCATCCCGTCCTCGGCGTAGGGGCGGAGGTCGTCCCAGGCCTCGGCCAGCAGGTGCTTGTTGGCGGTGATCACCGGGATGCCCTCGCCGAGGGCGTACTCGACGAGCTCGAAGGCCCGCCCCACCCCCCCCATCAGCTCGACCACCACCTCGGCGTCCCGCAGCACCGCCTCGGCGTCGGTGGTGAGGAGGTTCTTCGGCACCCACTCGGGGCGCTCCCTCGAGGGGTCGCGGACCAGGATGCCGGTCAGGGCGACGTCGGCGGCCAGCGCCTGGAAGCGTTCCCGGCGCTCGGAAAGCAGCTTCAAAAACGACGCGCCCACGGTGCCCGCCCCCAGGAGGGCGACGTTTAGGCGTTCCATGGCTGGGATTATACGCGGGTGGGCGGGGACGAACGCGGTCCCCGGGGGCTCGACGAAACCCGCCCCGGGTGCTAAAATAACCTATGCTCAAAGGGTTCAACCCCGTTTGGGCCGAAATGGGGGCGAAGTTGGGTTCGACGGGGTACGCCGAAGGTGCGGCTGCGGGCCGAGGACGCGGGTGGCCTCGTAAAAAACCCGCAAACGGCATAACTGCCGACACCAACTACGCTCTGGCGGCTTAATCCCCGCCACCGCCCTAGCCAGCCCCGCCGGAGGCTCGGCTAGCCGGCGGACCCAAATCCGGCTCGGGCGGGGCGACGCCTCCTAAGCCCCGCCGACGACTCCAGGAGGCTGGTCCCGAGCCGCCTGTCCGTGGGCCAAGCTCGGGAGACCCCCCAAAACACGGACTACGCCCGTAGAAGCCCACCGGAGGGTGCCTCGGACGCGGGTTCGAGTCCCGCCGCCTCCACCAGAGGGGGCCCGGCGTTCGCCGGGCCCCGTTCCTTTTGCTAGTATCGGGCGATGAGCGAGGCCACGAAAACGCAGAAGCTCGGTCTGTGGGAGGCGGTGGCGTTGGCGGTGGGCACCATGATCGGCGCCAGCATCTTCACCATGCTGGGGCTCGGGGCCAAGATCGCCGGCCACAACCTGCCGCTCGCCTTCGTCCTCTCGGGGCTTTTGGCGCTGACGGTGGGGTACTCCTACGCCAGCCTGGGGACCCGGATCGTCTCCAACGCCGGTCCCATCGAGTTCATCGTGCGGGGGATCGGCGACGGAGTGGTCACCGGCGCCCTCGCCATCCTGATGTGGTTTTCCTACGTGGTCTCGATCGCCCTCTTCGCCAAGGGGTTCGCCGGCTACTTCCTGCCCCTGTTGGGGGTTCCCATCGGGCCGGTCTCCAGCGGGGTCGTCGAGGTCCTGGTGGTGGCTGCCTTCACCGTCCTTAACTTCTTCGGGGCCCGGGCGGTGGGCCGGACCGAGTTCTGGATCGTGCTGGTCAAGCTCTCGGTGCTGGGGTTTTTCGTCCTGCTCGGGATCTGGAGCGTGCGACCGGAGTGGATCGCCCCCCGCCTCGATCCGGCCGGGGTGCGGGGCATTCTCTTCGCGGCCGCGGTGTTCTTCCTCTCCTACATGGGGTTTGGCCTGATCACCAACGCCAGCGAGGACATCGAGGACCCCGAACGGAACGTGCCCCGGGCGATCTACCTCGCGATCCTGGTGGTCGGGTTGGTCTACGTGGGGGTGGCGGTGGTGGCGGTGGGCAACCTGCCCCTCAAGGAGCTCGTCCGGGCCGAGGACTACGCCCTCGCCGAGGCGGCCCGGCCCTTCCTCGGGCGGTTCGGCTACCTGCTGGTCTCGCTGGGGGCCCTCTTCTCGATCTCCTCGGCGCTGAACGCGACCCTCTACGGCGGGGCCAACGTGGCCTACGCCCTGGCCCGGGACGGCCACCTGCCCCCGGTGTTCGAGCGCAAGGTCTGGTTCGGGGCCCCCGAGGGGCTCTACGCCACCGCCCTGCTCGGGCTCTTTTTCGCCCTCTTCCTCGACCTCGGGGGGATCGCCGGGGTGACCAGCTCGGTCTTCATCGTGATCTACCTCTACGTGATCCTCTCCCACTACCGCCTCTGGCAGCGGGGGGAGGCGCCGGGCCGGGGCTGGCTCGTGCTGCTGGCGTTCCTCTTGGTGCTCACCACCTTCTTCGTGCTGCAGTACTACCAGTACTTGAAGGAGCCCCGGGCGCTGGCCACCACCTGGGTTACCTTCGCCGCCGCCCTGGTCCTCGAGGCCCTCTACCGGGGCGCCACCGGGCGGCGGATCGAGCTCAGGGCGGTGCGAGCTCCTCGAGCCCTGCTTCGACGTCGGTGGTGACCCGGGGCCCTTCCTCCGAGAGGTAGACGTTGATCTCGCTGCGAACCCCGAAGGGGCCGGGGTAGACCCCGGGTTCTACGGTGAACCCCAGCCCGGGGAGCAGGGAGCGGGTGTCGTGGGTCTCCAGGTCGTCGAGGTGGGTGGCGTCGCCGTGGGGGCTCCGCCGGCCCAGGCTGTGGCCGGTGCGGTGGAGGATCGCGTCGCGGTAGCCGGCGGCGGTTAGGACCTCGCGGGCGATCCGGTCCAGCTCGAAGCCGCGGTAGCGCCGGCCGGGCCGGGCCAGGGCCCGGACCACCGCGTCGCGGGCCCGGGCCACCGCGTCGAAGGCCCGGTGGGCGGCGGGGGGGGCCGCCCAGCCCGCCATCCAGGTGATGTCGGCGTAGGGGCGGCCGGGCTCCTGCCCCCAGAGGTCGAGGAGGACGACCTCGCCCGGGGCCAGCCGGCGGTCGCGACCCGGGGCGGGCGCGTAGTGGGGGCGGGCGGCGTGGTCGCCGAAGGCGACGATCGGGGGGTGGTCGAAGACCAGCCCGGCGGCCTCGATCGCCCGCACCAGGACCGCTTGGACCTCGAGCTCGCGGGGCGGGTCGTTCGGGAGCCGGCGGCGGAGGAAGGCGAGGGCGGCGTCGCGGGCCGCCGCCAGCCCGGCGGCCGCCCGCCGGTGGGCGGCCAGGTCCTCGGGGCTCCAGCGGGCCAGGGCCAGAAGGACCGCGGCGTCGCTCACCAGCTCGGCCCCGAGGCCCCGGAGCAGGTCGGCCAGGCCGGCCCCCAACCGGTCGAGGTAGGGGACGTGGCCGCCGGGGGCGAGCGGCACCGCCAGCCGGGGCCAGCGCTCCACCGCCCGCTCCAGGGCGGCGAGGAGCTCGAGGCGGCTCCGGTAGGGGGCGACCTCGCCGGGGAGGTGGGCGAAGCGGTCGGCCTCGAGGGCCGCCGCCACCAGCCAGGGCGCGCCCTCCCGGGGCACGAAGTAGAAGAACCTTCGGGTCAGGTGGGCCTGGGCCAGGCCCAGGGCCTCCCGCGCCGGGGGGTTGCTGCCGGCGAAGTCGTGGGCCATCCAGGCGTCGGCCCCGAGCTCGGCGAGGGCGGTCCGCACCCGGGCGATCACGGCCCCAGTGTAATCCCGCCCGCAAACGCGCCGGGGGCTACCCCCAATACTGGGGCACTAAGAGGTAGGGAGGGACGGCATGGTGCAGGTCACCGAGAAGGCAGCGGTCAAGGCGCGGGAGGTCCTCCAGCGGATGGGGGCCCCCGAAGCGGCGGTGCGGGTGCTGGTCAACCTCAAGGGGTGCAACTGCTCCCGCTACCGCATGGCGGTCGATCCCCAGGTCCGTCCCGAGGACCGGGTGGTCGAGGTCGGCGGGGTGCGCTTCGTGGCCGACCCCCAGGCCGCCGAGCTCCTGGTGGGGGCGGTCCTCGACTACCATGAGGAGAACGGCGACGGCGGCTTCGTCATCCAGCCGCCGGTGGAGGCCGACCACGACGGCGGCTGCGGCTGCGGCGCCCACTAGAAGGCGAGCCGGCTCACCCGCTCGATCTCGCGCTTGGCGCTGACCTCCCACCAGTCGGAGGGGGTGTTCGAGCGCAGGCGGCGGTCGCCCAGGTGGGCCCCCAACCAGCCGCCCACCAGGCTGGCCAGGGTGTCGGCGTCGAAGCCGGCCCCGGCGGCGGTGGAGAGGGCGGCCTCGGGTTCGTCGGGGTGGGCGAAGAAGAGCGCCAGCGCCGAGGGCAACGTCTCCAGCACGAAGGCCCCCAGCCCGAACCGCCGGAAGGCCCGGGCGGGGTCCCCGAGGTACGCCGGCAGCTCGGCGAGGGCGTCGGCCAGGGTGGTGCGCCACCCCCGACGCAAGCGGCTTTCGAGGGGGACCTCGAACCCCGAGATCGCTTCCCGGAGCCAGGGGAGGAGCCTCCCGGGGTCGGGCGCCGCCCCCCGGGCCAGGGCCCCCACCAGGAGGGCGTTGACCATCGCCCCGGCGGCGGCCGAGCGGTCCCGGTGGGTGGGGAGGCTCTGCAGCAGGGCGGCCCGCCGGACCTCGGCCGGGTCCTCGAGGAAGAGCCCCAGCGGGGCCGCCCGCATCGCCGCCCCGTTCCCCGCCGAAGGGGTGCCGGCCGCCCACCAGGGGGTCCCCTCGGCGAGGCGGGCCAGGGCCTCGCGGGTCGCCCGGCCGCCCCCGACCATGCACCAGCCGCGGTCGACGAAGCGGCAGGCGAGGACGGTTAGGTCGAGCCCGCCGCGGTCCAGCTGGGTCTCGGCCAGGGCCAGGGTGAGGGCGGTGTCGTCGGTCACCGTGCCGGCCGGCAGCCCGCTGTGGGGCTGGAGCTTTTCGACCCGCCCCGGCCCCGGCCGCCTTCCCTCGTTGGGGGCGCCCAGGGCGTCGCCGATCGCCACCCCGTAGAGGGTCCCCCGCACCTTCCCCCGGGTGGGCCGGCCCTCGCTCGGCCAGGCCAGCGGCCGGTCGAGGGCGGTGAGGTCCCAGCCCGCCTCCAGGAGCGCACGCCGCGCTTCGGCCCAGGCTTCCATGAAAAAAGCATAAGGCCCGGGATGGTCCCGGGCGCTTTGGCGGGCCGTGGAGGACTCGAACCCCCAACCCCCGGTTTTGGAGACCGGTGCTCTAGCCAATTGAGCTAACGGCCCCCGCGCGGAGGGTATTCTAGCACGCCCCCCGGGGCTTGCCTAGGGCAAGGGGTCGAGGATTCGGAGGGTCCCGTCGCGGTAGCCCAGATAGAGAAGGCCCTGGGCCAGGAAGCCGCCCACCGGGGTGGCTTGGACCGGCCGCTCCGAGGCCCGGCGGGCGCCGGCCTCCCAGGCGGTGAGGCCGCCGTCGGTGGCGGCGAGGTAGAGCCGGCCCCAGGCCTCGCCGACCGCCGGCAGGAGGGGCGTCCCGGCGTCCAGGAGCTTTCCCTGGCCCAGCCGGAAGACGCAGCCGTCGGCGTCGGTGAAAAGCCCGCCGGGCTGGAAGGGGTTGGGCGCGCCGCAGAGGGGGAAGGCCGCCTTGGGCGTTGGCCACAGGCGGGCCTGGGAGAGGAGGGCCGGGTCGGCGGTGGCCTCCAGCGCGATCTCCAGGCGGACCTCGGTCCCGCCGGCCGCCACCCGGAAGGGGGCCTCGAGGTAGCCCCAGGGATCGGTCTCGGCCAGGGACCGGGGGCCCAGCTGGCCGAGCACCGCCTGGTCGCTCACCCGCACCGCCCGCAGGGTGAGGGCGGTGCGGGGGTCGCCCTTGGCGTAGACGCCAAAGGCGTAGTCCCCTGCGTCCAGCCGGGCGGTCTGGTAGATCCGGAAGGGGGCGGTCCCCGTCGGTTCCCGGCTTACCCGGTCGGCGCGGGGCTCGCCGCCGGGGTCGGCGGCGACGTCGGTCTCGACCCGGAGGTTTTCCCGGGTCCAGTCGGCGGCGGCGAAGGCGTCGGGGCTCTTGAGGAGGTTGAAGGCCAGCGGGTAGCGCCAAACCCGCCCCGGCGCGCTCTGCCACAGGGCCCCGTTGGCGACCGTGAGGTCCGCGATCGGCTCGTCGGCGGTCGCCGCCTCGGGGGGCAGGCCGCTCCCCAGAATCCGGCGTTCAATGCGGCCCGAAGGATAGCCGAGGAAGACCAGCGAGGCGGTGGCGGCCGCGGCGGTGGGAGGGGCGGGGAGGGCGGTCTCGGTCCCGCTCACCAGTGCCCGCAACCGGTCGCCGTACACCGCGACCGGCTCGCTCCCCGCCACCAGGGCCCGGAAGTCGCTCACCCCCGTCCAGACCGGCGTGGCCGACGAAAGGTCGGGGGCGAGTTCCTGGACGCCGGTCGCGGTGGCGGCGTAGAGGTGGCCGTTCCAGGCCAGGAGCCGGTGCACCGGGGCGGGTAGGGCGAGGGTTTGGGGGGCGTCGGCGGGCCCGGTCAGGCGGACCACCCACGCCCCGGCGGCGAGGTAGACCGCTCCCCCAAACCCGATCGGGGCTCCGCTCGGGGCGCTTGGGAGCGGAAGGGTGCGCCGCACCCCCAGGGGAACCGCCAGTTCCAGGGCGCGCTCGGTCGTCCCCACGAAGCCCAGGCGGTCCTCGGCCTCGGCCCGGAGCCGGTGGGGGCCGTTGGCCAGGAGGCCGGGGTCCCACTGGGCGCGGTAAGGGGCGGCGTCGTCGCGGGCGAGCAGGCTGCCGTCGACGTAGAACCGGACCTCCTTCATCGTCCCGTCGTCCTCGACCGTCGCCTCCAGGGGTACCGGTCGGCCAGTCCAGGGGCTGGCGGGGTCGGTGAAGCGGGGGGTTGGGGGCCTCGAGGCCCTCACCGCGAACTCCTGGTAGCCCGAGCGCAGGTCCCAGGCGTCCCGCCACCGCACCGTCGCCCGCCGCGTCCCCGAGGCGGCGGGGGGGTCGACCGCGACCGTGAGGGTGAGGTTCTTCTCCTCGCCGACGGCGAAGCGCGCGCTTTCGGGGGCCACCCGCACCGCGACCCCGGGGAGGGGGTCGGCCGAGAAGCGGGCCTCGCCCTCGAAGCCGTTCCGGGACCGGGCGGTGAAGGTGAACTGACGTTCCTGACCTGGTTCCAACGCCACCGCGCTGGGGAGGCCGGCGAGCTCGAGGTAGGCGCTCCCCTTCCAGGGGATCGCCACCGTGAGCGGCTGGCTGGCGGCCTCCTCCCAGCGGGCTTGGCCGTTCTTCTGCACCCGGGCGAGGAGGGTGTGGGGGCCGTTGTAGCTGTCGGGGTCGAGGACCAGATCGGCGGCGTAGCGGGTTTGGCCGGGGACCACCGACCAGACCTTGAGCACCCCCCTGGCCTGCAAGGCGACGTGGAGGGCCTGGTAGAGGCCGGGGTCCCGCACCTCGACCTCGACGTGGAGGGTGGGTTGATCGAGGGTCGCCCCGGCGGGCGGGGCCAGGAAGCCGACGCCGGGGGCGGGGGGCGGGGGCGGGGCCGCGTAGTCGAGGGTCAGGGTCCGATCCTCGCGGGCCCCGAGCTCGACGTCGACCGCCGGGGGATCGGCGCCGGCGGCCGGCTGCCCGTCGACGGTGTAGCGCCCGGGTTCCAGGGAGAACGCGCGGTGGCCCGCCACCTCCCCGGCGTAGACCGGCCGACCCTCCCGGCTGATCACCACCCCGGCCCGGTCGGTTCCCGCGAGCCGGACGGTGAGCGTCGCCTGGATGGGGTAGACGACCGCGACCTCGGCCCGCTGCCCGGGGCCGAGGTCGGCCTCCACCGGCTTGGGGTCGATCCCCTCCACCGCCCGGCCGTCGATCCGGTAGCGCCCGGGGGCCAGGCCGGAGAGCTCGACCTGCCCCGCCACGGTGCCGAGAAACACCCGTCGGGGGTGGCCCAGCGCGGTGACCTCGACGGTGGCCCCGGCCACCCCCACCACCTGGACCTTGAGGCTCGCCGGCGTCGGGGGCGAGGAAGGGCGGCAGGCGAAGAGGAGGGGGAAGAGGAACAAAAGGAGAATCCATTCCTGGTTTTTTCGGGTTCCGGTCATAGCAAGGTTCCAAAAGGGGGAGGCCCCCGGCCGAGGCCGGGGGCCCAGAGAGGCTACTGGATCTGGGTGTTCTCGCTCGACGTGGCGGGCAGGAAGGGGCCTTGATTTTGCGGGTTGGCGTAGTTCGATTCGGCTTCCACGTTCTCGTTGCCCACCAGCAGGGCCCGCGCCTTGAGGACGAAGAGGAAGTACTTGCCGGAGGCGAGGTTGCCGGCGGGGGTGAAGGCGACGTTGGTGGCCGAGGCCGAGCTGGCGTTGCCCACCAGGGTCCAGGGGCCGGCAGCGGAGTTCCCGACGTAGACCTTGTGGTCGGAGGCGTTGGTGGTGAAGTTGGCCCGGTTCTGGGTGATGTTGGCCTTGAAGGTCACGCTCTGGGCGGTGGCGTTGCCGACGTTGGCCACGGTCATGAAGTAGTAGTAGGTGTCGTTTTGGTTCACGCCGGGGAGCTGCTTGGCGGTGTTGGGGTCGGACCGGTCGTACTCGCCCAGCGAGTCGAGCTCGATCCAGGGTTCGTTGGCGAGCTCCACCCGGACGTAGTCGCAGGACCGGAGGCCCTTGCGGAGGCCGGCGTTGTCGTTATGGTGGAGCGGGCTCGGGCCCCAGGGGAGGTTGTAGACCCCGAACTGCCAGGGAGCCAGCGTGCGAACGCCGCCCACCAGGTGGGCCCGCGGCTGGTTAAGGCTGGGGCTATTCAGGAAGGCGCAGTTCCACCACGAGCCAGGGGTGTTCCCCCGCAGCGAGGGTTCGGCGCTCCCGGTGTCGCCCCCGCCCATGAGCGGGATTTGGGCCCAGGTGATGCCCTTCGGCGACACGTAGTTGGAGGCGTAGTCGGTGGAGGTGCCGGTGTCGTCGTCGGTCACCGTGGCGGGGCTGGTGCTCACGAAGTCGAGCCCGGTGTCGAAAACGTCGGTGAGGTCGAGGTTGCGGGCGTAGGGGTTGTCGCGTCCGGGGGCCCCGTTGAACTCGTCGGGGTAGGCGGCCATCAGCCCGTTGTAGATGGCCCGGTCGAGGTTGGCGAAGGTGATTCGCCAGTAGCTGATGTTGCTCTTTTGCATCGCGTGGTCGGCGGGGTCGACGACCTTTTTGTCGAGCCGCAGGATGGGACGCACGGCCCAGATCACCACGTCCTTCTCGTGCGCTTGGCCGTTGAAGTCGACCATGACCTGGTAGCCGCCCTTCCCCATGGGGGCGCCGGTGTACCAGGTGCCGGTCACGTCGTCCTTCTTGGCCCCGTTGACCACCTTGTAGGGATCGCTGTAGCAGTACCCCTGGGTCATCTTGTAGGCCACGTCGCCGGGTTGAACGTAGAAGTTCTTGGCGGCGGCGATGTCGCCCTTATCGGCGCAGAAGCCGGGCTTCTGGCGGACGTAGACCTGGAAGGTGGCGGTGATCGACTGGCCGGGGTCGAGCTTGTCGAACTTGGGATCGGCGGTGTTCTGCCAGTTCCAGGTCACCGTGTGGTTCACCGGGTCGTAGGTGCCCCCGTTGGGGTTGAGGGTGCTTTCGATCACGCCCAGTTCGAAAGGCACGTCGTCGGAGACGGTCACGTTGTAGACCGGGAAGTTGCCGGCGTTGGTCACCGTGATCGAGACCGTGGAGGTAAAGACGCTCCCGGCCGGGACCGCGTTGGTGGCGTCCAAGGTGTGCTCGGGGCCGTACCAGGAGAGCACGTGGTGGTCGACCTTCTTCTCGATCTTGAGGTAGCTGCCAATCCAGCGCTTGTGGACCGTGTACTGCTTGAGCGGGAAGGCGTACTTGTTCTCCCCATAGGGGGCCACGGCGTAGAGGGTGGCGCTCAGGTCGACCTCGAGGGGAAGGTCCTCCAGCCCCACGTCGTCGTTGGGGACCACCGCGATCTTGCCGTCGTAGTCGACGGCCTTGGTCGGCGAGAGGAGCTTGTCGGCGCCTTCAAAGTGAACCCGATCCTTGTCCTTGCCGCCGATCTCGTAGACCATGTAGCCCACCAGGTCGATGGGAATCTCCCGCTGGGGCTGCTTGAAGAAGAGGTGGCTTCGCACGTCGAAGGCGTTGTCCTTGCGGCACACCGGAGGGCTGCTCCCGTTGTCGGCGGTCGCCTTATACTCCCGGTCCTTGATGCAGTTGGGGTTGAAGAGGTTGGTGAGCTCGAACGACTGGCCCCAGCGCATCTTGGTGGCGTAGTCCTTGCCCTCCATCCAGGCCCAAAGGTGGGAGATGTTGAAGAAGAAGAACTTGAGCTCGTCGAGCACGGTCGCGCCCTGTCCCTCGGCGGCGATCACCAGCTTGGTGGGCTCGAGCTGCCCCAGGAGGATCCGGGTCAGCGGAGCGTCCTCGAGGCTGCTCCAGGTAGCGTAGAGTGTGAAGGTCGCCATGCCGTCGGCGTCGGTGAAGATGCCGTCGCGGAAGGCCAGGGTCTTGGCCCCGACCTTGGGCTCGGTCTGCGACTTGGCGCAGTTCCGGAGGATCGAGACGTGGTCGTCCACCCAGCGCTGCGACAAGGTCACCGCGATCTGGGCCCCCTCCACCGCCCGGCCGGAGGCGTCGGTGACCTTGACGGTCACGCAGACCGGCTCCTCGGTCTGGGAGGCGTAGAGCTTCTTGACCGCGTTGACGTTCCTCTCGGGCAGGAAGGGCAGCGCCTTGCCGTCGCCGTCAACGACCTTGACGATCTCGATCCTGTCGGGAGGACCGGTTGAGGGGATGACCTTCTGGTAGGTCAGCTCCTGCTTGACGGTGGCGCCGGCCTTGAGCGTGATCTTGCTTGGGCTGGGGTCGAGGTAGCCCTTCAGGCTGCCGCCGTCGACCAGGTAGGGGCCGGCCGGGAGGGTGAGGTTCTTGGAGCCCTTGACCGTGCCCGAAAAGGCCACGCCCTCGAGACCCACCACCTGCACCGGCGCCTGGTCGACGCCGGCGACCACGATCTGAAGCACGCCGCTTTGCGGCGGGTTGCCGCCCGGGCCCTTGTCGCCCTTGGAGCCCGGTTGGCTGCCGCAGCCGGCCAGGAAGAGGGCCAGGCCCACGGCTGCGGGCAGTAAATAGCGTGTAGGTCGCATGCAATGCCTCCAAATGCGGTACGCGGGGCGGCCCTGGGGGCGCTCCGCGCAAAAGCGAACCCCCCCGCGCGGGTGCGCGGGCGGTTCTGGGCGGTCCACCGGTTCCGGCCAAAGGAACGAACAAAGGCGGGCTGGAGGGCCAAGCCCCTGCCCTTCTTCGTACCCCTTTGCGCCTTGTCCGAAGGAGATAAGGTAGGCATGAAATGCTCCTTAAAATGAACCGCCGAGTTCGAACTGCTGGCCAGGTATCCGTTTTTCCGATACCGAACGGTGCCTATGCGCTGGAACCCACCACCCTCAATCTCCCACCTCCAATGCCCTCGCTTAATCGATTTCTAATCTATCATCCAAGGCCCCCCTTGTCAAGCGCCTCTTGGAGGAGGTTGCGGATCGCCTTGGGGTCGGCCCGCCCCCCGCTTCGGCGCACCGCTTCCCCGATGAAGAACCCGAGGAGCCCCCGCTTCCCCGCCCGGTAGGCGGCCACCTTGTCGGGGAACTCGGCGAGCACCGCCCCGACCAGCTCCCGCAGGGCGGCCTCGTCGGTGAGGGCCTCGGCCTCGGCGGCCAGGAGCTCGGCCAGGGGCTCTCCGGCCTGGGCCCGCTCCAGGAGCTCCTTGGCCCTGCGGGCGGTGAGCCTCTTTTTCTCCACCCGGTCCACCAGTTCGGCGAGCTCCTCGGGGGCGACCCGGTTTTCCCCCCGCCGGAGCCAGGGGCCGAGGACGTGGACCACCCAGGGGGCGGCCCGATCGGGGGGGAGGTGGGCGCTGGTGGCCTCGAGGTAGGCCCGGATCGCCGGCTCCTTGGCGACCAGGTAGGCCTCCTGCTCGCCGAGCCCGAGCCGCCGGCAGCGGTCGTGGATCTCGGCCTCCTCGGGGGAGAGCGCGGGGGCCTTTCTCGGCGGCTTCCTCTCGGGCGCCTCGGTGCGGGTGGGGCGGCCGCCCCCTCGGGCGGCGAGGGCCGCCTCCCGCCGGCGGGCCCAGGTGTCCTTCAGGGTGACGATGCGGTTAAAGACCAGGGCGCCGGGGCGGGAGTCCTCGGGGTCCTGCCAGAAATAGCCGAGCCGCTCGAACTGGTAGCGGGTCTCCCTGGGGTCGTCCCCCACGCTGGGCTCGACGAAGCCCTTCCGGACGACGAGGGATTCGGGATTGTAGGCCTCAAGGAAATCCCCCAGTTCGTCGGGGTGGGGAAGCCGGAAGAGCCGGTCGACGAGCCGGAACTCGGCGGGCAGGGCGTGCCCCGCGCTCACCCAGTGGATCGCGCCCTGGACCTTGAGCCCTGGAGGGTTTTTCCCAAGCGAATCCTCGACCACCCGCCCGTAGAGCTTCTTCACCCCCCCCGCCTGATCGAGCTCGGCCCGCTCGATCACCACCACGTAGGCGTGGCGGAGCCGCGTCGCCTTGCCCACCTCCAGGCGCTTCCAGCCCTTGGGGGGATTCAGGGAGAAGTCCGAGCGCTCCACCAGAAGGTGCTTCGAGAAGGGCACCTTCCGGCTCCCCGGCTTGCCGACGTCGGGGGGGAAGTAGGGGGCCTCGATCCCCTCGGTGCCCTCGAAGTTCGTGAGCTCCAGGGGGAGCGGCTCGGTCACCGCCATCACCCGGGGGGCGATGGGGTTTAAGTCGTCCCGGATCGCCCACTCGAGGAGCGCCAGGTCCACGGTGCGGTCGGTGCGGCTGATCCCCACCCGCCGGGCGAACGCGATCAGCGCCTGGGGCCGGACCCCCCGCCGCCGGAGCCCCGAGAGGGTGGGCATCCTGGGGTCGTCCCAGCCCGAGACCAGGCCCCGCTCCACCAGCTGGATCAGCTTCCGCTTGCTGACCACGGTGTACTCGAGGCTCCGCCGGCCGAACTCGATCTGCTTGGGCCGCGGTCGCTCGGGGAGGCCCACCCGCCCGGCCAGGTTCTTCACCAGCCAGTCGTACACCGCCCGGTTCTCGATGAACTCCGAGCTGCAGAGGGAGTGGGTCACCCCCTCGATGTAGTCGGAGAGGGGGTGGGCGAAGTCGTACATGGGGTAGATGCACCAGCGGTCGCCGGCGCGGTAGTGCTTGGCGTGGAGGATGCGGTAGAGGATGGGGTCGCGGAGCTTCATGTTGGGGCTTTTCATGTCGATCTTCGCCCGGAGGACGTGGGCGCCTTCGGGGTGCTTGCAGGCGCGCATCTCCTCGAAGAGCCTTAGGTTTTCCTCCACGCTGCGGTCGCGGTAGGGGCTCGGCACGCCCGGCCTGTCCGGGGTGCCGCGGTATTCGCGGATCGTTTCCTCGGGGAGCGAGTCCACGTAGGCGAGGCCCCGTTCGATGAGGTCGAGGGCCATCGCGTAGAGCCGCTCGAAGTAGTCGGAGGCGAAGTAGAGGTGTTCCCCCCAGTCCCAGCCCAACCACTTCAGGTCGCGGACGATCGCGTCCACGTAGCGCTGCTCCTCGGTGAGGGGGTTGGTGTCGTCCATGCGCAGGTGGCAGCGGCCCCGGTAGTCCCGGGCGATGCCGCAGTCGATGAAGCTGGCGATCGCGTGGCCGATGTGGGGGAAGCCGTTGGGCTCGGGGGGGAAGCGGGTGACGATGCGCTCGTACTCCCCGGAACGGAGGTCCTCGTCGATGATCTCGGTAATGAAGTTCTTCGGCACCAGGCGTTCGTCGTCGTTGGGGATCCGCGACCGCGGCATAGCGGTATGTTAACGAAATGCCGCCCGACGTCGTGGAACTCCTCTCCACCCTGATCCGGTTTAGGACCGAAAACCCCCCGGGGAACGAGGCCGAGGCGGCGGCCTGGGCCAAGGGGATCTTGGAGGCGGCGGGCCTCGCGCCCAGGGTCTACGCCAAGGATCCCCGCCGTCCCAACCTGGTGGTCCGTTTCCCCGGTCGGGGCCAGGCCCCGCCCCTCCTCGTCTACGGCCACCTCGACGTGGTCCCGGCCGCGGGACAGAACTGGAGCGTGGATCCCTTTTCCGGCGAGGTGAGGGACGGCTTCGTCTGGGGGCGGGGGGCGCTCGACATGAAGGGGCCGTTGGCGATCTACCTGGCGGCGCTCCTGGCCGCCCACGCCGCCGGGGAGCTGGCGGGCGACGTGGTCCTCGCCCTGCTTTCCGACGAGGAGGCCGGCGGCGACTTCGGAGCGAGGTTTTTGGTCGAGGAGCACCCCGAGCTCTTCTCGGGCATCCGCCACGCCCTCGGCGAGTTCGGGGCCTTCACCCTCACCGTCGCCGGCCGCCGGTTCTACCCGATCATGGTGGCGGAGAAGCAGATCGCCTGGTTGCGGCTGGTGTTCCGGGGGCCGGCCGGGCACGGTTCGCTCTGGAGCGGGGGCGGGGCGATGGCCCGGCTTGGGGCGGCGCTTTCCGCGCTCGAC
>Ga0256841_1000934_pt1 | contig 27267 bp, 21 predicted proteins | sample 356308metaG_FD_185971 | JGI IMG/M metagenome (GOLD analysis project Ga0256841, IMG submission 185971) | Hydrothermal vent microbial communities from Mid Atlantic Ridge, Atlantic Ocean - 356-308 | ecosystem: Environmental > Aquatic > Marine > Hydrothermal vents | place: Atlantic Ocean: Mid...
GCAAAAGAATAATATTCCTTCTCCACTCAATTTTCTTGGTGAATTTGAAACTTGGAGAACAATAATTGAAACGGTTTCTTTATGCAATGAAGCAGGTTTACTAGATTTTCTCAATGATGAAACCGGTGGTGCTACATTCGAACATATAAAAAATTTTCTGGGATTTAATACCAGAGCGGCAAATGCGGTAATTGATTTATTACTTGCCGTCGATGTACTAAATCAATTTGATGATAAATTTGTTTTAACTGAAAATGCAAAATTATATTTATTGAAAAAAAGTCCTCTGTACCAACCTTTGCCGCCTGCTAAATTTGCAAAGCGTTTTCTGAAAATTGCCAAAAGCGGAAAGCCAGCCGGTGCGGTGAAAAAATGGGGCTCGGGTAAAGCGGTAAAACCGGAAAACTGGGCTATACGGCAGCATCAAAATTCTTTCCCACTCGGATTTGCGCTGGCGAATTCCGGATTGCTAAAAGGAAACAACATTCTTGATGTTGCCGGAGGTACCGGCGCTGTGTTAATTGCGTTAGGATTAAAAAATCCCCGCTTTAAAATGAAATTAATTGAACTGCCGGGAAGTGTAAACATCGCTGAAAAAATGATTGCAAAATACGGGTTGAGTGAGCAAATAGAATGTATTGGCATGAATATGTTTGAGGGTTATTGGTCCTCAAATATGGATACCATTTTATTTACAAACATATTTCACGATTGGGATGATGAAAAGTGTTTGATATTAGCGAGGAAAGCCTACGCTTCACTTAATTCCGGCGGAGTGATATCAATTCAAGAAGCATTGATTAACGAAGGCAAACCGGGTCCGCTATGGACAGTACATTGGATGGTAATGATGGCAATCTTTATGCAAGGGCGTCAATTCCGTAAACATGAATTGGAAAAGATCTTAACTGATGCCGGCTTTGTGAACATTCGCACCGTTCCGCTCCTAGGATATTATTCGAGTGTTACAGGTCAAAAGCCTTAACGGGTTACCCCGATAAATTTTGCGGAAGCTTCGGCACATTTTTCACCGTCGATTGCAGCGGAAACTATTCCGCCTGCATAACCGGCGCCTTCTCCAGCGGGAAACAATCCTTTTACACTAACGCTCATCAATGTTTCCTTATCACGCAAAATCCTTACGGGAGAACTGGTTCTGCTTTCCGCCGCCAATACTTGCCCTATTTCCGTGTAAAAGCCCTTCATTTTCTTATTGAAAACAATCAAGCTCTGCTTCAACCTTTTATAAATTCCTGTTGGGAAAATTTCATTAACCGGCGCACTTTTTGTTCCGGGAATATAAGACGTCGGAGGTAAATCGGATGATAATTTCCCTTCCACGAAATCGGTAATTCTTTGTGCCGGTGCAATTTGCCTTCCGCCACCGTATTCGTATGCTTTCCTCTCAATATTTTTTTGGAATTCCAATCCGGCGAAAACCCCGTATTTTTTATATTCCGTCCATTCCTCTTCCGTTACAGATACAACCAAACCGGAATTTGAAAAAGGTGAATTACGCCTGGAAAGAGACATACCGTTTACTACAATTTCATTATCATTTGTGGAAGCCGGAACAATCAAACCGCCCGGACACATACAAAAAGAATAAACACCACGGTTTTCAATCTGGCAACTCAACGTATAATAAGCTGCCGGCAAGTTTTCGTGACGTTTACGGGTATGATATTGAATTTGATCAATTAGTTGTTGCGGATGTTCAACCCGCACGCCCAAAGCAAAAGGTTTTGATTCGAGTAAAACATTTTTCTCTTTCAATTTATAAAATATATCCCTTGCCGAATGACCGGTTGCAAGAATTACTGCGTCTGCATAAAATTCACTTGAGTTATTTACTTCAACACCTATTATTTTTTTATCTGAAATTATTAAATCAGTAACTTTTGATTCAAAATGTACTTCACCGTTATTTTGCAATATAGTTTGCCGCATGGATTTAATAATACCCGGTAACTTATTGGAACCGATATGCGGACGGGCGTCAATTTTAATATCGGGGGAAGCCCCGTGTTGCACCAGAATTTGTAAAATCCGTTTTGTATCTCCCCTTTTGGTTGAGCGTGTGTAAAGCTTGCCGTCGCTGTATGTGCCGGCGCCCCCTTCGCCAAAGCAATAATTCGAGTCGGGATTTACCAATCCTTCTTGATTTATATTTCTCAAATCCCTTCTGCGCGTTTGCACGTCTTTGCCACGCTCAAAAATTACAGGTTTTACACCAAGTTCAATCAACCGCAAAGCCGCAAATAATCCCGCCGGTCCGCTTCCAACAATTATTACGGATTTACGGGAATTGACCGGTTTATATTCAATGCGCGGTTCATCTTCATCAGGTTTTTCATTCAGATAAACAATAACTTTCAACCGGTAAACCGGAAGTTTTCTGGCATCTATGGAGCGCCTGAGGATTTTAACAGCCGTTATATCATTAATGTCAACCCTTAACTTACGGGCGGCGGTTTTCCGCAGATGTTGGTAATCGCCAATAAAACCGGGGTGAATCGATACTTGGATTTCTTTAACCATTTACGTTGTCCTCTTTTTATGAGGAAAAATTATCATTTACAAAACCGACTTTACAATTCCGCCGTCAACCGGGATGGTGGTTCCGGTTATATATCCCGCACGGTCGGAAGCAAGAAAAGTTACCAAGCCGGCAATTTCATCCGGTCGTCCCAAACGGTTCATCGGCACTTCGTTAGCCATCGAAACCAGAATGTCTTCGTGGGTCACACCCGCTTCTTTTGCACGTGCAAAAGCAAGTTCGTACAAGCGCGGAGTAAGAGTATACCCGGGGGCAACGTTATTCACCGTTATATTATACTTCCCTACTTCATTGCTAAGCGTTTTTGCCATTGCGGTAAGTCCGCTGCGCAAAGAGTTGGAAAGAATAAGATTATCTATAGGTTGCTTAACAGAGATTGAAGTTATGTTAATAATTCTGCCCCATTCCTGTGCAATCATATTTAGTAAAGCCAACCGGGTAAAACGGATAGCACTCAGCATAACTTGATCGAATGCGTCTTTCCATTTTTTATCATTCAAATTTTCAAAATAACCGGGTTCGGGTCCGCCGCAATTATTAACAAGAATATCGATACCGCCGAATTCTTTATTCACCACTTGCACCGTATGTTCGATATCTGCTTTTTTATTAATATTACACACAACCCACAGAGGTTCGCGCATTTTACTTTTTTTTATTTCTTTTACCGCATTAATCAAATTCTTTTTATTTCTCGAACAGATTGCAACCTCGGCGCCTTCTTCCAAAAACGCTTCCGCTATTGCTTTACCGATACCTGAACTGGCGGCAGTAATCAACACTCTCTTGTTGTTAAGATTAAGATCCATGTTAATCTCCGGATTTGTTTTTCGGGAAAGATATAAAAAACGGAATTAATCTTCACCGGTTATACAGTGAAAATGTCATTTAAGTTTTTTAACTATTTTCTCCGTATCGAGTGCGATTACCAATTCTTCATTGGTGGAAATCCTGAATACTTTTACACGGGAATCAGGTTTTGTAATTTCACCGTCTTCTTTAATATTTTCGTTCAATTGTTCGTCGAATTCTATTCCCAAATATTCCATTCCCGTTAATACCGCTTTCCTAACCCTAACGGAATTTTCGCCGATACCGCCCGTAAAAACTACAGCATCCACACCGCCGAGAACAGCGGAATAAGCACCAATATACTTTTTAATTCTGTAAGTAAAAATATCAAAAGCATATTTGGCTTTTTTATCCCCTTCCATCATTGCTTGCTCAATCTCACGCATGTCACTACTTTCACCGCTTATACCCACCAAACCGCTGTGTTTGTTGAGCAAAGTATTCACTTCACTGATGGAAAGCCCTTCTTTGCCCATGATGTAGGTAACAATGGAAGGGTCCAAATCACCCGAACGGGTTCCCATCAACAAACCTTCGAGCGGAGTAAAACCCATTGTGGTATCAACCGATTGCCCGTTCTTAATTGCCGCCATACTTGCGCCGTTTCCCAGATGAACGGTGATAATCTTCAATTGTTCATACGGTTTGTTCATCAGTTCCGCTGCACGGTGCGAAACAAATCTGTGTGAAGTACCGTGAAAACCGTAACGGCGGATTTTGTAACGGCGGTAAAGTTTATATGGAATTCCGTAGAGGTAAGCATAAACCGGCATTTTAACGTGGAATGCAGTATCGAAAACACAGCATTGGGGAACATTAGGTAAATGTTTGCGTGCTGCTTCAATTCCCCTTATGTTCGGCGGATTGTGCAACGGTGCCAATTCGATATTATCTTTTATCGCTTTAAGTACGTCATTTGTTATTAACACCGAACCTGAGAAAGTTTCGCCCCCGTGAACAACGCGGTGCCCTACCGCTTCAATTTCACTTTTGTCTTGAATTACTCCGTGATTTTTACTCATCAAAACGGCAATTACATATTCAAGTGCAATTGAGTGATCCAGAATTTCACCGACAATTCTAATCGTATCTTTTCCCTTGGGTGAATGAGTAAGCACGGCACTACTCATCCCGATTCTTTCTATCATTCCTTTTGCAAGAACATCACGGTTCTGCGTTTCAATCAATTGATATTTTATCGAAGAACTGCCGCAATTAAGAACTAAAATTTTCATTACGAATACCTCAATTTTAAATTATTCTACCCTCGGCGTCATACTCGTAAAATCCGATTCCGGTTTTTTTGCCCAATTTTCTTTCGCGCACAAGTTTACGTAGAATAGGACAAGGACGGTATCTCGGTTCGCCCAAGGTTTTCCACAATTGTTCCATCCAAGCAAGCACTTCATCCAGACCCATAGCATCTGCCATTTCCAAAGGTCCCATTTTAAAATCGTAACCCAGTTTCATAGCTGTATCGATATCTTTTGCGGTTGCCACACCTTCCAACAAAATATGCATCGCTTCGTTCAACAAAGGAACAATTGCCCTTGTGGTAACGAAGCCTGGATACTCATAAACTTCCACCGGTGTTTTCCCAATCCGCTCCGCAAAACCTTTTATAATTTTCATTGTTTTATCCGATGTCTCGAAAGCTCGAACCAATTCAACCAAAGGTACTTTCGGTACGGGATTCAGGAAATGCATTCCGATAATTTTATCCGGTCTTTTCGTCACCTCGGCAATTTTGGTAAGGCTAAGCGTTGAGGTATTGGAAATGAATATCGTTTCCGGTTTGGCTATTTCATCAAGTTTCTTAAAGATTCCGGTTTTCAAATTGAAATCTTCGGCAACAGCTTCTATAATCAAATCACATTCTTTTACTTCTTCAATATTCAAAGTCCATTTAATTCTGCTAAGGATCGATTTCATTTCACTTTCGGTGAGCGACCACCGTTCAATTTCATGTTTCATCGAAGCAATCAAGCTTTTTTTTGCCGCTTCCAGATGCTCTTCATCTTTTTCAATTATGCAAACATCAATTCCCGCACCGGCAATTGTTTGGGCGATTCCTTGCCCCATCACTCCTGCTCCGATAATTGCAACGTATTCGATACGTTCGTGCTCGGAGCTTTCCGAGGCTTCTTTTAATATATCTTCCAATTTTAAATCGTTATTACTCATTTTCCGGCTCAATTAGTTTTGAAACTTTGATTGTTTTGCAATAACCATACCATTTTACTTTGTGAAAAAACGATTGTTTTTTCCGGTTCTAATAATCTTTTTTATTAAAAATGATAATACTAATATAAAGTGTGAGAATCATAAATAAAAAGGAGGTGATTACCGGTTGAAAATTTTCTACCACTCCGCCTGTTGATGCCAGCATTGTAATGTTACCCATCTCGGAAGTCTTCGGAAAAATATAATAGAGTACGTCCAGAAGTCCTTTGACGGTTTCGTTTTTAATCAGCAATGCCAACTTTTCCCTTCCGGCCAAAAGCGGGGAAACAATTAAAAAAATCAAATAAGTAACCATCATTGCAAGAACGGAACTACGGCTTAAAATTCCCAACAATATAATTAACCCGTACAATACGGCAAAGGTAAAAGTGATTGTTAAAACCGCATAAAGAATGGAAGCTTCCCAAATTCCGAATTTTAAACCGGTAAGAACCCAAATTCCGGCAATTAAAAACAACAAGTTGATAAAAACCACCAGCACGCCGCCGAAAAATTTTCCAAGCAATATTTGCGCTCGAGAAACGGGATTAGAAAGTAACAATTCGATATTCCCTTTTTCCAGCATATTGGGAATAAAACTTGAGACCGAAAAAACGGATAGGAAAAGCCCGATTCCGTAAAGCGGTGCAATGATAATCATTTTAATGGCTCTAACCAATTCGGCAACCAAATCAATTCCGTTGGATTTGGATATAGAAAGAACCGGCAGCATTTGCTCCAAATCCGCCGATAAAAAAATAATACTCATCAAAAGCAGAATAAAAACGGAAACACCGAAAAAGAAAATAAAAATTTTCCTTGTAAATGCCTCTTGCACGGTTAGCTTGGTAAATATTAAAATGTTTTTCATGCGTTCTTATTTGAATTTTTTGCTTCACCAATAATTGAAATGAATGAATCTTCCAATGATGTTTTTTGAGGGTTAACGGAAATTATATTTATTCCCTTTGCCCTAATCACATCGATAATTGAATTAAGTTCGGTCAAACCGGTTACATGCACTTGGTAAGTTGAATTATCCAATAGTTTCATTTCCGCATTAAACAACCCGGGCGGCAATTCCCCGTCCAATTGCAATGTGTAAATTTTTTTTGAAGTTGTAAGTTCTTCTACCGAACCTTCCTTAATTAAATTACCTTTGTCCAACATTGCAATTCTGTCGCATACCAATTCCACTTCGGAAAGGAGATGGCTGTTAAGGAAAATCGTTTTTCCTTTCTCTTTTAAAGAAAGAAGAATATCACGAATTTCCTTCCTTCCTATCGGGTCGATTCCGTCGGTCGGTTCATCCAAAAAAATAAGCTCAGGATCGTTTACCAAAGCTTGAGCCAAACCCAATCTTTGCATCATTCCTTTCGAATATTTTTTCATCTTAACTTTTTTCCACTTTAGCATACCTACCAAATCCAGTAATTCATCTATTTTATAATTTAAGTTTTTATCTTTAACACCTTTTAATTCTGCAAACAATTTCAAAACACCCTCGCCTGTAAGAAACGGCGGGAATTTATGATTTTCGGGTAAATAGCCGACTTTCGAACGGATTTTATAATTGGAGATATCCTCATTCAGAATTTTTGCCGTGCCGGACGTAGGGAAAACCGAACCGAGAAGAATTTTTACCAAAGTGGTCTTTCCGGCACCGTTCGGACCCAACAATCCAAATATTGTTCCGCCCGGAACACTTAATGAAAAACCGTTAAGTGCGGTAATTTTTACTTTTCCCAAGTTGGATTTGAAGATTTTCGTTATGTTTTTTATTTCAACCGGATTCATATTAAATTGTTTTCGAAAAACGCTAAGATATTTTTTTGTAAATTAGAAAAATCAAAATACCCAAATAGTTCTAATTAACAAAATTTAACACTTTCTCCTTCGAAATTTACCGGTATGCAATTGGAAAAAATTCTATTTGAAAATTTCGGTTACAAGTCGTTCAGACCCGGACAAAAAGAAATAATCACTGCAATTATAAACGGGAATGACGTTCTGGCGGTTATGCCCACCGGCGCAGGCAAATCGCTCTGTTACCAAATTCCGGCTTTGCTTTCGGAAAATTTTTCCATTGTAATTTCCCCTTTAATTTCATTAATGAAAAACCAAGTAGATGCGCTTAATAAAAAGAAAACAATTGCTGCATTCATCAACAGTTCATTGGGTTTCAGAGAAAGTGAACAAGTGCTGAATCAAATTTCAAGAAAAGAAATCAAGTTGCTTTACATTTCTCCCGAAAAACTTGAGAACATAGAATTTGTTAAAAGAATAAAAGCCCTGGAACCGGAATATTTGTTCATCGACGAAGCACATTGCATAAGTGAATGGGGGCACAATTTCAGACCGAGTTACCGTAAAATAAGTTTTTTCAAAAATCACATCGGCTTCCGGAACATTTCGGCATTCACGGCAACCGCCACTCCTGCGGTAAGAAATGATATTATTGCCCAGCTTGAGATGAACGATCCGAAAATTTTTGTTCACGGTTTCGAAAGGGAAAATATCAGTCTGAATGTAATAAAAACAAACAGAAAACGGGACCAGCTCGTAAAAATTTTGAAAGAGAAAAATCTGCCGGCAATTATTTACACTGCCACGAGGAAGAAAACGGAAGCTGTTGCCGACTTTCTCCGTTACAATAAAATTGATTGCAGATTTTACCATGCCGGTTTAACACCGGAATTAAGAAGGGTTATCCAAGATGATTTTCTGAGCGGCCGGGCAAAAATTATTGTTGCCACAAGTGCATTCGGTATGGGAATAGATAAAAAAGATGTGCGCTCTGTAATCCATTACGATATTCCCGGAACAATAGAAAATTTTTATCAAGAATTCGGTAGAGCCGGAAGGGACGGAAAAGATTCGGAAACTTATCTTCTCTTTGATAACAAAGACATATCAATTCAAGAACATTTTGTTAATACTTCCCATCCAACCAAGGAACAAATCCGCTTTGTTTACGACGCCCTGGCAAACAGTGCAAAAATTGCAGTCAATGCAACTACCAATAAAAAAATACCCGTCGATAAAAATTTAATGAAGGTATTGCGCAACGAAAAAATATCGCGGGGCTTACTTGGTTCGGCTTTGGGCATTTTGGAAGAAGCCGGTTATATTAAACACAACCCGGATTATGAACAAAATCATTACGTTAAAATTTTATATGACAAAACTAATTTGAGAAAGTATATCGATTCTTTACACAACAATATACTTAAAGATTTGATTTTATTAATTATAAGGGATTTGGGCGAAACGGTCTTCAGAAATCTGACTAAAATCAATTTACATCAATTCACACAGCTCTTAAAGATTCAAGAAAAACAGTTGATTGAAAATCTCGATTTTCTCGATTCCATCGGTCTTTTGTCTTATGAAAAACCTTCCGGATACTCGAGCGTTCAACTCACAACGGAACGGGTTCCCGCTAAAAATTTGAGAATAGATTTTAACAAAATCAATAAGATGCGGGAATTCGAATTGGACAAACTGGATGCAATGGTGAACTATGTACATACGAAAGAATGCAGATTCAAATACATTTTGGATTATTTCGGGGAAGAAACTGAAAATTACAAATGCGGGAAATGCGACAACTGCTTGAACATAGATCACCAAACCGGAATATTAACCGGCTTCATTAAAGATGCGATTATACAAACTTTAAGCGAAAGCGGTGGCAGGTTGAAGAAAAACAGAATTCAACAAGTGCTGACCGGGAAAACCGATTTATCCGCAGCGCGCAAATTCTCCACTTTCGGCAGATGTTCGCACTACTCTAAACAGGAAATTGAAGATGCAATTTCGGAATTAACCGCTTCCAGGAAAATTGTAGTTGACGGCGCGGATTTAATTTTAATCGACTCATACTTATTCGACGAAGAAAATTCAACAATGGAACAACTCTCCGGTACGGAAGATTATGAACAACACTTAATACTTTTTAACCGGTTGAGGGAACAGAGAAAACTATCGGCTCAAAAATACGGTCAACCGGCAGCATTGGTTTGCCCGGACAGTCTTCTTAAAGAAATTGCGAAGCAGAAACCGGACACACCGTCGAAACTTTTGGCAATTAAAGGTTTTACTACACGCATGTATAACAAAGTGGGCGAAGATTTTCTTTTAATTATTAACGACCACATTCAAAATATGGAAAGGGAAGAAAACGTAAAAACGAAATTACCGGATAATTTGTTGCAAACATACGAATTGCTAAGCAAAGGTTACACGTTGGACGACATTGCCAAAATCCAGAAATTGCCGGTATCTTTGGTCTCTTTACAAATTGAATCCATTTTGGAATTTGAGCCGGAAATTAATTACACCACATTATTTCAAGAGGAAGAGTTAAACCGGATGGAAGAAATTTTCAAAGCCGGTGTAAACGACATCAAAGAAATGAAGCAAAACCTTCCCGGTTCGATAAGTTATGCAAAAATCCGCTTGTTCCTTACTGCCGTTCGTGCAAAAAATGCGTTGAAAGAAAATTAAGATTAGCGTATTTTTTTAAGGGAACCGGGTTTCGTCAAATCGTTTTTCAGACTGTCCAAATAAGCTTTTGCCGTTGCAAAAAATTTATCCCAAAGTTTTTTATCGTCTTTGAAATTTTTAATCGATGTTGCGTAAAAAGCGGAGTCTATTCCGTATTTATTAAATATTTCCTTTTTTAATATTTTAACTGTATCGGGGTTACTGCGATTCAGCTCTTTGGCTACCAAAAGATCCACGTAAACCTTTGCTATTTTATCCACCGGTAAGTCAGGTCCGGATTGTTGGCATTTAATTCCGGCAATCAAGCTTAAAAAGAGAACCGCTAAAATCAGAAGTTTGTTATTCACGTTTACTGGCTTCAAAAAGTATCCGTTTTTCTTCTTCGGTTAAATTCTGATATCCGCTTTGGCTTATTTTATCGAGTATCCGGTCAATTTCTTCTTGAGTCGGTTTTTTGGGTTCTTCGTTAATCTCGAAGAAATCAACTTCTTGCACATCATCTTGATAAAACGGGTAAGCGCTTTTCGGGCGTTTCGGTTTTTTCGGTTTATATACTTTCGGGCGTGAAAACATACTGGTCAATTTTGAAAAATCAAACATATATTTTCTATCCAACAGAACGAAAAAGAATGCGGTAACCGCGCCGCCGAAGTGAACAACATGTGCAACAAAACTGGAATCGCCTATGGATAAAAATTCAAACACTACTAAAAAAAGTATTAAAAATTTAGCTCTAACGGGAATAAGAAAATAAAGGTAAATTGGCCTGTCGGGGAAATACATTGCAAAAGCAACCATTACACCGAATACCGATCCGGATGCCCCAATAGTTGGAGCGCCACCACCGAAAAACAATTGCAATAATCCGCCGCCCACCCCGGAAGCCAAATAAAAAATTAAAAATTTATTCGAGCCCATTAAATTTTCTATTTCCAACCCGAAAATCCAAAGCATAAACATATTGAAAAACAAATGGGTGAAATTTGCATGTAAAAATTGGTATGTGATTAATTGCCACGGGTAAAACGTTAATACGGGATGACTGAACGGAATAAGACCGAAGTAATAAACAATTAAATCCCCTAATAAAGTGTTGCCAATTACAATGTTATCCGCGATAATCGTAAAGAAAAAAACAACAACATTTATAATAAGCAAACTTTTGATTACCGGCGGAAAATAACTGAAACTACCGAATCCCGTAGGTCTGTAGTAATATTGTCTATCGCTATACGACATTTAGCTAACCTGAATTTTTATTTCAATTTAATATTTTTTAAGAAAAAACACACTGCTTTTTCTTTTACAACGGAAACAACTTTAAGTTCGAATTTAATAAATTAATTTTCCACGTCGGTTAAAGCTGCAATTCCGGGGAGTGTTTTACCTTCGAGAAATTCGAGTGAAGCCCCGCCACCGGTGGAAACATGTGAAACTTTGTTGCTCAATCCGGCTTTTTTAATAGCTGCAGCAGAATCACCGCCGCCAATAATTGTTATTGCTCCGTTTCCGGTTGCTTCGGCCAATGCTTCTGCAATTGCAAATGTACCTTTTGCAAAATTATCGAATTCAAAAACTCCCATGGGACCGTTCCACACGACCGTTTTACTGTTCATTATTACTTTCTTGAAAAGTTCAACCGATTTGGGTCCGATATCCAATCCCATTTTACCGGGAGGAATATTTTCTACATCCACAATTTCAAATTCCGCATCGTTACTGAATTCGTTTGCTACAACCACATCCATAGGAAGCAGAAAACTCATTTTTGTTCTTTCGGCTTTTTCCAGAATTTCTTTTGCCAAATCTATTTTCTCTTCTTCCAACAACGATTTGCCTATTTCGTAACCCATCGCTTTGAAAAAAGTAAAAGCCATTCCCCCGCCGATAATCAAATTATCGACTTTTTGGAAGAGACTTTTAATCACATCTATTTTACCGGAAATTTTGGCTCCGCCCAAAATCGCGGTAAAAGGTCTAACCGGTTTGTTGACAGCATTACCGAGGAATTCAATTTCTTTTTGCATTAAATAACCTGCCGCACATTGGTCGATATATTTTGTAACGCCTTCGGTCGAAGCATGCGCGCGGTGGGCGGTACCGAATGCATCGTTAATGTAAACTTCGCCAAGTTCCGCAAGTTGCTTGGCAAATTCCGGATCGTTTTTGGTTTCCCCGCTGTGAAATCTCAAATTTTCCAATAAAACAACATCGCCTTCTTTCATTTCATTTACAATTTTCTTCACTTCTTCACCAATACAATCGGGTGCAAATTTAACTTCTTGGTTAAGAAGTTCGCTAAGCCGCAATGCAACCGGTTTTAAACTGAATTTCTCAATTCTTTCACCTTTGGGTCTGCCCAAATGACTCATCAATATTGCTTTTCCACCGTCGTGAATTATCTTTTTAATAGTTGGCAAAGCACTTACAATTCTTATATCGTCGGTAATGTTGAGATTTTCGTCGAGTGGAACGTTAAAGTCCACGCGAACCAAAACCCGTTTACCTTTAAGATTCAAATCATCAATAAATAATTTTCTCACTTTTCCCTCCGGTAATTGAGAATGCTTTAAAAATTAAAAAAAAGACGCAGAAAACTGCGCCTTTGTAAAAACCAAGATTTCAACATTAAGCGATTTTGTTAACCAAGTCAACAACTCTGCATGAATATCCCCATTCGTTATCGTACCAACCGACGACCTTAACCAAGTTGCCGTTAGCCATGGTAGAAAGCGAATCGAAAATTACGGAATGGGGATTGCCGACAATATCCGCCGAGACCAAAGGTTCTTCGGAGTATTCCATAATTCCTTTCAGCGGTCCTTCTGCAGCGGCTTTCATCGCAGCATTTACTTCTTCGGCGGTAACTTCTTTATTCAGAGTAGCCACCAAATCGGTAATCGAGCCGTCGGGAGTCGGTACCCTTATTGCCATTCCGTCCAACTTACCGGAAAGTTCGGTTAATACTTTGCCAACGGTTTTTGCCGCACCCGTTGTTGTAGGAATAATTGAAACTGCAGCCGACCTTGCTCTTCTTAAATCTTTATGCGGTAAATCCAATAATCTTTGGTCGTTTGTGTATGAATGGACTGTAGTCATAAAACCCCTGTCCAAACCGAATGTATCGTTCAATACTTTTACCATCGGCGCCAGGCAGTTTGTTGTACATGAAGCATTGGAAATAATTTGCTCGTTTCCGGTAAGAATTTCATCGTTTACACCTAACACAACTATTGCATCAACATCGCTTTTGGGTGGAACTGTAAGCACCACCTTTTTGGCACCGGCTTCAATGTGTTTCATACAAGCCTCTTTGGTTCTGAACACACCGGTCGATTCTATTACTATATCAGCGCCCAATTCGCCCCAATTCAATTTTGCCGGATCCCTTTCGGCGGTTACTTTTATACGGTCACCGTCAACAATTAGCGTGTCACCTTCAACGGTTACTTCACCTTTATATTTTCCGTGTACAGAATCGTATTTTAAAAGGTGACCCAAAGTTTTTGCATCGGTCAGGTCGTTAATGCCTACAAAATCAAATCCACCCAACTCTTTGCATCTTCTGAAAACCAAACGACCAATGCGCCCGAAGCCGTTAATTCCGATTTTTATTGCCATTTTATTCTCCTTTTTTTGATTAATTTGTCTGAATTTTATATGAAAAATTACCTATAATTGCCTTAAATTACAATTTCTTGTTTTTTTTAATTATTTAAATCATAAAATTCATGCGCGCCGATTTACATATACATACCGTATTTTCGGACGGTTTATGGACTCCGGAAGAAGTACTGGCAAAAGCGGAATCCTCGGGATTGAATCTGATAAGCATAACGGACCACGACACAATAGCCGCTTACGGACAAATTGAAAAAATCAAAAACAAATTTAATATTAAAATAATTAACGGTGTGGAAATAAGTGCAACCTCCGGAGGTACCGAAGTACATTTACTGGCTTATTGTTTTGATTTGAACAACAAACCTTTGAAAACTTTTTTCGGACAAATTAAAGTTGACAGAAAAATACGCGCCGTAGAAATAATCAAAAAGTTACAAGATTTGAATTTGGACATTTCACTCTCCGATGTGGAAAAAGTTTCGGGCAATTCGCCTATTTGCCGCCCGCATATTGCAACGGCTTTGGTAAACAAGGGACTGGTTAAAAATTTTTACGATGCTTTTAATAAATACATTAACGATAACGGACCGGCGAACGAGCAAAAAATTCAAGTCCCGGTCGAACACGTGTTGGAATTGATTCACAATGCCGGCGGTTTGGTATTTTTAGCCCACCCGTACGTTTTGGATGCCGGTGTTATTAATAAAATCATCTCACTTGGCATCGACGGAATGGAAGTAATTCATCCTTTACACAAAAAACAAGACATAAATAAATTTTCCAACATTGCCAGAAAATTCAATCTTCTACAATCCGGCGGTTCCGATTTTCACGGACGTAACCAAACGGAAATATCGAGATTCGGCAAGTATTTCATCGGTGAAGTCAAATTACGGGAAATAACAGCCGCTGCAGGCAGAAAAAATATGTTTACCGTTTGATTTACAATTTTGCATTCAAGTGGAGTGTAATTAAAATTACACAAATATAATTCATTCAAAACCGTTATATTTCGGTAACTTTTGTTAAATATAATCAATAAACTTCAGGAAAACTCAATGCATTTTCTCCGTGTAAATGTAATATTTTTAATCATCAATTATTTAACTATTGCTCAAACTCCGGGAATATGGAAAAACCATACGAATATGTTGGATGTTAAAGAAACGGTTCTTACTGAAGATGGAATTTGGGCGGCAACCGGCGGTGGAATTTACAACTACGGCTTCAATACAAATTCATTTCTTACATTTACAAAGTCGGAAGGTTTAAGCAGTCATTCGGTTACTGCTATTGCCAAAGATAATTCCGGTAAAATTTGGATAGGCACGGCGCCCGGTTACATTAATGTTTACGACCCTTCAACGGGTAACATTATAAAAATACTGGAAATTTACAAAAGCGAAAAAAGTAAAAAGCAAATAAACGATATTGTTATACGCAACGACACTGTTTTTGTAGCAACGGATTTCGGACTTTCCTTGATTGATGCAAATTCATTCATCTTCCTTGAAACCATCATTAAATTCGGAGACCTTCCCGCGGAAATTCAAGTTTACTCTATTTATTTGAAAGACAGAATCTATTTGGGAACAAGTGAAGGAGTGGTTGAATCGATAAATCCTTTTTCAAATTTAGCGGCACCCGGTAACTGGCGTGTAACACCTTTGTTTTCGGATAACGGAACAAACTTGAAAATAAACTCCATGATTATTTTCGATAACAATTTGCTTGCAGCCACACCGGAGGGTATTTATAAAAAAGCCGATACTGTTTTTACCGGATACATTTATCCCGGATTTGCAGTATATGATATGAAGATAAAAAACGACACTTTATATTCGGTATTGTTAAACACAATCCACGTTAGAAAAAACGGTTACGATGAAGTGATTTACCGTGAAGCGGGCGGACGTTTTTTCGAAAGTCTGGACTTCTTATCGGATGATTTGATAATTTCCACCACACGAGGAATTTTAAGGGTTTCGGCATCCGACACTTTATTGATAACGCCGGACGGACCCGTAACCAACACATTCTTAAATATCGCTACCGATAATCAAGGGGTTCTCTGGGTTGCAACGGGAAGAGATAACAAAGGGAAAGGCATACTAAAATTCGACGGTAAAACATGGTCGGTATTCGATAAAACAAACGTACCGGAATTTCGCACCAACGATTATCACAACGTAAGTGTGGCTCCCGATAACACGCTTTTCTTTTCCAGCTGGGGTTTTGGATTCACCGAATACAAAAACGGCAAATTCACTACTTACGATACAACCGGCACAGGTTTAATCGGAATTCCCGACAACACCGGCTTTGTAGTAATTTACGACGTGCAAAAAGATTCGAAAGGCAATACTTGGATTCTTAATTTTTGGTCGGCGGATCAAAATGTGATTAGCTTGCATTCAACCGGCGGTCAGTGGTATCATTACAAGTTCGGTCATCCGCTCTTTCCTTCAATCGCTTTTGCCGAAGGATTGTTAATCGACCAATACGATACCAAATGGTTTATTATTACGGGCGGCGCGGAAAAGGGACTTTATTATTTTAACGAAAACGGTACACCTTCCGACTTAACCGACGATATTTGGGGAAAAGTCACATTGAAAGACGGTCTTCGCAGCGACGATATTAACGCCATTGCAATCGACAAAAGAGGTGAAATTATAATAGGAACCCAACTCGGCATCAATGTAATACCCGATCCGCAAAACATAAACTCGTTGAGAAGCGATTTGTTTTTCGGTATAAGGGAACAAGCTATTTTATCGATTGCCGTCGATCCCTTAAACAATAAATGGATTGGAACAACACAAGGGGTTTTCTACATGAGTGCGGACGGGAGCAGATTATTTGAACATTATGATATTTCTAACAGTCCGTTGCCGAGCAATACGGTGAAGAGTATTGCAGTCGATTCAAAACGGGGAATCGTTTATTTCGGTACGGAATTCGGTTTGGCATCTTTAACAACCTTCGGTATAAGACCGAATGAAGATTTCTCCGGACTAACAGCTTATCCGAATCCGTTTGTACTCGGCAATAACGGAAACGAAACAGTTATGATTGACGGCTTAGTTCAAGATTCGTTTATTAAAATTTTATCTATTGATGGTAATTTGATTACAAAATTTCCTACATTCGGAGGACGTTTAACATTTTGGGACGGCAGAGACAGCAACGGCAATCCGGTTTCTTCCGGAATTTATATAGTTGTTGCCTACGATGAAGAAGCGAATTTGGTTGGAAAAACAAAAATAGCCGTCATAAGAAAATAATAGTAAATCATTCTGAATTATGATCGATATACAAAACCTTTCAGTTGATTTCGGCGACAAGATTCTGTTCGAAAATGTAAATCTGAGAATTAACCGGAATGATAAAATTGCGCTCGTCGGTTTAAATGGAACCGGTAAATCGACTTTCTTAAAAATCATTAAGGGTGAAGAACAACCCACCACCGGCAAAATTTTACTCCCCAAAAATTTTACTTTCGGTTATCTTCCACAAGAATTTGTTAAACTTAACGGATTGAGCTTATTCGATGAAGTTAAATCTTCATTTAAAGAATTTGTCCGGCTTGAAGAACAAGAAACCGGTATTAACTCACTTTTGGAAAAGACGGATATAAGCGAAGCCGAAAAAACAAAATTGCTAGAGCAATTGGGGAAAATAATCCACCGGAAAGAAGAAACCGGATTTTACGAATTGGAATCGAGGATTGAAAAAGTATTAACCGGTTTAGGTTTTAATAAAGATGATTTTAATAAAAACGTAAAGGAATTTTCCGGCGGCTGGCAGATGCGGATTGAGTTGGCAAAAATCCTGTTGAACGATAACGACATTTTACTGCTGGACGAACCGACAAATCATTTGGATATTGACAGCCTTTGGTGGCTTACGAATTTCCTTCAAAATTATAAAGGAGCAATTCTTCTGATTTCCCACGATAAATTTTTCATCAACAATGTTACCGATAAAACATTGGAAATAGCCAACAAGAGGATAACTTTTTACAACGGTAACTACGAGAAATACATCAAAGCAAAAAAAATTGCCGAAGAACAAGCCGTTGCGGCTTTCAAAAATCAACAGAAGAAAATCAAAGAAACCGAACGGTTCATCGAACGGTTCCGCTACAAAGCTTCGAAAGCCAGTCAAGTACAAAGCAGGATTAAACAACTGGAAAAACTTGAAAAGATTGAAATTCCGGAAAATGAAAAGAGCATCACAATTAACTTTCCCGATCCGCCGAGAAGTTCCGTAATTCCGGTTAAGCTCGAAAACGTAACCGCTGGTTATGGTGAGAAAATAGTTTTCCGCAATTTGAATTTGCAAATAGAACGCGGAGAGAAAATTGCATTGGTAGGAAGAAACGGCGCCGGCAAAAGCACGTTGCTGAAAACCGTTTCGGGAATTCTTGCCCCCTTACAAGGGAAAGTGCTTTACGGACAGAATACCGAAATTTCCTATTATGCGCAGGAAGTTGCGGAAACATTCGATTTGGAAGACGATATTCTCTCAACCCTCTCCAAAATACCTTCCGATTTAACGGAGGGACAGCTCCGGAATGTCCTTGGTGCTTTTCTTTTCCACGGCGATGATGTGAAAAAGAAAATTAAAATTTTATCCGGCGGCGAAAAAAGCAGGGTTGCGTTGGCTTCCATTTTATTACAAAAGGCAAATGTCGTCGTTTTGGATGAACCGACTAACCATTTGGATTATAAATCGAAAGAAATACTGCAAAAAGCTCTTAAAAATTACAAAGGGGCTTTATTAATTGCGTCGCACGATATCGATTTTTTAAAAGACATTGTCGATAAAGTTATTGAATTTCAAAACGGTAAAGTGAAATATTATTACGGTGGTATTGAATATTACCTTGCTAAAAAGCATTCCGGTGAAACCGGGGAGTTTGAAGAAAAGCCCGTTAATAAAGCAAAAGCCAATAACAGAAAAGAACAAAAAAGAATTGAAGCCGAACTCCGGCAGAAAAAATTCAGAGCAACCAAAGACATAATAAAAAATATTAAAAAATGTGAACTTGAAATATCAAATCTGGAAGATAAAATAAAAATTTTGGAAAAAGAATTAACCGATGGTAAAATTTATTCCAATCCCCTTCTGTCAAAAGAAAAAACTAAAGAATATAAAACCGCAAAAATGAAACTCGATAAAATTTTGGAAGAATGGGCGGAACTCAACGAAAAGCTGGAAGAAATCGAAAAACAATTTTCTTAACTATTTTCCACCAAACTCTTTTGCAAGAGCTGCGCCGCCGTAAAGCGGAGCGTCGTCACCCAACTTGGTAACAACAATCTTGGTTTTCTTCCCTACATCTTTCATTACGGTTTTACGAAACTGTGCACGGATCTTCGGAAGCATAAAGCCGTGATTGGCTTCTATCAATCCACCGCCAAGAACAATGGTATCCAAATTTAATAAAGTGGTGATGCTACCCAATACACTGCCGATTATTTTACAAGCTATACCCACTTCTTCAATTGCCACTTTATCTTTTTTGGCTATTGCCTTTGCAATTGCTTTACTTTTTATTTTCTTTTTTTTCTCCACATATTCGGCAAGCACACTTTTCTTTTTGTTTTTAATTTGCTCAGTAATTCCGTTCACCACGGCGGTACGGCTTGCCAGTTTTTCAAATTCAGTTCCTTTATCTTTAGCCAATGAGCCGTCTTTACAAACAAGCATATGCCCGATTTCACCAGCATAAAACGAAGAACCCCGGTAAACTTTACCATCGAAAAACAATGCACCGCCAATACCGGTACCGACAAACACAACCAGCATATTTTTAACTTTGTCTTTGAATTCGAAACTTTTGATACCGAGACCGGCCAAATTCACATCGTTTTCAAGCAGCACCGGAACCGAAATTTTTTTCATTATACTCTTTTTAATATTATAATTTTTAATATTTAAATTGGGAGCAATGCCGATGACGCCGGTTTTGGGATTGACGGTTCCCGGAACACCAACGGATACGGCTTCCAAGTCGTCTTCTTTCAAATTTTCTTTTTTCAACAATTCTTTAACGGAAGCAACTATGTCTTTTACCAATCCGTCGGCACCTTGTTCGATGTTTGTGGCAACTTTCACCCTTGTTACAATATTGTTTTTTTTGTCTAATAAGGCGGAAAGAATTTTGGTCCCTCCCAAATCGACCGTAATTATAAAATCTTTTGCCAAGTTTAACTCCTCTAAAAATGTTATTTTGGTAAGCGAAATTACTGTTTCTCAAATTTAATTGATTTTACGTTCAATAACATTATTATTTTTTGAAAAGTGAAAAACATCAAACCGTTAAAAAGGTTCGGGCAAAATTATTTGACGGATAAAAACATTATCCGGAAAATTGTAGATGAACTTAATCCCTCGCAGAAAGATTGTGTATTGGAATTGGGACCGGGCAAAGGTGCAATTACGGAAGAATTATTAAACCGCGTCGATAAAACTTTCGCAATTGAAATCGACAAAAGAATAATTGACGATTTACGGAATAAATTTCCTTCGCTTTCCGTTTATGAAGCCGACATATTAAAATTCGATTACGATCAACTGTTTCGTAAATGTGATAACCCTTTGAGAATTATAGGAAATATTCCGTTCAACATTGCATCACCGATTGTTTTCAAATTGATTGAATACAGAAAATTCATCACGGATGCGGTATTGATGGTTCCCTACGAGATTGCAAAAAGATTCACCGGCAAAAAAGGGACCAAAGACTACGGCATTTTAAGCGTACTGCTCAATTATTATTGCACAACGGAAATTTGCTTCAGGGTTTCACCAAATGTATTTTTCCCAAAACCTAAAATAGAATCCGCAGTCGTTCATTTGTATTTTAACAAGGAAACGGAAACGAGCATTGACGATACCGTTTTTATCCAGGTTGTTAAAGCTGCATTCGGTAACAGAAGAAAAACTTTAAAAAATTCGTTAAGTAATAGTATATTTAGAGTTTATAATTATTCCGGTGCCGGAATCGATTTGACAAAACGTGCGGAGCAACTGGGTTTGGAAGAATTTATTCAACTGGCTAAATTTTTACAGAAAGAAATAAATGCAGGAAAATAAAGAAAATATAAGCATTAAATCTGTAATTCAAGTGGATAACGAACTGCTTGAAAATATAAGCTATTTGCTTGATGCTAAAGCCGACAAGAGTTTGCTTAATATTTTCGCGGATTTACATCCGGCCGATATAGCGGAAATATTAAATCATTTGAAACCCGAGGATGCCGAAACTGCATTTTCAATTCTGGATACCGAAACCGCCGGTGAAGTTTTAACCGAACTTGACGAACACCTGCGTGAGCGGATTTTAAAAAACATCGACAAACAAAAAATTACCGATATTGTTGACGAACTTGAAACCGACGATGCAACCGATATTGTCAGCGAATTGCCGGAACAAGTTGCCGAGCATGTTCTTGAAAACATTGACCGGGAAGATTCGGAAGATGTAAAGGAACTTCTCAAATACCCCGAAGATTCCGCCGGCGGAATAATGACAAGCGATTTCGTGTTTGTCCACGAAAGCGCTACCGTGAAAGATGCAATTAAAGAAGTCCGAAAACATGCCGACGAATTCGATCAAATTTACCACATCTACGTTTTGAACGATGAAGGTCAGTTGGTTGGCATTGTTCAATTAAAATCATTACTGATTCACCCGCTCCACAAACGTGTGAAATCTATAATGGAAAAAGATTTGATTTACGTTACGCCGGATGTGGATCAAGAAGAAGTGGCGGCAATAATGGAAAAATATGATCTCGTGGCCATTCCAGTTGTTGACGAAAACAGAAAAATGCTTGGACGTATTACTTTTGACGACATCGTGGATGTTATACAGGAAGAAGCTTCCGAAGATATTCAAAAAATGGCCGGTTTGACGGAAGAAGAAGAATTAAGTTACTCAACCTTCCGTATTTCCCGTAACCGTCTGCCTTGGCTTTTCGTTTCCCTTTTCGGAGAAATGATTAGCGCAGTTGTGCTCTCATCATTCCAGGCTTCCATTCAAGAAATAATCGTTGCAAGTTTTTTCATCCCTATCGTTATGGCGATGGGTGGCAGCGCAGGCAATCAAGCCGCAATCGTTATGGTGCAGGCAATGGGCAGCGGTTCACTTTGGGTGAAGGAAAGTTTAACACGTTTATGGAAAGAATTCCGCGTTGCATTATTAAACGGCATTATCTCCGCTATCGTTTTGCTCGGTTTAACATATTATTTGTTCGACGTCAGCCTTAACTTTGCCTTTATACTTTCACTGTCGCTGTTTGTTATTATGGTAAACGCAACCATGATTGGCGCCGTAGTTCCAATAGTATTAAAAAAATTAGGTGCCGACCCGGTTATTGCCACCGGACCGTTTGTGGCAACTTCCAACGATATTATCGGCTTACTTATTTACTTCACGCTAATAACAATTCTGTATTCACCAGTATGAAAAAAAGCAAAACCTTCTTTTTACTTTTAAGTCCAATCGATTTTATTGTAATCGTGTTTTATTCGATGCTCACGGTTTTGAACATAATTTATTTCGGCAGGGTGCCCTACGCCGGTTACTTGATTGCAGCAAATTTGCTTTTGTTCGTCTTTGTCTTCAGCATTGCGTATTTGGATGATAAAAACCATAAGGGAATTTGGCTTCATATACACAGATGGTACATAGCTCCGTTAATACTTTTTTCTTTTAAAGAGTTATATTTAATGATTAAACCTATTAGAATGGTTGATTATGATCAAATTTTAATAAAAATCGACCGTTTCATCTTCGGCACAGATCCGACCGTGTTTTTGCATCAGTTTGCCAATCCTGTCCTTACCGAAATTCTCCAAATTGCGTACAGTACTTTTTTCTTTCTTCCTATAATTCTGGGCATTGAGCTACTTTTGAATAAAAAAACCGATGAATTTTATTATGCTACATTTTTGGTTTTGTACGGTTTTTTTCTTTCTTATATCGGATATATTCTTGTGCCTGCAATCGGTCCCCGCTTCACCTTGCACGATTTCAGTTTAACTAACAAAGAGCTTCCCGGTTTGTTTCTTACAAATTTTTTGCGAGAAGTTATCAACTCCGGGGAATCGATTCCCTCCGGCACTTTAAATCCTGCCGAGGTCGTTCAACGTGATGTTTTTCCGAGCGGTCACACTCAAATGACTTTAATTGTTATGTATCTGGCATATAAATTCAACGTTAAACTAAAATATTTTTTCTGGGTCACCGGAACACTTTTGATAATTGCCACGGTTTATTTGCGTTACCACTATGTTATCGATTTGATCGGCGGAGCGGTTTTTATGTGGTTTACCGTTTGGAGCGGCTATTATTTATATAACTGGTGGCAGAAAACAAGGGGCGAAAAAGAATTTAATTTCAAATAAAATGAATAAAAAAGATAAAGTTAAAAATATTTTCGACAGTATTTCGCAACGCTATGATTTTCTTAATCATCTATTAAGTTTCGGTGTCGATTTTTATTGGCGTCATAAAGCACTTAAATTAACCGGAATAAATTCCGGCTCGGTTCTACTGGATGTTGCATGCGGAACCGGCGATTTTTCCATAGCGGCAAGAAAAAAAGGTGTTACTGAAATTTTCGGAGCCGATCTGTCAAAAAATATGCTGCTGCATTTCATTCAAAAAGCAGATTGGATAAACGGAAGATTACTGCAATCGGTTGCCGAAGATTTGCCTTTTAAAAATAATTCGTTTACGAATATCACGGTTGCTTTCGGTGTACGCAATTTTTACGATATACGCAAAGGATTGAAAGAGTTTTACCGAGTTCTGCAACCCGGAGGGAAAGCAACTATTTTAGAGTTTCAAATGCCGGAAAATTTTGTGTTCCGTACCGTCTACAATTTCTATTTCAAAAATATTCTTCCGGTTGTTGGCAAATTAATTTCTAAAGATAAAGAAGCCTATACGTATTTACCCGATTCGGTACAACAGTTCGATAAGGAAATTTCATTAAAAAATATTTTGGAAGAGTGCGGCTTCGGCAAAGTTGCAAAGTATTCGCTTACATTCGGAATTGTACAAGTTGTAATTGCCGAAAAATAATTATTCTTTCTCATCAAAAAACTTGGCAATTAAAATTTTCTCCAGTTTACCGAAAGCTTTTGCGCGGTGACTGATTTTATTTTTCTCTTCCGGTTTTAATTCCGCCAAGGTTTTCGAATATCCGGTAGGAACAAACAAGGGATCGTATCCGAAACCGTTATTTCCACGTTGTTGACCAATTATCTCGCCATGCAACTCACCGGTAACGGTAAATTTATTCTGACCGTCGTAATAAACGGCCGCACATACGAATTTTGCTTTGTGCGGTTTGGGCATGCCGGACAATTTTTCCAACAGTTTGGCATTGTTCTCACTGTCGCTTGCGTCTTCTCCGGCATAACGAGATGAATAAACTCCCGGCTCGCCGTTTAATTGCTCGACCGCAAGACCCGAATCGTCTGCAATTACCGGAATGCCGGATTTATCGTAAATAACGGTCGCTTTAATCAATGCGTTTTCTTCAAAAGTTTTGCCGGTCTCTTCAATATCGGGTATACCGGCAAAATCAGTCAATGATAAAATTTCAAAGTATTTACTATTAAAAATTTTATTAACTTCGGAAACCTTATGTTGATTTTTTGTAGCGAACAATAATTTTATTTTGCCGTTTGGTTTCATACCTTTGCACGCTCCATTAATTTTTTCAATTCCTTTCTTCCCCGTTCAACCAATTCACGCTCATCGTATATTACCGATCCGGAATTTCTGACGACCCACTCGCCTTCAATCATTACGTCAATAACATTTTCCCTTCCGGCAGAGTAAACAATATTTGAGTAAAGATTTTTGTCTTCATTCAAAAGTGATTGATTTGTTTTATTCAAATCGAGTAGCACCAAATCGGCTTTTTTGCCGGGTTCTATACTTCCGGTTATATCATCAATGTGTAAAGCCTTCGCTCCCTCAATGGTGGCAAGGTGGAAAACTGTTTCAGCATCCATAGAAGTGGAGCCGTGAATGGGTTTTTGAATCAATGCGGCTAATCTCATCTCTTTGAACATGCTCAAATTGTTATTGCAAGGCGGACCGTCGGCACCGAGCGAAACGGAAACACCTTCTTCAAGATATTTCGGGATGTTTGCAATGCCCGAACCCAATTTCAAATTTGCAGAAGGACAATGTGCAATTCTCGTTCCCGTTTTTTTCAATGTCTCCCTTTCACTATCCGAAACGTGAATGCCGTGAGCCAATACTGTTCTGTCACTTAGAACTCCTAGCGAATCGAAATACTCGACATTTTCCATATTGTATCTTCGTCTTACTTCTTCAACTTCATCTTTGTTTTCCGAAGTATGTGAATGAAACAAAGCGCCGGGAAAATCTTTCAACATATTAAAAGTTTCTTGCAATAATTTGCCGCTACAAGAAAGTACAAAGCGAGGTGCAAATGCATATTTGATTTTTCCGTTGGCAGCTCCATGGAATTGTTCCGCCAGTTTGCGGGATGATGCCAAACTCTCTCCGGTAGATTCTTTAAATTCCGGTAAAAGTTCATTTTCATCGACCATGCATTTACCGGAGAACGCGCGCATTTTGGATTCGATTAAACTTTCGAACACCGCTTCCTGATGATTGATTGTGCCCATGTCCAAAATTGTCGTTGTTCCGGAAGTTTGCAATTCATGTATTCCCAGTTGCGCCGAAACTTTTAACGATTCGTACGAGTGTGCCATTTCGTAAGGAAAGATTCTTTTTTGCAACCAGTCGAGTAATTCCAAATCGTCTGCCAATCCGCGGAACAATGTTTGGCATAGATGTACATGAGTTTGAATAAATCCGGGAATTAACGTTAAATCCGGTACATTATAAATTTTACCGTCATAGTTGGGAAAGTCAATTTTGTTTTTATCAACAAATGCCGAAATTACCCCGTCTTTCACTTCAACGGCTTTATCATAATAAATTTCCCGGTTTTCATTTGCGGAGATAATCTGTTTCGGGACGATTAAAATTTTTCCGTTGTTCATTTGATTTTCCTTTTCAATTCTTCTTTCAAATATTTTCCCGTAATACTTGCGGGGTGTTCAGCCACTTCCTCGGGGGTTCCGGTTACAACTATTTCACCGCCGTGTTCACCGCCACCGGGTCCTAAATCGATTATATTGTCGGCCACTTTAATTACATCCAGGTTATGCTCAATTATAATTACCGTGTTTCCTTTGTCAACGAGCCGGTTCAATACGGAGAGCAGAATTCTTACATCTTCGAAGTGCAAACCGGTGGTCGGTTCATCGAGAACGTAGAGTGTTTTGCCGGTACCAACTTTACTCAATTCCGCAGCTAATTTTACCCTTTGAGCTTCTCCACCGGAAAGTGTTGTTGCCTGTTGCCCCAATTTAATATAACCAAGACCAACATCGTTAAGGGATTGAAGTTTCCTTTTTATTCTTGGTAAATCGTCGAAGAACTCCAATGCTTCTTTAACGGTCATCTCCAGTACATCCGAAATTGATTTGGTTTTATACAGTACTTCCAAAGTTTCGCGGTTGTAGCGTTTTCCGCGGCATACTTCACACAAAACGTAAACGTTGGGTAGAAAATTCATTTCAATTTTCTTTACACCGTCGCCTTTGCATTCTTCGCATCTGCCGCCGCTCACGTTAAAACTGAACCGGCCGGGTTTGTAACCCCGGATTTTCGCTTCGGGCAATTGTGCATACAAATCGCGGATAAATGTGAACAACCCGGTATATGTTGCCGGATTGGAGCGGGGTGTTCTACCGATTGGCGATTGATCGATTTCTATTATTTTATCCAGATTTCCGGTTCCGGAGATCTCTTCATATTTAAGTGGAACAACATTGGAGCGGTAAATTTTCCTCTTAAGAAATTTTACCAGAGTTTCGTTAATTAGAGTCGATTTTCCCGAGCCGCTCACTCCCGTAACAATATTTAATACCCCAAGTGGAATTTTCACATCGATATTTTTCAGATTATTCCCTTTTGCACCCTTAATTTGAATAAATTTGCCGTTTCCTTTCCTTCTTTTTCGGGGAATTTCAATCTCCTTTTGTCCGTGTAAATATTTAACCGTAAGCGAACCCGAGCCGTTAACTTTTTTGAGAATTTTTTGCGTTTCGCCGGCAATACAAATTTCACCGCCGTGCTCCCCGGCTCGCGGTCCTAAATCTATAATATAATCTGAATTTTCAATGGTTTCCCTATCGTGCTCCACAACGATTACCGTATTACCCAAATCGCGTAATTTTTTAAGTGAATTAATCAATTTAATATTATCGTGCTGGTGAAGCCCGATGCTCGGTTCATCCAAAACATAAAGAACACCGGCCAATTGTGAACCGATTTGAGTAGCCAAACGGATTCTTTGAGCTTCACCACCCGATAATGTGCGGGAAGAACGGTTGAGCGTAAGGTAGTTCAATCCAACATTAAG
>Ga0256841_1000935_pt1 | contig 27266 bp, 29 predicted proteins | sample 356308metaG_FD_185971 | JGI IMG/M metagenome (GOLD analysis project Ga0256841, IMG submission 185971) | Hydrothermal vent microbial communities from Mid Atlantic Ridge, Atlantic Ocean - 356-308 | ecosystem: Environmental > Aquatic > Marine > Hydrothermal vents | place: Atlantic Ocean: Mid...
TGCACCTTGGTGACCAGCGGGCAGGTGGCGTCGAACACCTTCAGGCCGCGCGCGTCGGCCTCCCGGCGCACCGCCTGTGACACGCCATGGGCGCTGAAGATGACGGTGGCGCCGGCCGGCACCGCGTCCAGTTCCTCGACGAACACGGCGCCGCGCGCGCGCAGTTCCTCGACCACGAACCGGTTGTGGACCACTTCGTGGCGCACGTAGATGGGCGGGCCGAACAGGTCCAGGGCCCGTTCGACGATGTCGATGGCGCGGTCGACGCCGGCGCAGAAGCCGCGCGGGTTGGCGAGGATGACTTTCATGGCGGGATTATATACCCCCATCCCCCCTTGTAGGAGCGGGCTTGCCCGCGATCACGGCGGCCACGCCCACACACAGCAGGCAGCGAAACAATCGCGGGCAAGCCCGCTCCTACGGGGGGTGCTTCAATCGTCGCAGACGTCGTCGACGGCCAGGACCTCGACCTCGAAGACGATCTCGCGGCCGGCCAGCGGGTGGTTGAAGTCCACTTTCACCTCCTCGTCGCCCACGGCGACCACGGTGCCGGCCACTTCCAGGCCGTCCGGGGTGGTGAAGCCGATGACCTGGCCGGCTTCCGGTCGCAGGTCGGCCGGGAAGGATTCCAGGGGCACGTGGTTGACGGCCGCCGGGTCGGGCATGCCGAAGGCCTGGCCCGGCATCAGGGTCAGGGTCTGGCGTTCGCCGGGGCGCAGGCCGAGCAGGGCCAGCTCCAGGCCGCGGTCCAGGGTGCCGTCGCCGAGGGTGAAGCCGAGCGGTTCGGCGTCGAAGCTGCTGTCGACGGGCGTACCATCGGCCAGCCGGATGGCATAGTGCAGGGTCACGCGTGAACCCATGGCGATCGGCATCAGCCTTCCTCCTCCCGGCCGCGATGAAACAGGCTTTCCCAGATGAGCATGGCGGCGCCGACGCTGATGGCCGAATCGGCGATGTTGAAGGCCGGCCAGTAGAAGCTGCCGTAGTAGAGCTGGATGAAGTCCACCACGTGGCCCAGCAGGATGCGGTCGACGAGATTGCCCAGCGCGCCGCCCAGGATCAGCGCCAAGCCGGCCGCCGTCCATTGCTGCCCGGCGCCGAGCCGGCGCAGCCAGGCCAGGATGGCCACCACCGCAACCACCGCCACGGCGGTGAAGAACCAGCGCTGCCAGCCGCCCGCCTCACTCAGGAAGGAAAACGCCGCACCGCGGTTGTACATGAGGGTCAGGTTGAACGAGGGCAGCACCGCCACCGGCACCCCGTAGTCCAGGCTGCGTTCCGCCAGCCATTTGCTGGCCTGGTCCAGCAGCACCACCAGCGCCGACAGCCACAGCCATTTCAGCATCAGGCGAAACGGCGCCGCTCGCCGCCGCCGACCACGTTCTCCACGCAGCGCGCGCACAGCTCCGGGTGTTCCGCGTGGCGGCCCACGTCCTCGCGCCGGTGCCAGCAGCGTACGCACTTCTCCTGTTCCGAGGCGGTGACGGTGATGGCCAGGTGCCGGCCGTCCACCTCGGCGGGCAGGGCGTTGCCGGGGGCCTCGGCCAGCGGGTGCACGCGCGCGTAGGAGGTGATGAGCACGAAGCGCAGCTCGTCCTCCAGGCGACCGAGCTGTTCCAGCAGTTCGTCGTCGCAGTACAGGTCGACCTCGGCGTCCAGCGAGGAGCCGATGGCGCCGTCCACGCGCAGCTTCTCCAGCTCCTTGCTGACTCGCTCGCGCACGCCGAGCACCGTCTGCCAGTAGCCGGGACCGAAGCGTTCGGCGGCCTCCTCGTCCCCGGCAAAGGCCTCCGGCAGCGGGTGCCAGGTCTCCAGGAACACCGACTCGCCGCGCTCGCCCGGCAGGTGGCGCCAGATCTCCTCGGCGGTGAAGCTGAGAATGGGCGCCAGCCAGCGCACCAGCGCCTCGGCGATGTGGTACAGGGCGGTCTGCGCCGAGCGCCGCGCCCGGCTGTCGGCCTGGGTGGTGTACTGCCGGTCCTTGATGATGTCCAGGTAGAAGCTGCCCATGTCGACGGCGCAGAAGTTGTGCACGCGCTGGTAGATATGGTGGAACTCGTAGGCCTCGTAGGCGCGCAGCACCTCGGTCTGCAGCCCGGCGGCGCGCGCCAGCGCCCAGCGGTCCAGCATCAGCATCTGCTGCGGCTCCAGGGCGTCGCCGGCGGGGTCGAAGCCGTGCAGGTTGGCGAGCAGGAAGCGCGCCGTGTTGCGCAGCCGCCGGTAGGCGTCGGCGGTGCGCCGCAGGATTTCGTCGGACACGCTCATTTCGCCGCGGTAGTCGGTGGCCGCCACCCACAGGCGCAGGATGTCGGCGCCCAGGCTGTTGACCACCTTCTGCGGCGCCACCACGTTGCCGCGCGACTTGGACATCTTCTCGCCTTTCGCGTCCACCGTGAAGCCGTGCGTCAGCACCTGCCGGTAGGGGGCGCCGCCGCGCATGCCCACCGAGGTCAGCAGCGAGGACTGGAACCAGCCGCGGTGCTGGTCCGAGCCTTCCAGGTACAGGTCGGCGGGAAAGGCCAGTTCCTCGCGCTGCTCCAGTACGCAGTAGTGGCTGGTGCCGGAATCGAACCAGACGTCCAGGGTGTCGCCGACCTTGTCGTAGTCGCCGGCTTCGTCGCCCAGCAGCTCGGCGGCGTCGAGTTCGAACCAGGCGTCGACGCCATGGCGCTCGACGCGCAGCGCCACTTCCTCGATCAGGCGTTCGGTGTCCGGGTGTAACTCACCGGTCTTTCTGTGCACGAACAGGGCGATGGGCACGCCCCAGGTGCGCTGGCGCGAGATGCACCAGTCCGGGCGCCCGGCCACCATGCCCTCGATGCGCGCCCGCCCCCAGTCCGGCAGCCATTCCACCTCGCCGATGGCGGCCAGCGCGCGCTCGCGCAGGCCATTGTGGTCCATGCTGATGAACCACTGCGGCGTGGCGCGGAAGATGATGGGCGTCTTGTGGCGCCAGCAGTGCGGGTAGCTGTGGCGCAGCGCCTCGACGCGCAGCAGCGCGCCCTTCGCCTTGAGCACGTCGATGACATGGTCGTTGGCGGTGAACACGTGCAGCCCCTCGAACAGCGGCGTGCCCTCGACGAATACGCCGTTCGGCCCCACCGGGTTGTCGACCGGCAGGTGATAGCGCTGGCCGGCCACATAGTCCTCCTGGCCGTGGCCGGGCGCGGTGTGCACGGCGCCGGTGCCGGCCTCGGTGGTGACGTGATCGCCGAGGATGACGGGCACGTCGCGCTCGTAGAAGGGGTGGTGCAGCTTCAACCCCTCCAGCGCCTCGCCCTTGCCGTAGGCGAGAATGCGGTAGTCGTCGCATTCGTAACGCAGCATGATGTCCTTGAGCAGGGCGTCGGCCAGCACCAGGCGTTCGGGGCCCTGGCCGACGTCGGCCTGCACCACCACGTAGTCCAGCTCCGGGTTCAGCGCCACGGCACGGTTGGCCGGCAGCGTCCAGGGCGTGGTGGTCCAGATCACCACCGACATGGGCCCCTCGCCCTTGTCGTCGGCGTGCTGGCAGCGCGCGAACACCGCCTCCTCGTCTTCCACCGGGAAGCGCACGTCGATGGCCGGCGAGGTCTTGTCCTCGTACTCGACCTCGGCCTCGGCCAGCGCCGAGCCGCAGTCGGTGCACCAGTGCACCGGCTTGTAGCCCTTGCTCAGGTGGCCATTGGCGGCGATCCGCCCCAGTGCCCGGATGATGTCGGCCTCGTAGCGGAAATCCATGGTCAGGTAGGGGTGCCGCCAGTCGCCCAGCACCCCCAGGCGGATGAAGTCGCGACGCTGGCCGTCGACCTGCCTGGCGGCGTACTCGCGGCATTTGGCGCGGAAGGTGGCGGCGTCGACCTTCTGCCCCACCTTGCCCACCTTCTTCTCCACGTTCAGCTCGATGGGCAGGCCATGGCAGTCCCAGCCCGGCACGTAGGGCGCGTCGTAGCCGCCCAGGGTGCGGCTCTTGACGATGATGTCCTTGAGCACCTTGTTGACGGCGTGACCGATGTGGATCTCGCCGTTGGCATAGGGCGGGCCGTCGTGCAGCACGAACCTGGGCCGCCCTTCGCCGAGCGCGCGCAGGCGGGCATAGAGATCGATCTCCTCCCAGTGCCTGAGCACCTCCGGCTCGCGGTTGGCGAGATTGGCCTTCATGGGGAAGGCCGTCCTGGGCAGGTTCAGCGTATGCTTGTAGTCAGTCATGCCTCGGTCACCGCAAAGACCGCGCGCGCGGCCTCAGCATCCAGTTGGATCTGCTCCTTCAGCGCCTCGAAGGAGTCGAATTTCTTTTCGTCGCGCAGCCGGCGCACGAACTCCACATCGACGTGACGGCCGTACAGGTCGCCGTCGAAACCGAACAGGTGCACCTCCAGCACCAGGCGCGTGCCGTCCACCGTCGGCCGGGTGCCCAGGTTGGCCACCCCCGGCCGCGGCCGGCCGTCCACCCCCAGCATGCGCACTGCGAACACGCCGCGCAAGGGGCTGGCGACCCGGTGCAGGTGAATGTTGGCGGTCGGAAAGCCGATGCCGCGGCCGCGCCGGTCGCCCGGCGCCACCCGGCCGCTGATGCAATAGGGTCGCCCCAGCAGGCGTTCGGCCAGTCCCAGGTCGCCGGCCGCCAGCGCCTCGCGCACCCGCGTGCTGCTGACCCGCTGGCCGTCGACGCTGAAGGTGGCGGTCGCCACCACCGGGAAGCCGTGGCGCTCGCCGGCCCGTGCGAGCAGGGCGAAATCGCCGCTGCGGCCCTTGCCGAAGCGGAAGTCGTCGCCCACCACCAGGTAGCGTACGCCCAGTCCCCGTACCAGCACCCGCTCGATGAAGGCGTCCGCGTCCAGCGCCGCCAGCCGCGGCCCGAAACGCAGGCACAGCACCCGCTCCACGCCGTGGTCACGGAACACGCCCAGCTTCTCGCGCAGGCGGCTGAGCCGGGCCGGCGCCCGCGCCGGCGCGAAATACTCCTGCGGTGTCGGCTCGAAGGTGATCACCGTGTCCGGCAGACCGAGCGCCGTGGCCTGTTCGCGCAACTGGTCCAGCACCGCCAGGTGGCCGCGGTGCACGCCATCGAAATTGCCGATGGTCGCCGCGCAGCCCCGGTGGCCCGGCTTCAGGTTGTGCAGTCCTCGGATCAGCTCCATGGGGCTCGGGGTGGGCGTTGGCGAAAGTGGCGGATTATAACGGCTTCTTCGCCGGTTCTCACGGCGAACCGCCCAACAAGCCGGGGCGTTGGCGAACAGCCAGGGGGGTGACCGAAGGGAATCCCTCCAGAACGGTCCGGCGGCCACCACCGAAACGGGGTGAAACGGCGGGGGATGCCCGGCTGGACCGAAGGGGTTCGAGGCCACGCGACGGTGTCCACCGCACCGGCTTTCCGGTGGGGTTCGCTACGCTCACCCCACCCTGCGGGTGGCTACGGTTTCGCAGGGTGGGGTGAACGAAGTGAACCCCACCATGATTCCGACGCGTTGTCCCCGAACGCCATGGCGCAAAGACGCAAGGACCGCCAGGGCGGAATGAAACCAAAACCTTTGCATTCCTCCGCGTTCTCCGCGCCTTTGCGTCAGGTTTTGCGACCGCGCCCCGGCAAGGCCGCCCGGCGGGGGTCGCCGCTCGCTCAGGGCGCTCGCGGCGACCAGAACACCGACAGGCGCAGCCCCGTCAGCCGCAGCGCCGCCAGGTAGGTCACCACCCCGGCCACCACCCAGGCGGCGATCTGCGTCGCCCGCGCCCCCCCGTCCATGGCCAGCCACGCCGAGACCGCCGGCACGCCCCGGGCGAGCACCGCCGCCATCACCGCATTGGCGACCAGCAGCCGCAGCGCCAGCGGCCACCAGCCGGGCGACGGCCGGTACACGCCGTCACGCCGCAGGCGCCGGTACAGCAGACCCGCGTTCAGGTAGCTGGCCAGCGCCGTGGCCAGCGCCAGGCCGGCGTGGGCGCCGGGGACCTGCAGCACGACCATCGGCACCACGAACAGGAGGTTCAGCACCATGTTGGCGATCAGCGCCCGTACCGCGATGCGCACCGGGGTGCGCGTGTCCTGGCGCGCGTAGAAGGCCGGCGCCAGGATCTTCACCAGCATGAAACCCGGCAGGCCGAGGCCGTAGGCGACCAGGGCCAGGCCGGCCATGTCCACGTCACGGGCGCCGAAGCCGTCGTACTGGAACAGGGTGGCGACCGCCGGCCGCGCCAGCAGGATCAGGCCGACCGCCGCCGGCGCGCCGATCAGCAGCACCCAGCGCAGGCCGGCGTCGAGGTTGTGCGAGAACGCGTCCGCCTCGCCGCCGGCGTGGTTGCGCGACAGCACCGGCAGGATGACGGTGCCGAGCGCGATGCCGAAGACGCCGAGCGGGAACTCCACCAGGCGGTCGGCGTAATACAGCCAGCTGACGCTGCCGGTGACCAGGAAAGACGCCAGCAGGGTGTCGAACAGGAGGTTGATCTGCGCCACCGAGCTGCCCAGGATGCCGGGCCCCATGAGTGCGAGGATGCGGCGCACGCCGGAGTCGCGCAGTCCCCAGCGCGGCCGCGGCAGCAGGCGCACGCCGCGCAGCGCCGGCAGCAGGAACAGCACCTGCACGAAGCCGGCCGCCAGCACGCCCCAGGCCAGCGCCAGCATGGGCTGGTCCAGGCCCGGCGCGATGTACAGCGCCGCCGCGATCAGGACCAGGTTCAGCCATACCGGCGTGAACGCCACCATGCCGAAGCGCCCGTAGCTGTTGAGGATGCCGGCGGCGAAGGCGACCAGCGCCATGAACAGCAGGTAGGGGAAGGTGAAGCGCAGCATCTGGGCGGTGAGATCGAACTTGAGCGGGTCGGACAGGAAGCCGGGCGCGAACACCACCACCAGCAGCGGGCTGGCCAGCACCCCGGCCAGGGTCAGCAGCCCCAGCAGGCCGGCCAGGGTGCCGGCCACCCGGTCGACCAGCGCCTGCACCTCGGCGTGCTCGCGGCGGCTGCGATACTCCGACAGCACCGGCACGAAGGCCTGCGAGAAGGCGCCCTCGGCGAACAACCGGCGCATGAAGTTGGGGATCTTGAAGGCCACGAAGAAGGCGTCCATGCCGGCGTCGACGCCGAAGCGTGCGAACACCATGTCCCGCACCAGCCCCAGCACCCGCGACACCAGGGTCATGGCCCCCACCACGGCCGTGCTGCGGACCAGGCCGGCGCTCAAGCCGCCACCCCCGGCGGATTGACCCGGAGCGGCCGATTCCGTATGATTGCCGGCTCTTTTAAAGCGAATTCGGGAGTTCGACCTTGGCTAATTCGGCACAGGCCAGAAAGCGGGCACGGCAGGCTGACAAGCGCCGCCTGCGCAACCACAGCCAGCGTTCCACGCTGCGCACCCATATCAAGAAGGTCGTCAAGGCCGTCGCCAGCGGTGATGCGCAGGCCGCCACGGCCGCCTACCAGGCCGCCGTGCCGGTCATCGACGCCGCGGCAGGCAAGGGCCTGATCCACAAAAACAAGGCTGCCCGCCACAAGAGCCGTCTCAACCAGCACATCCGCGCCCTGCAGGGCTGAGGGCGCCACCCGGCGGCCCGCGAAAAGCCGGTCCAGGACCGGCTTTTTTGTGCGCGCCGTCGGGCCCCGGTTCACAGCAGCACCAGGTTGTCGCGGTGGATGAGCTCCGGCTCGTCCACGTAACCCAGCAGTTCCTCGATGCGTTCCGACGGCTGGCCGATGATGCGGCGCGCCTCGGCGGCACCGTAGTTGACCAGGCCGCGCGCCACCGGCGTACCGTCCGGCGCCTCGCAGCTCACCACCTCGCCGCGCGCGAAATCGCCCTCCACCGCCGTCACCCCGACCGGCAGCAGGCTGCGCCCCGCCTGGCGCAGCACCCGCACCGCGCCGTCGTCCAGTTTCAGGCGGCCGCGCACCTGCAGCTGGCCGGCCAGCCACCGCTTGCGCGCCGCCAGCGGCTCCTGCACCGGGTGCAGCCGGCTGCCCAGCGCCTCGCCGGCGGCGATGCGCGCCAGCACGTCCGTCTCCCGGCCCGAGGCGATCCAGGTGGCGGTGCCGGAACGCGCCGCCAGTTCCGCCGCCCGCAGCTTGGTGACCATGCCGCCGCGGCCCAGGCTGCTGCCGCTGCCCGCCATGTCCAGCAGCGCCGCGTCGCCGGCTTGCGCGTCGCCGACCAGCCGGGCGGCGGGGTGGCGGCGCGGGTCGCGGTCGAACAGCCCGGCCTGGTCGGTCAGGATCACCAGCAGGTCGGCTTCCACCAGGTTGGCCACCAGCGCCGCCAGGGTATCGTTGTCGCCCAGGCGCAGCTCGTCGCAGGCCACGGTGTCGTTCTCGTTCACCACCGGCAGTACACCCAGGTCCAGCAGCCGGCGCAGGGTGCTGCGGGCGTTCAGGTAGCGGGTGCGGTTGGCCAGGTCGTCGTGGGTCAGCAGCACCTGGGCGGTGTGCAGGCCATGCGCCTGGAAGGCGGATTCCCAGGCCTGCACCAGCCCCATCTGGCCCACCGCCGCCGCCGCCTGCTGGGCATAGAGCTGGTGCGGGCGCTGCCGCCAGCCGAGGCGGCTCATGCCTTCCGCCACGGCGCCCGAGGACACCAGCAGCAATTCCCGGCCGTCCGAGCGCAGGGCCGCCATCTGCCGGCTCCAGGCGGCGATGGCGTCCCGGTCCAGGCCGCGGCCGTCGGCGGTCAGCAGGGTGCTGCCGATCTTGACCACCCAGCGGCGCCCGGCCGCCAGCTCCTGCCGGTCCCTCACGAGGCCGCCTGCACCGCGGCGTCGTGGCGGCGCTGCTCCAGCCGCGCCATGATGGCGTGCGCCAGTTCGTCGGTGCCCAGGCCGGCCAGGGCCGAGATGCGGTGGACCGGCCCCCGCCAGTCGAGCCGCCGCACGATGTCGTCGCAGCGCGCGTCGCGCTCCGCCTCGTCCAGCAGGTCGATCTTGTTCAGCACCAGCCAGCGCTCGCGGCCGGCCAGTTCGTCGCTGAACTTTTCCAGTTCGCGGACGATGACGCGCACGTCCTCGACCGGGTCGGAACCGTCGAAGGGCGACACGTCGACCAGGTGCAACAGCAGGCCGGTGCGCGACAGGTGCTTGAGGAACTGCACGCCCAGGCCCGCGCCCTCGGCCGCGCCCTCGATGAGGCCGGGGATGTCGGCCACCACGAAACTCTGGTGCTCGGCCACCCGCACCACGCCCAGGTTGGGATGCAGGGTGGTGAAGGGGTAGTCGGCCACGCGCGGCCGGGCCGCGGAAATGGCCCGGATCAGGGTGGACTTGCCGGCGTTGGGCTTGCCCAGCAGGCCGACGTCGGCCAGCAGTTTCAGCTCCAGGCGCAGGCGCCGCGCCTCGCCGGGCGTGCCGGGCTTGAACTGGCGCGGCGTGCGGTTGGTGGAGCTCTTGTAGCGGGCGTTGCCGATGCCGTGGAAACCGCCGCGCGCCACCAGCAGGCGCTGGCCGTCGGCCACCAGGTCGCCCATCAGCTCGCCGGTCTCGTCGTCGTACACCAGGGTGCCGGCCGGCACCCGGATCACCCGATCCTCGCCGCCGGCGCCGGTACAGTTGCGGCCGCGGCCGTTCTCGCCGCGCTGCGCCTCGAAGCGCCGCGCGTAGCGGAAATCGGCCAGCGTGTTGAGGCCGCTGTCGGCCACCAGCCAGACGCTGCCGCCGTCGCCGCCGTCGCCGCCGTCCGGCCCGCCGCGCGGAATGTACTTCTCGCGCCGGAAACTGACGCAGCCGTTGCCGCCGTCACCGGCTTTCACGTTGATTGTGGCTTCGTCGACGAATTTCATGGCTGGGGGTATGATAACCACAAAGGCGCACAAAGGCGCAGAACGGGAAAATCAAGAATAACCGCGAAGGACGCGAAGGACGCGAAGTAAAAGAACAAAACCTGGTTTTGCTTCTTTCTATTCACAGCCTTCGCGTCCTTCGCGGTTAGTCGGCTCAGGTTTTTTCGCTTTGTGCGCCCTTCTGCGCCTTTGTGGTTGGAAAAAACCCGTTCCAAACAAAAAAGCCCCGTACACCGACGGGGCTTCCTCGACCGCGGCGGGGACGCGTCAGCCCGTGACGATGTCCACGAACTTGCGGTTGCGCGGGCCGCGGGTGACGAACTTCACCACGCCGTCCGCCTTGGCGTACAGGGTGTGGTCCTTGCCGCAGCCGACGTTGACGCCGGGGTGGAAGTGCGTGCCGCGCTGCCGGACGATGATGTTGCCGGCCAGGACGGACTCGCCGCCGTAGCGCTTGACGCCCAGGCGCTTGGATTCGGAATCGCGGCCGTTACGGGTGCTGCCGCCAGCTTTCTTGTGTGCCATTGATCAATAACCTCGTTTCGCGCTCAGGCCGAAATGCCGGTGATTTCGACCTCGGTGTAGGCCTGCCGGTGGCCCTGGCGTTTCATGTGGTGCTTGCGGCGGCGGAACTTGAGGATCTCGACCTTCTTGCCGCGGCCGTGGGCCTTGACCAGGGCGGATACCTTGCCGCCGTCCAGGTAGGGCGCGCCCACCTTGATGTCGTCGCCGTCGGCGACCATCAGGACCTTGTCGAAATCGATCGAACCGCCTTCCTCGGCGTCCAGCTTCTCGACGCGAAGCGTGTCGCCCCGGGCCACCCGGTACTGTTTTCCGCCGGTAACGATTACCGCATACATGACTGAATCTCCACGACCTGTGTGGCGCCCCGCCGTGCAGGACACCCGAAAGACGCGCAATTCTATAGATTTGAGCCGCTTGGGTCAAACGCCCCGGTTTCTGGTACCATCCGCGCTTCGCGGGTAGACTAGTGGTCTGTTGGCGACACCCCGGAACCACAATCGAGCTGATCGGCATCATGCAGGAAGTCCTTGAAAAACAAAGGTTCGTCCCGGATATCGACGATATCCGGCAGCTGGTGCAGGCCGACGCCCGGGCGGTGGACCGCGTCATCCTCACCCGCCTGCAGTCCGACGTGGCGCTCATCAACGAGCTGGGGCGCTATATCGTCAACAGCGGCGGCAAGCGGCTGCGCCCGCTGCTGGTGCTGCTGGCGGCGCGCGCCTGTGGCTACCAGGGCCATCACCACGTCGAACTGGCCGCCGTCATCGAGTTCATCCACACCGCCACCCTGCTGCACGACGACGTGGTGGACGCCTCCGACCTGCGCCGCGGCAAGGACACGGCCAATGCGCTGTGGGGCAACGAGGCGGCGGTACTGGTCGGCGACTTCCTGTACTCGCGCTCGTTCGAGATGATGGTGGACGTCGGCAGCATGCGGGTGATGGAGATCCTGTCCCGCACCACCAACACCATCGCCGAGGGCGAGGTCATGCAGTTGCTCAACTGCCACGACCCGGACACCACCGAGCAGCGCTACCGGGAGGTGATCCGCTACAAGACCGCCAAGCTGTTCGAGGCCTCGGCGCGGCTGGGCGCCGTGCTGGGCGGCCAGGACGTCGTGGTCGAGGATGCCCTGGCGCGCTACGGCATGCACCTGGGCACGGCCTTCCAGCTCATCGACGACGCCCTGGACTACAGCGCCAGCAGCGAGGACCTGGGAAAGAACATCGGCGACGACCTGGCCGAGGGCAAGCCGACCCTGCCGCTGATACACGCCATGCGCCACGGCACCGCCGACCAGGTCGAGACCATCCGCCACGCCATCGAACAGGGCGGCCTGGAGCGCATCGACCGGGTCCTGGAGGCCATTGAATCGACCGATGCCATCGCGTACACTGCGCAATCCGCCCAGGAGGAGGCCGACCTGGCCATCGAGGCGCTGGACATGCTCCCGACCAGCCCCTACAGGGACGCCCTCTACGGCCTGGCGGAGTTCTCGGTCAACCGTACCTACTAAACGGGGTGTAGCTCAGCCTGGTAGAGCACCGTCTTCGGGAGGCGGGGGTCGTAGGTTCAAATCCTGTCACCCCGACCATATACCTGGAAAACCGGCCCTGGGCCGGTTTTCTTTTGCCTGTCTGCCGCGGCCAAGCAATTGGCGCGACGGGATTACCCGCCTGCGCCACCCGCCCCTATCGTATCCGGCAGGACGGGCGCCATCCCTGGCGTCATCGCAACTGAATGAGTCAGGAGACAGTCATGCTGGTTCTTACACGACGTGTCGGGGAATCCATCCTCGTCTTTCCTTCCGACGACATCGACCCGAGCACACCGGTGAGCGAACTGTTCGGCAGGGGGCCCATCCGCATCACCCTGACCCGGGTCAGCGGCAACCAGGCGCGGCTCGGCATCGTGGCGCCGGAGACGCTGGCCATCGCCCGCGAGGAGGTGGCCTGAGCCTAGCGGCGGCGCCTGAATTCGTTCGGTGATATCCCTTTCCAGCGCCGGAAGGCGCGCGTGAAGTTGCTGGGCTCCGAGAAGCCGAGCAGGTAGGTGATCTCGCCGATGCTGCGACGCGTGTCCTGCAGGTACTGGATGGCGAGTTCGCGGCGTGTCTCGTCGAGCAGCTGGCGGAAGCCCTTGCCCTCGGCGCGCAGCCGCCGCTGCAGGTTGCGCGCACTCATGTTGAGCGCGCGCGCGACCTCCGCCTGGTCGGGCTGCCCGCGCGGCAGCATGTCGATGAGCAGGGCGCGCACCTGCATGGACAGGCTGCCGCGCTCGAAGCGACCCAGGTAGTCCGCAACCACGCGGTCGCTGATGCGCGCCAGTTCGGGGTTCGCATTGGGCAGGCGCTTCTGCACCAGCGACAGGGGGAAGTACAACGCGTTGCGCTCCGCCCCGTACTCGACGGGCGCCGCGTAGAACGACTCGAAACGCGCCGCACAGGACGGACGCGAACGCCGCATGGTGACACGGGCGGGAGAGAAATCGCTGCCGTTGGCCAGCCGGCACATGCGCACGAACACCGCCAGGCCGGTCTCCAGCGAGACGAACTCCACTCTTTCCCTGCCGCCCTGCCTGACCGCCTCGACCACCAGCACGATCTCGTCGTCCTCCTGCCGGAGACGAAAATCCGCGACCGTCGAAATCACCCGCTGGTAGCGCACCAGCCGTTCCAGCGCATCCATCAGGGTCTCGCTGACCAGCCAGGCGAAACCCAGGCCATGCAGCGCCGCCGGCTGCATGCGCTCGGCCAGGGCGATGGACAGGCAGGGGTCGCCGCTGGCCTCCAGCGCCTCGCGCCACAGTTGCTGCATCTGACGCACCGGCAGGCGCGCCTCGGGTCGCAATGCGGTGGCGCTGTCGATACCGACCTTGCGGAACACCGCTTCCACGTCGCAGCCGTAGTCGCGCAAGGTCTGCGCGATGAGTGCGGCGGCCGAGGCGATGGTGGTGTCTTCCGCCATCACGGCGACGCGTCCGGCAGCGCGGCGGCGTCGGCCAGCACCTCGACGCCGTGGCGCGCCGCCAGCCGGGCGACCGGCAGATCGGCGCCGTCGCGCCAGCGCCGCAGGGCGTCGCGCTTGCCTTCGCCGGTGGCCAGCACCAGCATGTGGCGACAGTCGTCCAGTGCGGCCAGGCTCAGGCTGACCCGATCCGGCGGCGGCTTGGGGGCGTCGTGCACCGGCACAACCAGTCGTCCCGCGGGCCAGTCGTGGCCGGGGAACAGGCTGGCCGTGTGGCCGTCCTCCCCGACGCCGGCCAGCACCAGGTCGAAGGGCAGCGCGGCGCGCACCAGCGGTTCATAGGCCCGCGCCGCCGCCTCGGGCCCGCGTTCGGCGGGAATCACGTGGACCTGTTCGTCGGGGATGGCGGCCTGCCGCAGCAGGCTGCGCTGCACCATGACGCTGTTGCGGTCGGGATGGTCTGCCGGCAGGCAGCGCTCGTCACCGAAATAGACGTCCCAGCGCGCCCAGTCGCAGTCGCGGGCGGCCAGCCGCCGGTAGCAGCGCCCGGGCGTGCTGCCGCCGGCCAGCACGATGCGGAAGCGGCCACGCGCCGCGATCGCCTGCTGCGCCTGCGTGACGATGCGCCGCGCCGCCTCGGCAGCCACCCGGTCCGCTGTATCCAGGCGATACCAGCGAACCGGCGCCGTCATGTACCGCCCATCCGCTTCAGCACCTGTTCATGCGATCGACCCGGGCCGGGTACGGGCCCAGGGGCGCCGGCGACTGGCGGCTGGCGCACAACAGGTTCTCGACAACGCGTTCCATTCCTCGACCGGTTCGACGACTGCGGGGATGGAATGGTAGCACGTGGCGGCCGGCCGCGGTGAAAACCCGGACGACGGAAGGACGGCGGCCGGTCGGGTGCCGGGCGTCGGGGGTCTAGCTGTCCCCGAAACGCAGGTTGAGGAACAGCGCCCGACCCTGGGTCTTGAAACCGCCGGCCGTCTCGTAGTCCTTGTCGAACAGGTTCTCGATACTGCCCAGCAGCTTGAGCTTCGGCGCCAGCTGCACCGAGGCGTTGAGGTCCAGCACCCCGTAGCCACCCAGCTCGGTGCTGCTGAAGGCCGTGTCCGGGCGCCTGTCCGAGGCCAGGAAGCTGGCGCCGACGCCATAGCGACCGACCTGGTAGTTCAGCACCGCCGTCAGGCTCTTCCTGGCGCGCCGCGGCAACTGGTCGCCGCTGTCGCGGTCCTCGGGCTCCTGGCGCACGGCGTTCAGGTGGCCCGACAGCGGGCCGAAGGCGAAGGCGTACTGCAACTCGATGCCGCGGATGCGGCTGCGGTCGATATTGACGTTCCGGCCGGGGATGGGTCCGAGGAAACCGTCCGGATCATAGTACGCGATCAGGTCGTCGATGCGGTTCTGGAATACCGATACTTCGAGGGTATGGTCGGCCGCGAAGCGGTGCTGCACGCCCAGCTCGTAGTTCCTGGAGGTCTCGGCGCGCAGGTCGGAGTTGCCGCCGAAGCCGAACAGGTCGAGGCTGGTGGGCGCCTTGAAGCCGGTGCCGGCGCTGGCATAGACGCGTACCACGCCGGTCAGCTGGTAACCCCAGGCCAGGTTCCAGGTGGTCTTCTCGCCGAAGAAGCCGTCGTCGGTGTAGCGCGCCGCCAGCAGCAGGTCGTGTCTGCCGAGGGTGATCTGGTCCTGGGCGAAAACCGCCTTGACGTTCTTGTCCTTGCCCTCGAAACCGGAACCGAAGATGACGGAATCCGTTTCTTCCCGTGCCAGGTAGAGGCCGGCAGTCAGCAGCTGCGCCTCGCCGAGCTGGATGTCGTTCTGCCAGTCGACGGCCTGGCGCTGCGTGCGGGTGACGTCGCCGCTCTGGTTCTGTTCGATGTTGTCGCGGTCGAGGCTGAGTTTGAGCGTGCTGTCCCAGCGGTCCATGGGAGCGGCACGCAAGGTCAGCGCCGAGGCACTGTTGGCGAAATCCTGGTCCACCGGCGCCAGAAAGAAATCCAGGTACTCGCTGCGGCCCTGCGCCACCCAACTGCTGAACTCCACGTCCACGACGTCGAAATCGGCGCCCAGGTGGAAATTGAGGCTGGTGTTGCCGAAGCCCCGGTCCAGAGTGGCCGCGGTGCGGGTCTGGAAACCATCGGTTCCATAGTAGGACAGGGCCAGCCCGCCCCGGTAGCGACCGCGGCGGCCGCGGATGCTGCCGTCGGCGCGCAGCGTGTTGTTGCTGCCGATGCCGATGCCGCCGCTCTCGCGGACACCGCTTGCGGGCGGCCGGCGCGTGAAGATCTGGATGACGCCACCGATGGCCTCGGAACCGTACAGCGTCGAGCGCGGGCCACGCACGATCTCGATACGCTCGATCAGGGCCGGATCGATGTTCTGCCAGGGCGCGCCGCCGTCGGTGCCGGTGTTGACCTTGACGCCGTCGATCAGCAGCAGGGTGTGGTTGCTCTCGGCGCCGCGGATGAACACCGAGGTCGCCTGGCCGGGCCCGCCGTTGCGGGCCACGTCGATGCCGGCGAAGAAACGCAGCAGGTCGGCCACGTCGCCGGCCTGGGCGCGCTCGATCTCGTCACGCGTGATGACCTGCACCGAGGCCAGACGGGCATCCGCGGTCTGCGCGGTGCGCGTCGCCGTCACCACCACGGGTTCCGTCGACAGGCTCCCGGCGCCAACCGACAGGGAAGACAACAGCAGACAGGCGCCGAGCGGCGCCACTTTCCGGACGTGAACAGAAGACATGAGACCTCCGCAATCGCACCACCCGTGCGACAAGGGTTGTATCGGTGAATGGCGTCAGGCCGGTCTCCGGGCTCGTGAGCGGACTGTGCCGGGCGGGCGGCCTTCCCGCGCCTGCGCGCAGTGGCCGTAATGCCTGCCTCGTACTCACCTACCGTTGCGGGGGCAGCGCCGGACTTGCCACGGCTGTGGCGCACCGGCTTCCCGTTTCACCGCGGCATGGACCCATGCGCGCGGCACCTGACGGGCTGGCGCGGGACTCTAAACGACGGTCGGACGAGCGTCAACAATCCGGGCATCCGGCGAATGCGCGGGGCGGCCGGGCGCGGGGGACCCCCACCCTGACCGGTGCGGCGACGGGGGGCGGCCACCGCCCCCCACGCTGTGCGGCTAATCGAACTCCGGCTGGGCGGCGATGTGGTGGATGCTGAGGTCGGCGCCCTGGTATTCCTGTTCCTGGTCGAGACGCAGGCCGACCATCGCCTTGAGACCGCCGTAGACGATGAAGCCGCCGGCCAGCGCGACTCCGACGCCGAGCAGGGTGCCGACCAGCTGGGCGCCGAAGCTGACGCCGCCCAGACCACCCAGCGAGGGGCTCCCGAAGATGCCGGCGGCGATGCCGCCCCAGGCGCCGCACAGCCCGTGCAGCGGCCAGACGCCCAGCACGTCGTCGATCTTCCAGCGGTTCTGGGTGAGGGTGAACAGCCACACGAACAGGGCGCCGGCCACCAGGCCGGTGGCCAACGCGCCCAGCGGGTGCATGACATCGGAACCGGCGCATACCGCCACCAGGCCGGCCAGCGGGCCGTTGTGCACGAAACCGGGGTCGTTCCTGCCCGCCACCAGCGCCGCCAGGATGCCGCCCACCATGGCCATCAGCGAGTTGCCGGCCACCAGGCCGCTGACCGCGTCGATGGTCTGCGCCGACATGACGTTGAACCCGAACCAGCCCACGGACAGGATCCAGGCGCCCAGCGCCAGGAACGGAATGCTGGACGGCGGGTGGGCGGTGATCTGGCCGTTCTTCATGTAGCGGCCGTGGCGCGGACCCAGCAGCAGCACCGCCACCAGCGCGATCCAGCCACCCATGGCGTGCACCACAACGGAGCCGGCGAAATCGTGGAAGGCGAAGCCGAAGGTACCCTTGATCCAGTCCTGCACGCCGTAGTTGCCGTTCCAGCTGATGCCCTCGAAGAAGGGATAGACCAGCGCCACCAGCGCGAAGGTGGCGGCCATCTGCGGATTGAAGCGCGCCCGCTCGGCGATGCCGCCCGAAATGATGGCCGGAATGGCGGCCGCGAAGGTGAGCAGGAAGAAGAACTTCACCAGTTCGTAGCCGTGCTTCCCGGCCAGCACCTCGGCGCCGGAAAAGAAATCCACGCCGTAGGCGACGGTGTAACCGATGAAGAAATAGGCGATGGTCGACACCGCGAAATCGACGATGATCTTGACCAGGGCGTTGACCTGGTTCTTGGAGCGCACCGTGCCGACCTCCAGGAAGGCAAAGCCCGCGTGCATGGCCAGGACCATGATGGCGCCCAGCAAGATGAAAAGAACGTTACTGCCCGCTTGATAATCGTCCATTCCGGCCCCCGGTTGATCGTTGTTGGTGCATCAAAGGTCCGTGCATACCTTAATGATTTTCAACCGGTTATCAATGGACAATCGGGGCCTTGCCGGCCAGGCACGAAAAACGGGCGCTCATTGCGCCCTAATGCACTGTATTGGTTCCGGTTTCACGACCCGGAGCCGGGGCTTTCGGCATCCTTGGCCTGCTGCCACAGGCGCTCCAGCTCGGCGGCGGACAGGCCGGCCAGCGCCGCCGGACCGCCGGGCGCGCCGGCTTCCATGGCGCGGAAGCGGCGCTCGAACTTGTCGCTGGCATCGCGCAGCAGCGTCTCGGCATCGGCCCCCAGGTGGCGGGCCAGGTTGGCGCAGCTGAACAACAGGTCCCCCAGTTCTTCCCGCACGCGACGCAGGCCTTGCGCCGTGCGCAGCGCGGTGCGCAGTTCGTCCAGTTCCTCCTGCAGCTTGTCGACCACGCCGTCCAGGTCCGGCCAGTCGAACCCCACGGTCGCCGCGCGGCGCTGCAGTTTCTGGGCCCGCACCAGTGCCGGCAGCGCCCGCGGCACGCCGTCGAGCACGCCCGCCCCGCCGCTGCCGGCGCGCTCGCGCGCCTTGTGCCGTTCCCAGGCGCGGCTCTGTTCGTCGGCGTCCTGCACCACCGCATCGGCGAACACGTGCGGGTGGCGCCGTATCATCTTGTCGTTGATGGCCCCGACCACATCGGCGAATCCGAACCAGCCCCGCTCCGCCGCCATCTGCGCGTGGTAGACCACCTGGAACAGCAGGTCCCCGAGTTCGTCGCGCAGCTCCAGCGGGTCGCCTCCCGCTATGGCCTCCACCACTTCGTAGGCTTCTTCCAGGGTGTAGGGGGCGATAGTCCCGAAGTCCTGCTGCAGATCCCAGGGGCAGCCGTCCCGGGGATCGCGCAGCCGCGCCATGATGCGCAGCAGTTCCCCGATGGGGCCGGTGTCGGGGCCGGTGTCGGGGCGGGAGGTCACGGCGCGGTTCTCGCCCCGTGGGGGCAGGCGCGAACACACATATTTATATACGGGAGCAGCGCAACGCTAGTGGGTCTGGCCGGTGAGCGCGCCGATGACCTGGTCCTCCAGCTGGATGCGCTCGGCCAGGGTCTCGCCCAGACGCGACAGGTCGGCGTCCAGGCGCTCGAGTATCGCCCGCTCGCCGTTGAGCAGGTCGGCGCCCTCGTAAGTGTCGTTGAAGCGCAGAATGACGTCGGTGGTCTGGATGATGCGCGGGTAGACCTGGTCGGCCACCGACAGCACCGGCGCGCGCCGTTCCAGCTTGTCGGAAATGAAGCGGTAGAGCTGGAAGTGGGCGCTGGCGGTGTAGTCGATGAGCGCCTGGCAGAACTCCTGCAGCGCCTCGGCCGTCACCTCGTCCGGCTCGAAGGGCCGCTGGTTGGCCAGTTCGGTATACAACGCCAGGGTTTCGGTGCGCGTCTTGACCAGGGTGGCCAGTTTCTCGCGCGACCGGCCACGCCGGTCGGTGCCGGTCCTCGGTTGTTCTCTCGATTCGCTCGCCATGGAATGCTCCAGCCTGGCTTGGGGTTGTGGTTTCCCGGCGCGGCGGCCCGGCCGCCGGGAGTCCGGCGCTCGCACCTTCCCGCGCTGCAGGGTTGGAGCACAGGATACTGAATTGGCAGCAATTTTCAACACTGGTTCGGTTTTTGCTTTTATCAGGATGATTCGCCAATGTGCCGGAGACCTGTCAATGGGAATGCCAAGGAATATCAGAAGTTTGCTGGAAAGGACCCACACGGACTATCGCGTGCTGGCGCATCGCCGCACCGCCACCCTGGTCCAGGCCGCCAACGCCTGCGACCTGCCGCTGGCGCAACTGGCGCGCGCCGTGGTGCTGGTGGATGGCCAGGGGCTGCTCATGGCGGTGCTGCCGGCCGATCATGTGCTGGATTTCGGCGCCCTGTGCGAACTGCTCGGCCGGCAGCTGGAACTGGTGCCGGGCAACCGCCTGTCGACCATCTTCGACGACTGCGAGCCCGGCTCCTACCCGCCGCTGGCGCCCGCCTACGGCCTCGACCTGATCGTCGACGAGGCGCTGGACGCGCTGGACGTCGTCACCTTCGAACCCGGGGTGCACACCTCGCTGGTGCAGATACCGCAGGCGGACTTCCGGCGCCTGACCGGAAACGCCCGCCGCGCCCGCTTCGCCCGGCCGGCCTCGACGCTGCGGACACCCGGACCGGAGGCGGCGGAATCGGCCCTGGCGGACGTGGTGGAGCAGTTCACGCCCGCCCGCATCCGCCGCGACATCGAGGAATTCCACGAACTGCCGGCATTGCCGCTGACCGCCATCCGCATCCTGCAACTGGCCTCCAACCCCTTGTCCAACGCCCGCCAGCTCGCTGAAGTGATCGAGCAGGATCCCTCGCTGTCGGCCCAGGTGTTGCGCTACGCCAATTCATCACTCTATGGATACGCCGGCCGCATCAAGGACCTGCAGACCGCCATCGCCCGCGTGCTCGGTTTCGAATTCGTGCTCAATCTCGCCCTCGGCCTGACCATCGGCAAGGCCCTGCGGGTGCCGCCGGAGGGACCGTTCGGGCTGAACGCCTTCTGGCGTCACGCCGTGTACTCGGCGCGGCTGGTGGAAATGCTGGCCCGCCACCTGCCCGCCAGCCAGCGGCTGCCGCGCGGCACCGCCTATGTGGCGGGCCTGCTGCAGAACCTGGGCCGGCTGGCGCTGGGGCACGCCTTCCAGCCGGAGTTCTTCATCCTCAACCGCTTCGCCCAGGCCAACCCGTCCATGCACAGCTGCGAACTGGAACGTCACGTGCTCGGCGTCAGCCACGACCAGATCGGCGCCTGGCTGATGGAGGCCTGGGGCATGCCGGCCGAACTGCGGGTGGCGGTGCGCCACCACCACGACGAGGGCTACTGGGACGAACATGCGGCCTACCCCCAGCTGATCCTGGTCGCCAACCGGCTGCTGGCCGAACGCGGCGTGGTCGCCGACGTCGAGGCCGAAGGCGTGCCGCAGTTCAGCCTCGACATGCTGGGCCTGACGCGCGACACCCTGGAGCGGCTGGTGGACCAGCTGCTGTCGGAAGCCGGGGAGCTGGACGATCTCGGGCGGCGGTTGGCGGCTTGATTATTATATAATTCAAATAGATATAATCCATTTGCCGCGTACCGCGGCGGCCATTCGCCTGCTGGGGTGAGTGGGGATCGCGGGCAAGCCCGCTCCTACAGCAGGAGTAGCAACGCACCCTGCAGGAGCGAGCTTGCCCGCGATCCCCCCAAAGTATTTCTTGACTAAAAGAGTCAAGTATTACTATCATACTCCCAACGAAACGGAAGGAAGTCGCCCCCCCCCGGGCGACCAACCAGGTCATCGATCATGATGAGGCGAATTATGAAACTGTCAACCAAAGGGCGTCATGCCATCACGGCCATGATGGAACTGGCGCTGCGCCACGAGCAGGGTCCGGTGACCCTGGCCGATATTTCAGTGGAGCAGTCGATTTCGGTATCCTACCTGGAGCAACTGTTTGCGCGGCTGCGCAACCACGGTCTGGTGACCGGCATGCGCGGTCCCGGCGGCGGTTACTGCCTGCGCAAGCCGGCGGAAGAGATCACCATCGCCGAGATCCTCACGGCTGTCGACGACGCCATGCCGGCGCGCCGGGAGCGCATCCCGGGCGAGGAATGGCCGCAGAGCATTATCATGTGGAACCGGCTCAGCGAGCGGATCTACGACTACCTCGACCACCTGACGCTGGCGGACGCCGTCAGCGAGACGGGTCTCGACGGCAGTGGCGGGGAGCACAAGGAAAGCTTCCGCTCCGGCCTGCAGCAGTCGGCCGCCTGAAACCTGACAGCAACCAGCTCATTCGGAGAACACCATGGCGTACAGTGAAAAAGTCCTGGATCACTACGAGAACCCCCGCAACGTGGGTTCATTCGACAAGAGCGACACCAGCGTCGGTACCGGCATGGTCGGCGCTCCGGCCTGCGGCGACGTGATGAAGCTGCAGATCAAGGTCAACGAACAGGGCGTCATCGAGGATGCGCGCTTCAAGACCTACGGCTGCGGTTCCGCCATCGCCTCCAGTTCGCTGCTGACCGAGTGGGTCAAGGGCAAGACGCTGGAAGAGGCGAGCCAGATCAAGAACACCGACATCGCCGAGGAGCTGGCGTTGCCGCCCGTCAAGGTGCACTGCTCGGTACTGGCCGAGGACGCCATCAAGGCCGCCATCTCCGACTACCAGGAGAAGAACGGCGACGACACGCAGCGCGCCGCCGAAGCCTGAACGGACGGCAACGGCACAGGGCCGGGCTTCCCGCGGGAATCCCGGCTTTTTTATGTCCGCCGCAGCTTGCACGCCCCCGGCCTATCCCGTAGCGTTCGGTTCCCATGAGACACACCCCCACCAGCCAGCCGCCCGCCCCGCCCCGTGTCTGAAGACCTCCTGCAGCTCTACCCGGCGACCGGCACGCGGGCCCTCGAGGGCCTGTACCTGGGCCACGACCTGCAGGCCCGCCCGGGCCGCGACGGCGTGTTCGTCTACAGCAACTTCATCACCAGCCTGGACGGCCGCATCGCCCTGCCCGGCCCCGGCCGCAACAGCCACCAGGTGCCGCCGGCCATCGCCAACCGGCGCGACTGGCGGCTGTTCCAGGAACTGGCGGCGCAGGCCGACCTGCTGCTGACCAGCGCCCGCTTCTTCCGCCAGAGCGCCGACGCCGAGCACCAGGCCCACCTGCCCATCGGGCCGCAGGCCGATTACGACGACCTGCGCGCCTGGCGGGTGGCCCGCGGACTGAAGCCGCAGCCCGACATCGCCGTGTTCAGCGTCAGCCTCGATATCCCCCTGCCGGCGATCAACCACTATGCGGACCGCAAGGTGTTCATACTGACCGGCGAAGGCGCCGACCGGCATCGGGTACGCCGCATCCAGGATGGCAGCCACGCCCGCATGCTGCCCTGCGGCAACGGCACCCGCGTCGACGGACGACGCCTGCGCACCGTGCTGCGCGAACAGGGCTACCACTGCGTCTACGCCATCGCCGGCCCCTCGGTGCTTCATACCCTGGCCGCCGGCGAGGCGCTGGACCGCCTCTACCTGACCACCGTCCACAAGCTGCTGGGCGGTACCCGTTTCGACACCCTGAGCTGGGGGCCGGTGCTGGAACCGCCACCTGCCCTGCCGCTGCGCGAGCTCTACCTCGACAGGGCCGCACCGCCCGGCGCCGGCCAGACCCTGGCGGTCTACGGGGACTGACGTGAACGACGGCGACGACTGCACCACCCGGCGCCGTACGCTCTACCGCGGCCGGGTGGTCGACCTCGGCATGGAGGCCGCGTGCCTGCCGGACGGCCAGCGCCTGGACCTGGAAGTGGTGCGGCATCCGGGCGGCGCCGCTGTGGTGGCGCTGGACGAGCGCGACCGTGTCTGCCTGCTGCGCCAGTACCGCCACGCCGCCGGCGGCTGGCTGTGGGAACTGCCGGCCGGCAAGATCGACCCGGGTGAGACGCCGCAGCAGACCGCCCGGCGGGAGCTGGAAGAAGAGGCCGGTCTGCGCGCCGCCCACTGGTGCAGCCTGGGCTCGGTGCTGACCACCCCCGGCTTCTGCGATGAAGTGATCCACCTGTACCGGGCCCGCGACCTCACCCGGGTGGCCGCCCACCCGCAGACGCACGAACTCATCGAGGTGCACTGGGTCGGCCACGACGAGGCCCTGCAACGCGTGCGCGGCGGCGAAATCCGCGACGCCAAGACCATCATCGGCCTGCAACTGGCACGGCCGTGATAGCATGGCGTCGGTGAACCGGGAGGACGGACGTGAATTTCTGCAGTAACTGCGGCGCCAGGGTGGTGCTGCGCATCCCCGCCGGCGACAACCGCGAACGCTTCGTGTGCGACCGCTGCGACACCATCCACTACCAGAACCCGAAGATCGTCGCCGGCTGCATCCCCGAATGGGGCGACCGCGTCCTGCTTTGCCGGCGCGCCATCGAGCCGCGCTACGGCCTGTGGACGCTGCCGGCCGGCTTCATGGAGAACGGGGAATCCACGGAACAGGCGGCCATGCGCGAGACCCTGGAGGAAGCCGGGGCCCGGGTCGAGATCGCCGACCTCTACGCCCTGTTCAGCATTCCCCACATCAACCAGGTCTACATGCTGTTTCGCGGTCAACTCTGTGACGGCGCCTATGCGCCGGGAGAGGAAAGCCTGGAATGCGCCTTGTTCCGGGCCGCGGACCTGCCCTGGCAGGAGCTGGCCTTCCCGGTCGTGCACGAGACGCTGCAGCGCTACTTCCGCGACAAGTCACGCGGCAGCGGCTTCCCGCTGCAGCGCGGCGACATCGTGCGCCACCCGCGGCGCCGGGTTCAGGCCACCTGACGCGGCTGTCCGGCTGCCGGCGCCCGACTTTCGCGGCGGCCGAACAACAGGGCCCGGAGCTGCTGACGCTGGCGGGCGGTGACGGTGTCGAACATCAGCCCGATGCCGTGATCGCGCCGGTGCACGACCAGCGCCGGCAGGCGCAGCAGACAGCCGCCGGCACCGAACTCGACTTCCAGAAACTCGTTCTGGCTCCACTTGTCGCCCTCGGTCTCGACGAACATGCCGCCCATGCCGAGATCCCGAACCTGGCCGCCCTGCACCGGAAGGCCGTGCTTGTAGATCAGCACCCGCATCGCGACGGGCTTCCTGATGCTGCAACGGTGTTCCATCCCTGTCTCCTTGATCTGGTGGGTTCTGCGATCCTTGCGCGGGTCTATCGTCCTTGCCGCCGGGTACTTTAATGGACGCAGGGCTACAATTTGATGACGGATTGCACAAAATCCGGCATTGCCCGACCCGATTGCGGGTTCGACCACGGCGAGGCGGCCATGTTCCGGGCCCGGCGTTCCGGCGGCCGGGGCCGTGCTAGTATGACCCCCACCTCAACACAAGGGACGGTGTCGCCATGAAACGACTGCTGATTCTCCTCACCCTGGGCCTGCCTCTGCTGATGCCGGCCGCCCGGGCCGACACCACCGTGGCCGGCGTGAAGCTGCCCGACCGCATCGATCTGGCAGGTGAATCCCTGCTCCTGAACGGGGCCGGCGTCCGCAGCAAGTTCTTCATCAAGGTCTACGTCGGCGCCCTCTACCTGCGCCGGCGCGGTACCGACCCGGCCCGGATCCTCGCCATGCCGGGCGTGCGCAGCATGCGCATGTTCATGCTCTACAAGAAGGTCGGAGCGGGCAAGATCCGCGACGGCTGGCGCGACGGTTTCGAGGCCAACCTGGACGCCGCGCAGTTCGACGCCCTGCTGCCGCGCCTGCAGCGCTTCAACCGTCTGTTCCCGGACCTGCGCAGGGGCGACCGGGTGGAGATGAACTATCTGCCGGGCCAGGGCACGCAGCTGCGCATCAACGACAGGACGCTCGGCAGCATCGAGGGCGAGGATTTCTTCAATGCCCTGCTGAGCGTCTGGATAGGCGACGAGCCGGCCGACAAGGACCTCAAGCGCGGGCTGCTCGGCGGGGATTGATGCGCGGCGTCTTCCTGGACACCGACAGCCTGCACCCGCAGGACCTCGATCTGTCGGTCCTGGAGAACTGCCTGCCCCGGTGGCGGTTCCACGAGGCAGGCGAAGCCGCCGATACCGCCGAACGCCTGGCGGCGGCGGACGTGGTGGTCACCAACAAGGCGATCCTGGACGCCAGGGCCATCGACGCCGCCGACCGGCTCCGGCTTATCTGCGTGGCCGCCACTGGCACCGACAACGTCGATCTCGCAGCCGCGGCACGGCGCGGCATACCGGTCTGCAACGCGCGCGGCTACGCCACGCCCTCCGTCGCCGAACACCTGTTCGGCCTGCTGCTGACGCTGGTGCGCAGGCTGGACGACTGTCGCGAACGGGTGCGGCGCGGCGAATGGGCGGAATCGCGTTTCTTCTGCCTGTTCGGAGACCCCGTGGAAGAACTGGCCGGGCGTACGCTCGGCATCGTCGGCTACGGCGAACTGGGGCGGGCCGTGGCCGGTATCGCGCGGGCCTTTTCCATGCAGGTGCTGGTATCGCAGAGGCCTGGCGGCGACAGCCGGCCAGGGCGCCTGCCGCTGCCGGAACTGCTCGCCCGCAGCGACGTCCTCAGCCTGCACTGCCCGCTCACCGCGGCGACGCGCAACCTGATCGACGCCGATGCCCTGAGATCGATGAAACCGGGCGCCCTGCTGATCAATACCGCGCGTGGCGGCCTGGTCGACGAGGCCGCACTGCTCCAGGCGCTCCGGGAGGGACGCCTGGGCGGCGCCGCGCTGGACGTGCTGGAACAGGAGCCGCCGCCCGCCCGCCACGCCCTGGTCGAGGCGGGCCTGCCCAATCTGCTGATCACTCCCCACGTGGCCTGGGCCAGCCGAGCGGCGCGGCAACGCCTGATCGGCGAAATCGCCGCCAATATCCGCGCCTTCCTCGACGGCCGGCCGCGCAACCGCGTGGTCTGATTCAGCGCGGGCGGCGCAGCCGGCGCACGCCGCGGGGCTTTGCGAAGTTGACCTTCAGGCTGCGCCCTTTCAGCTCCATGCCATCGGCGGAGTTCACGGCCGCCTCGGCGCCTTCGTCGTCCATTTCGACGAAGGCGAAACCGCGTGGCTTGCCGGTATCGCGGTCGTTGATGAGCTTGACCGATCTGACCTCCCCGTGCACAGAGAACAGCTCACGCACCTGGTCCGGCGTTGCGTCGAACGAGAGGTTGCCCACGTAGATCGATTTCATATCGTCCTCCAAACATCCTGTTTGTCCCGGAGCGGCAGCGGATGCGGGACGCAGATCCCACACCTTTTTATTGAGTATAGTCAATGTTTCGCGCATTTATCTTCTGGCCATCTGTTCAGATCGTCGCCGCTGTCGCTATACTCGGCGCACGGCGTTCACGGGAAACGGACAGACAGCATGCTGACAGGAGACGACACCAGCTGGTTATGGGCGACAGGCCTGATCGCCTTCGCGTTCGGCATCGTCGCCGGCGCCATCGTCACGGCCCTGCTGACGGCCGGCCGCGGCCGCCGCAGCGAACAACTCCAGCAGGAACTGGATCGCCTGCAGAAGGAACTCGACGACTATCGCGAGCAGGTGGCGCAGCATTTCCTGCGCACCTCGGAACTGGTGCAACAGATGACGCAGAGCTACCGCGATGTCTATGAACACCTCGCCAGCGGCTCGGAACAACTGTGTGGAAGCGGCGTCGATACCCCGAAGCTGGATATTCCCGGCAGGGCCGGCCTGCCGGAAGCACCGTCGCCGGAAAACGGGGAACGCCTGCCGCCGGCCGATTTCTCCGACGCCGAGACCGACAGCCTGCAGGTTCCGGACCTGGACGAATTCCTGGGAGAGGCGCCACGCGTGCCGGACACCGGCGAAGCCGCCCCCGCCGCCAGGCAACCCCCTGCGTAGGCGCGGGCCCGGCCACGATCCTGGCGCAGGGGGGGGCCGCCGCTCATCGCGGCCAAGGCCGCTCCTACAGCGTTATACCCACCGCCCCTGTAGGAGCGGGCTCGCCCGCGATCCCGGCGCAGGGGGCCCCCGCTCATCGCGGCCAAGGCCGCTCCTACAGCGCTATATCCACCGCCCCTGTAGGAGCGGGCTCGCCCGCGATCCCGGCGCGGGGGGCCGCCGCTCATCGCGGCCAAGGCCGCTCCTACAGCGTCATACCCACCGCCCCTGTAGGAGCGGGCTCGCCCGCGATCCCGGCGCGGGGGG
>Ga0256841_1000936_pt1 | contig 27183 bp, 17 predicted proteins | sample 356308metaG_FD_185971 | JGI IMG/M metagenome (GOLD analysis project Ga0256841, IMG submission 185971) | Hydrothermal vent microbial communities from Mid Atlantic Ridge, Atlantic Ocean - 356-308 | ecosystem: Environmental > Aquatic > Marine > Hydrothermal vents | place: Atlantic Ocean: Mid...
CAAAGTTATATCTTTTTTGTCAATCAATGGGATATAAACAAGTTATGTATGGAAACCGGGATTGAAAAGTGATCCGTTTCCCGAATTGCTCCAACTACTTTACTTTTATAAATTTCGTTGTAAAACTTTCTCCGTTATTACGGACAGTGACGAAATATGCACCTAAGCTCAAGAAAGATATATCAATCGTTTCACCGTTTTGAACTTGCGGTTTTTCAAAAATCGGATTACCTGTTATGCCATATATAGAGATATGGCTAACTTCATTTCCTTTGGATGCAATAGTAATGTGATCAGTTGCAGGATTGGGATAAATATGGAAGTTGTTATTTTGAGAATTTTCTTCAATGAAAACCGTATTTGTCAGATTATCATTAAAAGCCAGCGGGCCGAAAATGGCTCCCCATACAACCTCTTCGTCTCCGTCGTTGTCAAGGTCAACAGGATAAACACTATTTATGGTGTTGAATTCGGAAAACTGATAAATTATTTTTTCATCCGAAAAAAAGCCTGTTCCGTCGTTTTCGAACCAGATGACCGAGCTGCTCTGATTGGTGGCAGATATAAGGTCAAGGTCGCCGTCCAAATCCACATCATTTGTTTCCAACGTAGAATTAAGAAGGATATCTGCAATCTCCTGAGCCAGTGTAAAATTACCTTCACCATCATTTGAAAACCATACTAATTTATTTGCCGTTGTCCATAATGCAAAATCATTATCACCGTCATTATCAAAATCACCTGTCTTTATTGTGAAATACAAACCTAAAGGCGGATTTTCAACATAACTGAATGTCGGAAATCCTCCCTCGGTATCATTCCATAAGATCGTAATATTGTCACCTCCCGATGCTATAATATCATTGTAACCGTCACCGTTAAGATCCGCAACATCAAAATCATAATATTCATCATTAGCGGCAATAATATCAGGTGTTGTAAAGTTTCCGCTACCATCATTTTTATAAACTTTAATTTTGATATCATCATCCAAAATAACATCAATATCTCCGTCATTATCAAGATCACTACATTTTACCTCAGTACCGGTAACGAGATTTGTATCTAAAATAACTGCTTCAGGAAAAGTCCCCGATTCGTTTGGAAACCATATCAGGTCTGTTATATTGCTTTGCACACCGGGTCCGAATGTTATAATATCGTCAAAACCATCGGAATTAAGGTCTGCCGAAGTGACTTCATTGTAATAAAAGTATTCATCCGTAACGATTTGTTCTTCTCCGAAATTTCCGTTTCCGAGATTCAGGTAAAACGAAATACGCCTGTCGCTGTATGCTTTGCTGAGAATAATATCCTGCAAACCGTCATTGTTAATATCTCCGGTGCAAACCTCCGTGGTTCCCTTACAGAGAGAATCAATGATTATAATATCCGAAAATTGTGCGAAAATGGTATTTGCCGTTACCAGAATTACGAGTAGTAATAGTGTTTTTTTCATCTTTAATGAATTTAGAAATTATAAGTCAGTCGTCTGTTCGAGTTCTATACCTCATAAACAGACAATTAACGGTTTTGTTCAAAGAGTTTATTAAGCCGACATGTCTTAAGTCGGAGGATGATGACACTGAGCCCGGATTGATTGCTTTTTTTATTTTACTGTAATGACTGCAATTCTTTTTTTACCGTCCATTTTTATCACAATCGGCTTGCTGAATCTTACATGTTTAAAAAACTTAGTCTCGTCAACGATTTCCGCCGAACCGAGGATGTCATAATTGATAAAACTGTTCGACATTTCGGGTTGTACCGAGAGGTAGCCGACATTCATAGAGGTAACATTATGAAAAAAGTGGGACCCGGAGGAGGCATCAAGAGGATAGTTCTCCAGGCTTGTTTCGACAATGACTTTTGCATGCGAGATATGCGGCCACCTGACAGGTATTCCAATCCACTTGTCGCGGGTGCCCCATCTGCCCGGACCAATAAGTACGTAATGTTTTTTGTTTTTTATCATTTTCTTGTTCAGCCGGTTTATCTCCTCAGCCATCTCCTCTGTTTTCGATTTGTCGAATCTGTCAGGATCAACATATATCAAATCGCTGATATGTTTTATCTGCCCGTTTCCCATTCCTTTTTCGGCATAAAGAATTATATCTTCCTTATTGATCTTGTCCATATTAACGTTGTAATCGGCCATAGCTCCTATCATCGGTTTTACCTGAAGAATGTAAAAGTATGCTTTACCTTCATTATCCTTATCAAGGTCAACTGCAAACTCAATTTCCACCGGCGACCCCATTGCTTCTTTTACAACATCCAAAATAACTTCAATGGTTTTTGCAAGAGGTATATAATTGTATTTTAGAATATTAGCAAAATTAACTACGCGTGGCCCCGGTTTATTAAGTCCCGGTTCCACTATATTGTTGTCAATGTTGTAAACGGAGGCACAGTGTTTTAACGTTCCGTGTTTTTCGGCATCATAGATGTCAAGTTTTATGAGGCTGGCATCCTCACCAGTCATAAGATCGGGTGCATCATTGGCAAGGTTTACGGCATAAAACTGCACTTGCGAATTTTTAACCTGATCCTCCGTTGACATAAAATCTATCTTGGGATATTTGGGTGAAAAGCGATATGCCTTTTCACCTTCCACAACATATTTTCCAAGTCCCACTGCCGCAACTGCCACTCCCTCTTCGGGTTTCATATGCGAAAACGGATAATAATTGTATGATTGTGCCACACCGCTGATATGAGGATAAAAAACATCATCATATTGATTGCCGACAACTTCCTGAATAATGACCGCCATTTTTTCTTCTTCTATTTTATAATTCACAGCGGCAATATACCCCCTTGCCACTTCTGAATAAACGGAAGCATATACAAGCTTAATGGCATTAACAAGTTGTTTCAGCCTGACTTGCGGGTCGGGATGATTGTTGGGCAGTATATATGTTTCGAAAATACCGGCAAAAGGCTGCATAAGACTGTCTTCAAACAATCCGGAAGACCTGACGGCCAAAGGCTTTTGAAAGTGTTCGAGGAGAATCCGCAGTCTGTCAATAAGATAATCCGAAAGCTTTGTTTTCATAAATCTCTCTTTCAACTCGGTTATGGGAATATTTTCGGTAGTGACGAAATGAAGCCCGTTTTTATCGAGAAATGTCTCGAACTCATCTGTCCCTATGAATGCGGTTCGAGGAGTACAAATGTTAATGTCCGGGACATAATACGAGAAATCGAAATTGTAGATCAAAGCATTGATAAATGCCAGTCCTCTGCCTTTTCCTCCCATTGCACCTTCCGTTAGCAAAACGATGTTGCTTTTTTTAAATCCTGACGACTCATCAAAAGGAACTATTTGTCCTTCAAGTTTTTCGTGCCTGAATTTTGATAAGATACTGATAAGATAATTTCTGATAGCATTGGCATCCTTAAAGTCACTTGTTTTTTTAGAATGGAGGATTTTTGCAGCCTGAATTTCACTTCTTGCCATCAGCCATAGTGAGAAATGATCTCTGGAAGCATGAAAAATGATAGAGTCATCAGGTACTTCTCTCAGATATTTTTCAAAATCCTTCAAGGTACGGGCAACAACGAGTGGTTTACCCGTTCCGTCTTTGAAAAGAAAGTTGCCGAATCCGAGGTAGTTAAGTATGAAACTTTTGAAGTCCTGAGCCAGGCTTTCCGAATTTTTATAGATGAAGGTTACATTTAATTTGGCGGCTTTTTCTTCATTTTGTTTGTTTGACGACTGAATAATTACCGGCAGGTCTTTTTTTTCGGCTTTTATTTTTTTAACAAGGTCAAAACCGCTGTTCTCGTTTATCCTTCCGTTTTTGCTGAATTTAACATCAGAAATAAGGCATAGCAGATAATCTTTATATTTTTCAAAGATAGAAACTGCTTCTTCATAATTCGTGGCTAATAAGATTTTTGGTCTTGCTCTCAGTTTCAGCACTTTATAAAGGTCGTCCGAACTGACATCATCAATAATCCTCTTTGTTTGTTCAAGGACAACCTGATACAGCAACGGAACATATCTCGAATAGAACATTGGTGAGTCTTCAACTACGAGAATAACCCTCACAAGTCCCTTTCGGGTATCATTATCTACATTGATACTGTCTTCCAGTTGCTTGATCATCGCAAAGAAAATTTTGGATTCGCCGTTCCAAACATAGATTCTGTCGAACGGATGAGGCTTCCTTTTCCTTTGAAACAGAGCAATATCGCTGTTATTGTTCAATAATAGATAAACAGGTATATACGGAAAAATCTTTTTGAACTTTCTACTCATCAGCGATGGAGTTTTCTTGTCAGTACCAACCATAATGATTATCATATCAAAATGTTTGGAATAGAGTTGTTCAAAAGCTTCCTCCAGAGTCGAAACGGGAGTAATGCGTGGTAAGGATGTCAGGTTTAGTTGTGCATAAGGTCCGAGCATATGTTCCGAAAATCTCCCTTCCTTTTCAATGCTGTAAGTATCATAAAGACTGGCAACAAGGAGTATCTCTTTCACTTTAAAAGGAGTTAAATCGTGATATATATCACGGCTTGTGCTGTATTTGTTCATAAACCGTTGCATCAACTGTCCGCTGGTTATGGAACATTGTACCTTTGTAATGTCAGGTTCCTCCTTTTTATATGAGTAACCGAATTTTTTAATAATTACATTTCCAAGCTTGTTATTTATGTACCGTTTCGTTATATTGGCAATGTTTATAAGCATTTCACGCTCTTCGGGCAGACACTGAATTTCCGTTTCATCCGGAAATCCGTTTTTATATAAAACTTCAATGCTCCCTGTTTTGCCATCCCTGGTTTTAAATATTTGCTTTTGCGACCAACCCTCTTCCGGGAAGTCGTTGGAGGTAAATTCTTTATTGTCATAGAAAATCTTAACGGATACCGAATCGGGATTTTGCCATGCCCCGGGCATTATGGTGACTATTCGCTGAAGTGTTTCTTCAATGCTTTTATTGCTTTTTATAATTCCTGCAATTTGATTTACTATAGAGAGCTCCTTCAGTCTTTCTTTTCCTGTTTGGAGCGTATATCCGGTTTTAACTTTCGAAACTACTTTTTCATCCATTTTTTCAAAATATTTTTGCTGCTTAAAACGGTTCCGTTTTCCGTCAATGAATAAGCAAATGTACAATTTATTTCAAAGCAAAAAGTAAAATTAGTCAAGACTATTTCATTTTATATTGTATTATGCGTGCTGAGGAGCAGTCTGAATTTTTTATGATTAAAAACATATTTAGACTGTGAATAAATTAACAAAAGATAAAATAGCTGTATTGCTTTATTGGTGGTGGATTTGGAATATATAGCCTTTCTAAATATAAAAAAAAATCATAAATTTTTCTTTGATGTTGTTTTTTTTCTTTAATATTGCCGCAAATTATTTGAAGTAATAATCTAATTAATTAATTTAAAGATAGTTACGTTATGACAAACGATCAAATGGTAAAAGATTTTATGGCAAAAGTTATTGCCAGGAATCCAAACGAACCTGAATTTCATCAGGCTGTTGAGGAAGTAGCAATGACAGTTCTTCCTTTCATCGAAGAAAACCCGAAGTACAAAGAAGCTAAAATTCTTGAAAGAATGACCGAGCCCGAAAGAGTTATACTTTTCAGAGTACCGTGGGTTGATGACAAAGGAGAAATCCAAATCAACAAAGGATACAGAATTGAGATGAACAGCGCAATCGGCCCTTACAAAGGCGGTCTTCGTTTTCATCCGACTGTAAACCTTGGAATTCTTAAATTCCTTGCTTTCGAGCAGGTTTTGAAAAACAGTCTTACAACACTTCCTATGGGTGGTGGCAAAGGTGGTTCCGACTTTGATCCTAAAGGAAAATCCGATGCTGAGGTAATGCGCTTTACACAAAGCTTTATGTCGGAATTGTTCCGTCACATTGGACCAAATACCGATGTTCCTGCCGGCGATATAGGAGTTGGCGGACGTGAAATCGGATTCCTTTTCGGTCAGTATAAAAGACTGAGAAATGAGTTTACAGGTGTTCTTACGGGAAAAGGTATTGAGTGGGGCGGTAGCCTTATTCGTCCTGAGGCTACAGGTTACGGACAGGTGTATTTTGCCGAGGAAATGCTGAAAACACGTAACGACAGCCTGAAAGGTAAAACTTGTGTTGTATCCGGCTCCGGAAACGTGGCACAATATGCTACCGAAAAAGTTACTCAACTTGGCGGAAAAGTTGTTACGCTTTCCGATTCTTCAGGATTTATTTATGATCCGGACGGAATTGACGCTGAGAAACTTGCTTTCGTTATGGAACTGAAAAACGTTAAGAGAGGAAGAATTAAAGAGTATGCCGATAAATACGGTGTTGAATATCACGAAGGTAAACGCCCCTGGGGTATCAAATGTGATGTTGCTCTTCCTTCTGCTACTCAAAACGAAATTAACGAAGAAGATGCTAAAACGTTAATGGCAAACGGTTGTTTCGTAGTTTCCGAAGGTGCAAATATGCCTTCTACACCCGATGCAATAAATGTTTACATTGAGAACAAAATTCTTTACGGCCCTGCTAAAGCTGCTAATGCCGGTGGTGTTGCCGTTTCCGGTCTTGAAATGTCGCAAAACTCAATGCGTTATAGCTGGACAAGAGAAGAAGTTGATACAAAACTCCACAATATTATGATTGACATTCATGATAATTGTGTTAAATACGGAACTGAAAAAGACGGTTACATCAACCATATGGTAGGTGCTAATATTGCCGGATTTGTGAAAGTTGCCGATGCTATGCTTGCTCAGGGAATAGTTTAATCCCTGATGTAGTTTAAAATATACGATAAGTAATAAATTTTGAATTTGTTTCTTATTAGTATAGAATTATTTGGAACTCCGGTCTAAGGACCGGAGTTTTTTTTTGTAAAAAATTTGAAAGATAGTGTCATTATTTTATTATCTTTGCCACAATAAAAACGAAAAACATTCTTATAAACCTTTCCAAGTATGGAAGATCATTTTCATGACATTTTAAAAAAGATACGCTATTCTGCAAAAGAACGGAAGTTGAGAAATTTTTCATTCGATGAGATAGAGAGTGTATTGGGTGTTTCAAAGTCGGAAATAAAAAAGTATGTTTCTTCCGAAAAAGAACTTGTTGAGAAGCTTCTTGAACTGGAAAGACAAAAGTTTGAGGCTATCTTCCTTACCCATAATTTTGAAGGTGTTAATGCCATTGATATTTTATTAACTGTGAGCAAAGAGGTTGCCAAGGATTTTGTTTTGGTAAGCCCTGCAATTACCGTCAATCTTAAAGAGAAGTATCCCGTTATCTATCAGGAGCATTTTGATAAAAGGGTTCAATTTATTTTTGATAAAATACAAATTAACATCACTAAAGGTATCAATCAGGGAATGTACCGCGAGGATCTTAGCATCGAGCTTCTGGCAAGACTATATATCAGCCGTCTGATTGACATTCACAATCCCGATCTTTTCCCTCCTGAAAAATTTTCGTTTGAAACCCTGTTCGAGGTTATGTTTGAAGACCTTATCCGAAGTATCGGTAAACCCGAAGGTATTGCTTACTTTGAAAAAAAGAAAAAAACAGTGAAGTTTAATAAACAAAAAGCATAATCTTTTTTGTTTTTCCATTTGAGTCGGGTTGAGCGGATGTTTAGGTCAGGTTGAGCGAAGTCGAAACCTGATGTTCGAACTGCATTTTGTTTATCTTTATTTATACTCTTTCCTTTCGGATTATTCCTCCCCGTCCGTTTAGTCGGGCAAATTTTATTTTTCCTTTTTGTATAATGTATTCTGTCTAATTAAAAACATTGGAAACGAAATAATAAAAATTTGTTTCCTTCGTTTCTTTATTGTAATTTTGCAGCCGCTTTAGTAAAATTAAAATATTGCGAATATGGTTGAGCACGATGAAAAGTATTACAAAATAATGGAGGGAGCGCGTAAGCTATTTCTAAACAACGGCATACGTAGTGTCTCTATGGACGATGTGGCGAGAAGTCAGGGCATATCAAAGAAGACTCTTTATCAATATGTGGATAATAAAACGGATTTACTGAAACAAATTCTGGATTCAATGATGTTGCATGTGAAGCAAAAAATTCAACAAATTGAAAATATGAATTTGAATGCCATTGATATTTTACTTGAGATGAGTAAGGTTGTGGGAGAAAGAATTATGAAGTTCAATCCGATAATCTCTTTTGAGTTGGAAAAGTACTATCCTGCCATATATGAAGAATATAAAAGCGTTAAAAAGCAAATGATGAGGGATTTTATAAAGCACAATATCGAAAAAGGAAAAGAAGAAGGAATATATCGTAGCGACCTGAACAGCGAGGTAGTATCTCATCTCTATTTCGAACGAATCGAAGACCTTTACAAACCCGGTATTGTTGAGCAGGAAAATTTTTCGTTTGAGGAACTTTTTAAGGTGATGTTTGAAAATCATATTCGAGGGATATCCAATGAAAAGGGAATTAAATATTTTGAAGCGCAAAAAGAAAATTTAACCTTTAATGTTTATAATTATGATTAGAAAATATTTTCCTAATGTATTGTTAATGATTGCCATAGTTATATTGCAATCCGTCGGCTTTTCTCAAAATGTTCAAAGTTTTTCATTAAAACAGGCTCAGGAATATGCAGTTGAGAATAACTATGATATTAAAAATGTACGTACGGACGTTAAGATTGCGGAAAAAACTGTTAAAGAAAACACTGCGATCGGACTACCCCAAATTGATGCAAGTTTGGGATATAATAATAACCTGAAACTTCGTACAACCTTGCTTCCCGGTGAGATAGTCGGGAGACCGGGAGAGGAAATCCCCGTTCAGTTCGGGAATCAGCATACCGCCGACTTTGGAGCTACACTTTCACAACTCCTTTTCAGTGGAAAATATATTGTCGGGCTGATGACTGCCAAAGCCTTTGTTGACCTTAGAAGCGATAATGTTGTTAAAAGCGAGATTGAGATAAGAAATGCTATTGCCAAAGCATATTATCCCGTTATTATTCTTCAGGAAAATAAAAAAGTGTTTGACAGTACTCTTGTTACTTTGAGGAATATGCTTAAGGATACTAAAGCATATTATAAAAGCGGCTTCCTTGAAGATACCGATGTTGACCAACTTGAACTGATGATCTCCGATATAGAAGCAACAATCACAAATCTTGATAACAGACTTGGAATTGCAAGAAATATGCTAAAATATCAGATGGGTCTTAATGCCGATGTTAACATTGCGGTTACGGATAAACTGGACGACATTCTTAATGACGTAAATTCCGAATACCTGATGAATTTACAGTTTGATATTGCAAAACACATTGATTATAAGCTGTTAAAGGATCAGGAGAAACTTTCGGGTCTTAAGATGAGACTGCAAAAAACAGAGTATATGCCCACTTTGAGTGCCTTTTACTCATACCAACAAAGTGCCTTTAGAAATGAATTTAACCTGCTTGATTTCAATGAGAAATGGTATGAGTCGCAAATGCTCGGGATTAAACTTCAAATACCCATATTTAGTAGCGGAAACCGTCATTTTAAAGTCCAAAAAGCAAAACTGGAAATGGATAAACTGGCGGTTCAGGATTCAAAACTTCAACAAGGATTGAAGTTGAAAGTCGAAACTGCAAAATCGGAATTCAGTAATGCTTTTTTGATCTATTTGAATAAGAAAAAGAGTGTTCAACAAGCTCAGAAAATATATAATAAAACGGAAATTAAATATAAAAGCGGTATGGCCTCAAGCCTTGACCTGTCACAAACGTATAATCAATATCTGACGGGGCAAGTACAGTATTTGCAGGCTATTCTTGATTTGTTGTATAAAAAAGTTGACCTGGAAAAGGTTTTGACAAAAGTTGAATAGGGGAAATGGTATAATGCCTGCCCGAATCCGAAGGAGGCGGGGGTTGAATCGGTAAAATGGTAAAAATGATAAATTCAAAAATAAACGGACTTTTAATGGTTTTTGTTATTGTTGTGGGATTTTCTTGCACCGATAATGAAAAACAGATTGAAAAAGTCAAGCTGAAAACAAAGATGGATACGATTAGCTATATAATCGGGCTTGATTACGGCAACGGTATCAGAGAGCAAAAGATAAGCCCCAACAAGGAAGCCGTTTATAAGGGGTTGAGCGACGGGCTTGCAGGGAAAAGCTTATTGACAGACAGTTTGAAGGAGAAACTTATTGATGATTTTAATGAAGAGTTAAAATTGAGAATAGAAGAGGAGGGACAAAAAATTGTGGAGCAAAACAAAATAGACGGTGCCAAATTTCTTGAGGAAAACAAAAAGAAAGAAGGCGTTGTGCAATTACCCGACGGACTGCAGTATAAAATTCTGAAAGAAGGAAGCGGCAGAAATCCTGTGGTTACCGACAGTGTTTTGATTCATTACAGGGGTTTATTTACCGACGGGACAATCTTCGATATGTCTTATGACCGCGGACCGGTCGGTGTACGTCTGAATAAGATCATCAAAGGACTTGCCGAAGGGATATTACTAATGAAACCGGGAGCTATTTACGAACTTTATATCCCACCTGAACTGGCTTATGGTGATAAGAATTTTGCTAATGTCATTCCCGGTGGGTCAACACTTATATATTCTGTTGAACTGATTAAAATTATTAAGGAATAATAAAAGAAAAAAAACATGAAAAAGGTATTTATTTTATTTGCTATTGTCGCTCTGACAGCTTGTGGTGACAGTGGAGACAATCCTGAAGCAATAAAAAAGAAGATTACGGAATACAATCTTGAGATTGAGAGTTTAAAATCGAAGGTTGCCGAACTTGAATCCAAGCTTAAAACGGTTGATCCGAAGGATGATATGGCAAATAAATTGCTATCCGTCAATGTACAGGAGGTTGTTCCGCAATTGTTCAAGCATCATTTTGAGGCGGGTGGTACGGTGAAAGCAAAAAAAGAGGCTTTTATAAGTCCACAGGTGAATGGTCAGATAACAGCTATTTATGTTAAAGAGGGTGCCGTAGTTAAGAAAGGGCAACTTCTTGCAAAGCTTAATACTGACGTTACCGATAACACGATTAAAGAAGTACAAACAAGCCTTGAGCTTGCAAAAACGGTTTTCAAAAAACAGAAAGAACTTTGGGATCAGAATATCGGTTCCGAAATAGATTATCTGAATGCGAAAAACCGTGTCGAGTCGCTGGAAAGCAAGCTCAAAACACTCAGAGCACAGAAAGATATGGCAGAGTTGCGGTCGCCGATAAACGGTATTGTTGATAACATCCTTCTGAAAGTCGGAGAGTTGGCATCGCCGGGAAGGCAGTTATGCAGGTGGTTAATCTCTCCGACCTTTATATTCAGGCGGAAGTGTCGGAAATCTATCTTTCGAAAATAAAAAAGGGTGATACCGCTCAAATCTCGTTTCCCACATATCCCGAATTGAAGATGGACGCTCCTATCTCCCGTCTCGGTAACATTATCAATCCTCAAAACAGAACTTTTGTGGTGGAGGTTGATATTAATAATCCGGATAACAGGCTGAAACCCAATATTCTTGCAATCCTTAAAATGAATGATTACACAATGGAAAATGCTCTTATAGTTCCTTCTGTAATTGTAAAACAGGATATGAAAGGGAAATACCTGTACAGAGTGAAAAAAGCCGGTGAAAATTTCATTGCCGAAAAGGTTTATGTAAAAGTTGGAATGTCGGAAGGTAACGTAACAATGATAACCGATGGACTTAAAGCCGGTGATAAAGTTATTGTCGCCGGATATAACCTTGTAGCTAACGGCGTGAAGGTCAGAGTAATTAAATAATTCATTAAAATGATCAGAAATGGATGTAAATAAAAGCTCAAAAAAAGTGGTCAGGGATTTTTTTATGACCTCTTTTTCGCTTAACAATAAAAACACAATCTATCTGTTGGCGATTATCCTTGTGGTTTTCGGAGTGTACTCTTACCGTTCCATGCCTAAGGAACTTTTTCCCGAGGTCTATTTTCCGACGGTCTTGGTAAATACCATTTACCCGGGAAACCCGCCTCTTGATATGGAAAATCTGATAACTCGTCCGCTTGAAAAGCAGATAGAAACGGTGAAGGGTATTAAGAAGATATCATCAACCTCATCGCAGGATGTGTCAGCCATTATCGTTGAATTTAATACTAATGTTGATATTGACCGGGCTGTTGACGATGTGAAAGATGCGGTTGACAAGGCAAAAAACGACCTGCCCGACGATCTGAAAAACGACCCTTTGGTAAAAGATATTGACTTTTCCGAATTTCCTATCATCAACATTAACCTTTCGGGTGATTACAGCCTCGTTGAGCTTAAGCACTATGCCGATTATCTGAAGGATGAAATAGAAAAGGTTGCCGAAATATCAAAGGTGAATATCCAGGGAATCAACGACCGCGAGATACAGATAAATGTTGACCCTTATAAGATGGATATGTATAAGGTGAGTTTTCGCAATATTGAGGATGCCATTAAGCAGGAGAATATCTCGATTTCCGGTGGGGAATTGAAGACTGCCAAGACCCGCCGTTCAATAAGAATAATCGGAGAATTTACAGATGTAAGGCAAATAAAAGACATCATTGTAAAACACGAAAAGGGTAATATCGTGTATGTCAGGGATATAGCTACCGTTGTTGACGGTTATGCGGAGCCTGATAACTTTGCAAGGCTTAATTTGCATCCCGTGGTTTCGCTGCAGGTGGTTAAAAAAAGCGGTGAAAATCTCCTTGCCGCAACGGATCAGATATTTGAAATACTTGATAAGGCCAGGGACCAGCACGAAATACCGGAGAATCTGACGGTTACACTTACCAATGACCAGTCTGATATGATCAGAAAGCAACTTGCCAATCTCGAAAATTCAATGATAATGGGAATTATCTTTGTGGTGCTTGTGCTGTTTTTCTTCCTCGGAACACGAAATGCTTTGCTCGTGGGGCTTGCTATTCCTATGTCAATGTTTTTGTCGTATATTGTACTGAGTATGCTCGGATACAGGATTAATATGATCATTCTATTTGCCCTGATACTTGCCCTCGGTATGCTTGTGGATAATGCCATCGTGGTTGTTGAGAATATTTACAGGTATGTTGACCGCGGGTATCCGTTGATGAAGGCGGCAAGGGAGGCAACGGGAGAGATTGCTATGCCCATAATTTCGTCAACGGCGACCACTCTGGCTGCTTTTTTGCCCATTGCTTTCTGGCACAGTATGATGGGCGAATTTATGAAGTATCTGCCTATTACTCTGATAATTGTGCTATCTTCATCGCTGTTTGTCGCTTTGGTGCTGATACCTGTTTTTGCATCGGATTTTGTGAAAAAGGATGCTCATCTCGAAAAATTAAATAAAAAGCGATCATTGATAATTGCGGGAATAATGATAACTCTTTCAATCGTTTTTTATTTATTAAAAGTAAATGTTCTCGGAAGCCTCCTTCTGATATTTTCAGTTATAGGACTGGCAAATGTTCTCTTCCTTAACAATTGGGGAAAATGGTTTCAAACCGATTTTTTAAGAATACTTGAAAAATGGTATGAAGATTTTTTGAGATTTGTTTTGCGAAAAAGAAATCCATATTGGTTTATATTCGGCACTTTTACACTTCTGCTGCTTACACTTTTCTTCCTGAAATTGCGTTCGCCTAAGATTGATATGTTTCCGCCCAACGAACCCAAATATATCAATGTGTTGGCCGAGCTTCCCATAGGAGCGAATATTTATGCCACCGACTCGGTGATGAAGCTTATCGAGAAGGATGTTTTCAGAATTATCAAACCCGATTCGAGTATCGTAAAGTCGGTTTTGACAAACGTAGGGTCGGGAAGTAAGGGTGAAAATGATAAGTTCGACATCTCTGAAACTCCCAACAGAGGAAGGATAACCGTTAACTTCGTTGATTTTGAAAAGCGCGGTGGATTTGCCACTTCCGATATTATGAAATCGCTTAGCAATGAGTTGATTGGTAAATATCCGGGTGTTCGTGTTTCAATTGAGAAAAACAGAATGGGGCCGCCGACAGGGAAACCTATTAATATTGAAATCAGTGGAAAGGATTTCGATGAATTGCTCTATCTTACCGATACTATTCAAAGTGTGATTGAAAACGCTCACATTGATGGTATTGAAGGCCTGAAAATAGACCTTGATGTGGGAATGCCTCAATTACTTGTTCATATAAACAGAGAGCAGGCGCGCCGTTACGGATTGTCAACGGCTCAAATAGCAACAACCATCAGGACGGCACTTTTCGGGAAAGAAATTTCGGATTATAAAGAGGGTGAGGATAAGTATCCCATTCAATTAAGATTTGATGAAAAATACCGTTATAGCATTCCTGCCCTGATGAACAAACGAATAACGTTCAGAAGCCCGAGTACGGGAAAAATAAGTCAGGTGCCCATATCGTCGGTTGCTACGTTTTCGTATAGCACGACCTTCGGTTCTGTCAAGCGGAAAGACCTGAACAGGGTGATAACTATCTATTCCAATGTCATTGAAGGGTATAATGCCAATGATATTAATCAGCAGCTAAAGCCTGTGCTTGCTTCGTTTCCGATGCCCGAAGGATATAGCTATCAGTTTACGGGAGAGCAGGAGGAGCAAAAGGACTCGATGGAATTTCTCAGCAGGGCAATGCTTATTGCAATGTCGTTGATAATGATAATACTTGTTACACAATTCAATTCCATAATAAAACCCCTCATAATAATGGTTAGCGTATTGCTGAGTACTATCGGAGTGTTTGGCGGATTTGCAACTTTTAATATGGATTTGAGTGTTATTCTTACCGGAATCGGAATTGTGTCGCTTGCCGGAGTTGTGGTCAATAATGCGATTGTGCTTATTGATTTTATTAACCTCACAAAACTGAGGAGGAAAAATGAACTTGGTGTAGCTGAAAATGCAAATCTTTCTGCTGATGATTCTAAAGAGTGCATCGTGAAAGCCGGTAAGACAAGATTGCGTCCCGTATTACTTACCGCAATAACTACAATCCTCGGGCTTATGCCGATGGCGGTGGGATTGAATATTGATTTTCAAGGGTTGCTGTCACATTTTGACCCCCAAATATATTTCGGAGGTGATATGGCAAGTTTCTGGGGACCGTTCGCATGGACAGTCATTTTCGGATTGTCATTCGCTACATTCCTCACTCTGATTATTGTGCCTGCATTGTATCATGTACTCTATCTTGGAAAATTGAAGATTGCGGGATTATTGAAAAGATAGTTTTGTCAATGACTTTTTGGGTCGAGGCAGTTTTTTTTAGTTATGACCGTGAAGATTGTTTTTGAACCCGTACAAGTAAAGTATAGCAGAAAATTAACCTGTCGTGTCGCCCGAAATTCAATCGGTTTTGACACGACAGGTAAGCCTAATTAATTATATTTCTTATATTTAGTGACTATCTGATATAAACTTTTCCCGTTTTTATTCCTTTGGTACCCATAACTTTTACTATGTAGTATCCCTTTGCGGAATTAACAGAAATAGTATTTTTTCCTTCTGATATTTGTGACGAAATTATCATCTTCCCGGGCAAGTCGTAAATTTCCACTGTTCCCGAAAAATCTGCGGGAGCATCCACAATAACCGAATTCTGCCAACTGTAGATTCTTAAGCCTTCCATAATTCCTGCCGGATCATCAACACTCAGCGGGTTTGCAAAGTGAATGACAAATCTGTCCTGATCATCCGAAACAGTTGATGTGAATGTGTATTCGTTATTTTCCCTCAAATTTTGGAAAACTCCGTCTTTTTTATCTTCAAGATAAATGGGAATGCCGGCAGAAAAACTTTCAATCCCGTTAACGTTTAAAGTAAATACACCGTCATTCCCGCCGAGGAATCCAACTGCCGTTGTTTCGTGATTTTCGACGGAAGTCATGAAGTTGACAGCCAGCTTTGTATCTCCGGTTGTTGTATAAAGTTTCGGTGACGATACCTTTGTAAAAAGTTTATATGCATCAAAGTCATTATCAAAACCGTCGGTTGATTCCGTATTGAAAGCAATAACACATTCATCGGAATATGTCTCATTTTTAACAGTGATTCTAAGTATGTTCTCCTCTGTATTTCCCGATTTGTAAAACTCGGTTGAAGGACTTGCGACTCTTTGTGACTGAGGCATTGTGAGGCTGTAAGAAGATTGACTTCCAATCGTATCGCTTGTTCTTACCCAGAACCCCTGTGTAGCAGCTATATAACCGTTTGTTTTTCCGTTAGTGCCCGTTCCGGTATTAAAATTCCAGGTCTTGTAGTTACCCGCAGCATAATCGTACAGATAAATAGTTGAGCTAACATTGTTGAGATTCCAGTCGGCATTCCCATTCCAGTCAACAACGCACGGAAACGGATTTCCTATCAGGTTCCAGCCCGAGTTGTTTGTTGAAGGAGTGACTGTAAGCGTTACATTCACATCCGACTGATTAGCGGTTCCGCTGAAAGTAACAACGTCGGGATTTCCCGATACCGGCCAAACAAAATAACCTTCACCCGCATTCAGAGGGTCGGTAAGCTGAGTTAGGTTTTGCCAGGTGTCCGACGTTTCATCATAAGAATAAAGATACATTCCCGTATAAGGTTCAACGGTTTGACTTATCATAGGGGACGAGATGATGTGCCACTGGCTTTTTTCAAGATATTGCTGAACTTCAAGTGTGCCGCCTCCGGTAAATGCAAGGCTGCCCCTTTCCACAAGGGAGGGAGAATAGTTTTGGTTGTCCTCAACCGTCATATCACCGCCACCGGCAACTTTGAGCGTAGTACTGTTGTTAATTATAACACTCGTACCCGGCTTTACTTTCATCCCCTGCCCGAAACTTAATTGTATCAGAGCCGTCAGGAATAATGCCGTATATAGAAATTTTGATATTTTCATAATAAATAGCTTTAAATCAACAAATTAAATATTTAAGTATGTTTAAAAGGAACTATTTGCTTTCCTTGAGTTTGTTGACCTCTGCTTTTAAAGCATTATTCTCTGCTTCAAGCTTTTCAACTTTTTCATTCAACTCCTGTAATGCCTTTGTTAAAACGGGAAGCATTGCAGTGATGTTAACACTTGTAGATGTTACTGCTTCGGAAGTTTTATCTTTCGGATCAGCAGGGGTCGTCACCTCTTTGACCATTTCGGGAGCACTTTCCTTCATTGCCTCTGCATCAAATCCATAAGAAGTCTCGTTTTTATCGTTTACAATTGAAATCGGTTTAAAAGTCATAACCTTTTCAGATGCATTAAAGAGGGGTGCAACACTTTTTGCATGCAAGACCGAACCGTTCTGATATATGGAACCGTTAACATTCGTGTTTCCATTGAAATAACCTGCCCAGTATGTACCCGTCCCGGGTGATGAGTTTGACGCATCTGCATACACGGCATAATTGTAATCCAAAGTAGAATTATTCTCATTTGCAACTGCATAAACTCCAAAATTCCAGCTTCCGCCGCTGTGTCCTTTTGCATATACACCAACATTGAAATAATCGGCATTGTCGGCTTCAAAAATACCACCGTAGTTTAGGCCGGAACTGTTTGTGTTAACATCTGACGACATACCCTGAATACCGAAGTTATACTTGGCGTTCTTGGCAAATCCGGAAACACCGATGTTATAAGAGTTGGGATTTGCACCGTAAGAGAGACCTTCGTATGCACGGTTGGTACCACCTGTGCCATTGATATAACTGTAAACACCTGCATACTTTTCAGTATTGGTTGTTCCGCCCGTAACTTCAAAAACGGCACCGTATTGTTTAGTGTCTGTTACCGATTCGAGCAGGTGAAGTCTGTAATGAGGATAGATGTTGTTCAATCCCACAAATCCGTCGTTATAATCAATATAAAGAGCATTCACTCCGTTTCCTTTTACATGAAGGATGGAGCCGGGAAGTGGATCACTGCCGTCCTTATTGATGGCAATCTGCGTGTAAGCCAATGATGTGCTTAACAAAACGATTGAAAGAATGATTAACTTTTTCATTTGGTTTGATTTTAATTGTTAATTAATAATTTGAATTAATTCTATTTTAAAACTATGTGTCAAAATATAACAAAAAATTTTAATGATTGTTTTAATGTTAGTTAGTTTTAGTCTCAACAGGAGCCAAACATTCGGGTTCCTTGTTAATCTCTTTCAGCATTGTGAAGTACTCACAAGCCTGACAAGCCTTCCTGTCGAGTGTGTCAAGAGTACGCGGACAATATATTCCTTTTTTTCTCAGAGCCTTATTGTGTCCGATACGTGTCTCGGGAAACTTGCCCTTTTTCGTAAAAAAAATATTGAATCCAAGTATCAAAAACGATATAAGAACAAGAATCGATGTTATTACAAATACCTGAAACATACTTTTTTTTATTGCAAAGATACCGTCATTTTAAATATGTTGAACATTTTTTCATCCAAATACTTGATTTCATACCCCCGAATTTTGTATTTTTGAAGATTAAAAAATTTTTTTATGAACCTAAATCTCTCAAAATGAAAACAAAAGCAATTTTATCTTCGATTTTGATTTTTTCGGTATTCCACCTTTTTTCCCAGGTCGAATGGGTAAGTATCCAATCGCCGGTTACCGAAAACTTAACATCAGCCTGGATGACCGACTCGGGTTTGATTATTATTGTTTCCGATGAGGGTACGATAATCAGGTCAACCGACGGCGGAGAAACCTGGAATGATGTAACCTTTCCGGAATATAGTTTCCAAAGTGTCTCTTTCTCCGATAATGTTAATGGTGCAATTGTTAGTTCTGCCGATAGTGTTGTGGTATTTACAACTAATGACGGAGGAGAAAACTGGCAATTGGTTTCGATTGTCAATCTTTCTGAAGCAAATTGCATCTCATTTTACAATAGTATTACAGGAGTTGTTGCCGGAAGCTATTTTAATTCAAATGAATGCTATTATACTGATGATGGCGGACAAAATTGGTATCCGTCAAGTTATTCCCACATTCTAGAGTCTGTTTTTTATGATGCTAATTTCAGGAATGACACTGTCGGAAATCTCGTTGGTACGGATGGGACATTTTACTCAACCAATGATGGAGGGGCAACCTGGGCAATGGATGTCTCCTTTCCTTTGATAAATCTTAATTCAATTTATAATTTCGGCGAGCAGTTTGGAGTTGTGGTCGGTGACGACGGAAGTGCGTTTTTCACTATCAATAGTTGGTCTCAACATATCATTTTGAATACAAACGTTACAGCCGATTTGAATGGTGTTTGGGGCGCTCCCGGAACAAATAAAATTTGGGCGGTAGGTGATTCCGGTACAATAATTTATATGGATAACTATTTGCTTGGCTGGACCTTGCAAAACTCAGGTACAACCGAGAATTTGAATGATGTGTTTATTCTTAATGAAAATTCGGGGATTGCCGTAGGTGACAATGGAACTATCCTTATGTTGTCGAACCCCAATTCGGTGGACGAACCCGATATATTATCCGCTGTTTTTGTGTATCCGAATCCCTCAAACGGAGTGATAACGGTTGAAGTGGGAGAAAAATCCGGCGAGCTTACTGTGAAAATAAAAGATATGAACGGTAAAACGGTTTTGACAACCGGTATGAATTCAAAAAAAATAAAGTTAAGAACAGATAACTTACCGTCGGGAGTTTATTCGGTTGAAGTCTTATCTTCGAACCACCAATGCCTGCATTCCGAAAAGGTAGTAATACTGTAGCAGCCGCTATTCAACGGATGACTGCGCACAAGCGGGCAATTCAACGGATGACTGCGCAAGCGGGCAATTCAACGGATGACTGCGCACAAGGCCTAAGCAATGGCAAGTCATCCGCTGAATTCGCATCCGTTGGATGCAGGCCGACAAACCTTTCAATTCGAGGCAAGCTCGTGCGGCGGCGAACTGAAAGGTTGGAAAACAATGGTTAATCTTCTCATTATATATCAGTCCTTTAGCCGTTTTAATGTTGCAGAAATAGAGATAGGATGGAGATAGAGACAGATAGATAGGCAGAGGTTTCATTAGTATATGAATATTACCTATTTTTGCACCGATGAAAAACATTAGAAACTTTTCCATAATAGCGCACATTGATCATGGCAAAAGTACACTTGCCGATCGCTTGCTTGAATTTACCGGAACGATTACGGAGCGTGACTTGCAAGCGCAGGTGCTTGACGATATGGAGCTGGAACGAGAAAGAGGGATTACAATTAAAAGTCACGCCATACAAATGGAGTATGAGCATGAAGGAGAAAAATATATTCTTAATCTCATTGATACTCCCGGGCATGTTGATTTTTCCTATGAAGTTTCAAGGTCAATTGCAGCCTGTGAAGGCGCATTGTTGATAGTTGATGCCACACAGGGAATACAGGCTCAGACCATCTCAAACCTCTATCTGGCAATTGAGAATGATCTGGAGATAATCCCGGTTCTTAATAAAATGGATCTTGAAGCCGCTATGCCCGAAGAGGTTAAAGACCAGATAGTTGACTTGCTTGGTTGCGACAGGGACGATATCATTGAGGCAAGCGGCAAGACCGGATATGGTGTTGACCGCATTCTGGAAGAGATTGTTGGAAAGGTGCCCCCTCCCAAGGGAGACCCTGAGGCTCCGCTCCAAGCTCTTATCTTTGATTCCGTTTTTAACTCCTATCGCGGAATTATTGCTTACTTCAGAATTCTTAACGGTACTCTGAAAAAGGGCGATTTCGTTAAGTTTGTTAACACGGGTAAGGAGTATAATGCCGACGAGATTGGTGTTCTGAAGTTGGAAATGGAGCCTCGTAACGAACTTCGTGCTGGAGATGTGGGTTATATTATCTCAGGAATAAAAACATCAAAAGAGGTGAAAGTAGGCGATACGATTACTCATGTTTCCAATCCCACTGAAAAGGCAATAGATGGTTTTGAAGATGTTAAGCCGATGGTGTTCGCGGGAATATACCCTATTGATGCCGATGACTATGAGGATTTGAGAGCTTCGCTTGAAAAACTGCAACTTAACGATGCTTCTCTGACTTTTGTGCCGGAATCTTCCGCTGCCCTTGGTTTCGGGTTCAGATGCGGATTCCTCGGACTGTTGCATATGGAGATAGTTCAGGAGCGCCTTGACCGTGAGTTTGATATGGATGTTATTACAACGGTTCCCAACGTATCGTTCATCGTTTACAAGTCTAAGGGAGAAAAGGTTGAAGTTCATAATCCTTCCGGTATGCCTGAACAGAAGTATATTGACCATATTGAGGAGCCTTACATAAAAGCCCAGATAATTACAAAATCGGAGTACATCGGTTCTATAATGAAACTTTGTATTGATAAAAGAGGCACATTGACAAATCAGGTATATATCGGCACCGACAGGGTAGAGATAACTTTTGAAATGCCGCTGAGTGAGATCGTTTTCGATTTTTACGACAGACTGAAAAGCATCTCAAAGGGTTATGCATCTTTCGATTATTATCAAACAGGATTTAAACCGGCAAAGCTAATTAAGCTTGATATATTATTAAACGGTGAGAAAGTTGACGCTCTTTCCACTCTGATCCATGTTGACCATGCTTACAGTTTTGGGCGCAGGATGTGTGAAAAACTCAAAGAACTTATACCACGTCAGCAGTTCGACATTGCAATACAAGCTGCCATAGGGACAAAGATAATTGCAAGAGAAACCGTGAAAGCCGTAAGGAAAGATGTTACTGCAAAATGCTACGGAGGCGATATAACCCGAAAACGAAAACTTCTTGAGAAACAAAAGAAAGGTAAAAAGCGTATGCGTCAGGTAGGAAACGTGGAGGTGCCGCAACAGGCCTTTATGGCGGTTTTGAAACTGGATTAAATTCCGGAATCCAAACTTTATTCGTTTCCGTATAATAGAAATCAAAAATTCTTGTTATTTTAGCAGGCTATATTTTTGGCGATATATGAATAAGGTTTACAACAAAAAATCGGGTATTCTTATTATCAGGGTTATACTCCTGATTTCCCTGTTTTTTACTATTCCTTCAGGCCTTTATTCGCAGTTCTACAATGGTTCACAAATGACCTTCGGGAAAAACAGAGTGCAATACAAGGAGTTTTTCTGGACATACTATAAGTTTGACAATTATGATATCTATTTCTATCTCGGGGGTAAGAAACTTGCCATTTATACTGCGAAATATGTCAAGGAGAATCTGAGTGAGATTGAGGACAGGCTTGATACAGGTATTGACGACAAGATGCAGTTCATCATTTTTAATACCTACAGCGACCTGCAACAAAGCAATATCGGATTACTTGAAGATGCCTCATATAACACCGGTGGCGTTACACAGATAATCGGGAAAAAGATACTTTTATATTTTGATGGCGATCATAAAAATTTTGATAAACAGATTAAATCAGGTCTTGCGCAGGTTATTGTCAATCAGCTTCTTTACGGTACATCCGTTGGTGCGCAAATCAAGAATACATCTCTTTTTCCCTTTCCTGACTGGTATATGAACGGACTTGTCTCTTACATTTCCGAAGATTGGAATACAGACATTGATAACCGTGTGAAAGACGGTATTTTGTCAGGTGAATTTGCAAAGTTTAATCAGCTTACGGGAGAACAGGCAACCGTTGCAGGACATGCTTTCTGGAATTTTATTTCGGAAAAATACGGCAGTTCTACAATTTCAAATATCATATATATGGCAAAGGTTAGCCGCCGGCTTGAAAGCGGCTTTCTGTACGTTCTCGGAAAATCGTTTTCCGATCTTGTTAATGATGCTACTGCTTATTACAAAGCGCGTTATTCTTTAACTGATAACGGTGATGAAATACCTGATGAATCCATTTTGAAAAGAATTAAGTCAAATACCGTTTATAGCAGATTACGCCTTAGTCCTGACGGCAAATATGCAGCTTACACAACAAATCAGTCGGGACAGTATAAGGTGTTTCTGAAAAATCTTCAAACGGGAAAAGTAAAAAAAATAATGAAGGCGGGATTCAGGCTTGATGAAATGGTGGACTATTCATACCCGTTGCTGGCCTGGCATCCGATGAGCAGTGTGCTTTCGATAATTGTTGAACGAAAAGGAGAAACCTGGCTTTATTCCTATTATGTCGCAGAAAAGAAATTTGAGAGTGTTATACTGTATCAGTTTGAAAAAGTGCTTGACTTTTCTTATTCGGATGAGGGAAGTGATTTTGTTATGTCGGCAGTTCAACGGGGAAATTCCGACATCTTCATTTATAATATTGCATCAAATTCGTTCCGACAAATAACCAAGGATTATTATGATGACCTTTATCCGAGATTTATTAAAAACTCAACGGAAATAGTCTGGAGTTCAAACAGAAATAATGATACAATCCGTTTTGAAAAGAAGTATAAACCCGGGAATACCCAGCAACGGTACGACCTCTTTCTTTATGATCTCAAGAAAAAGGGTAATCTCTTGCGCAGGGTTACAAAAACACCACTTGCCAATGAAATAAAAGCGATGGAATATGACAGGGGTTTTATAACCTTCCTGAGTGATGAAAACGGTATTTATAACAGGTATATTGGCGAGTTCGACAGCACTATAAGTTTTGTTGACACTACAACACATTATCGTTATTTTACAAGATATTTTCCGATTACGGATTATTCAAGAAACATTTTGGATCAGGATGTGGTTCCCGGAATCTATAAATATGGTCAGATTATTTACAAAGACAAAAAATATATTATGCAGGTTCTTGATCAGGTGCCTCCGGAAGACCTGAAGCCTGTGAGTCTTAAGAATACCGTATTTATGGATCAGTTGGTAAATGTTTCGGGTGTAAGGACTATATCCGGAGAAAAGGGAACGGTTTTGCCCGGAAAGAAAAAGAGAAAAGGGTTCCATACTGTAAAATTGAGTGAGGCAATGAAGGAAATTCGGAATAATGATTCTGTTTCCTCCGGGTTTGATATTAATAACTATAAGTTTGATAAACAGGGATATGCAGCTAAGGATACAACCGATTATACAGGAGGGAATATCAAGGTGGCACTTCCGGGGCAGCATCTCGGTGACCGGGAGGAGCCGGCAAAAAGGTTGAATTACAATGTGGAATATTTTCTGAGTCAGGTTGTAACTCAGGTTGATTTTTCTTATCTTAATCAAATGTATCAGCCTTTTTCCGGCGGTACATCTCCTATATACCTTAATCCCGGATTTAACGCTCTTTTAAAGGTCGGTGTTATGGATTTGATGGAGGATTACAGGATTACCGGTGGTGTACGGTTGAATCTGAATCTGATTAATAATGAATACCTGTTTAGTTATACCAATTTAAAAAAACGGCTGGACAGAGAGATCGTTTTTCACAGGAACTCCTTTGAAAATTATAACGGATGGGAGGTGTTCAGGATATATTCTCACGAACTGTTTTATAAGGTAACCTGGCCGTTTAGCAGAGTGGCTGCCGTTAAGGGAACTCTTTCATACAGAAATGATATGGGTGTTCATATGTCAACAGATGTACTTAATCTGGCAAAGCCTAACGAATATAGAAATTGGGCGGGTTTTAAAGGTGAATTCGTTTTCGACAACACGAAAAGTCTGGGACTGAACCTCTATCAGGGAACGCGTTATAAAATATTCGGAGAATATTATCAACTGGTTGACAGACAGGCAAATAATCTGGTGGTGCTTGGTTTTGATTACAGAAATTATCAAAGGATACATCGTACTCTGATATGGGCAAACCGTTTTGCAATCAGTACCTCTTTCGGGAATAACAGGTTGATTTATTATATGGGAGGAGTTGACAACTGGCTATGGCCGAAGTTTAATGTTACCACGCCCATTGATTACTCTCAGAACTATGCATATCAGACTTTGGCTACCAACCTGCGCGGATTTACTCAAAATATAAGAAACGGAAACAGTTTTGCCGTTTTTAACAGCGAACTGCGGTTACCTGTTTTCAGATATCTTGCAAACCGCCCCATCAAGTCCGACTTCCTGAATAATTTCCAGATTGTGGGTTTCGGAGATGTGGGTACCGCCTGGACAGGATTGCATCCATATTCGGATGAAAATTTCCTGTACACAAAAATTATCGAGCAGAATCCTATGAGAATCACCGTCAGAGTACAAAAAGACCCCATTGTCGGAGGTTTCGGCTTCGGAGCCAGAACACGCCTTCTCGGTTATTTCCTGCGCGCCGATGTTGCCTGGGGTGTGGAAGACCTGGTGGTGTTGCCCGCTATTTTCTATTTCAGTCTTAGTTTGGATTTTTAACCTTAACTATTCAATATTGCCGATAAATTCCGTAAGATCGTCGCTACTGCTTAATCCCAGTTTCTTTCTCAGACGGTGTCTTGCTCCTTTGACGCTTTGCGGCGAGAGATTCAACACCGAAGCGCTTTCTTTGATGTTCAGTCTCAGTTTTATCAGTGAGGCGATACGTTTATCATATTGATTAAGACCGGGTGCCAATCGTGTTAATTTGTCAAAAAATGTCTTATTGACCTGTTCAAAATACATTTTAAAAACTTCCCAATCCTTTTCCGACCGCAAACTTCTTAGTATTTGTCTTTTTAATTTTTGCAAATGTCCTTTCATTTCATCGGCATCCTTTATTTTGTAAACTTCTTCAACCGACTTTTGCAAATCTCTCAACAAATTGTTTTTTTGCATCATCATAAGTGCCTGTGAAGCCAATTGCCGGCTTTGATATTGCAACTCTTTATCAATTTTCTCATTCTCCGACCTTAGCAATTCTTTTTCCGCCTTTATCCTTTTCCTTTTTTGTACCACACCGTACAAAATGATGACAAATGCTATTACAAGCGCGAATATCAATGCCAGCAACAAAGTTTTGATTTTTCTATCGGAGCTTTGTATTTCTTTCAGTTGTTTTATTTCAAGATTGCTTTTTTCGAGGTCGAAAATCGCTTGCATCTCCGCTATTTTGCGGGTGCTTTCCTCCGAATAGATACTATCGTTTATTTGGCGGTAGAGCTGACTATTCAGGTATGCTGTTTTATAATCTCCGGCTTCTGCATTTTTTTCCGACAAAATACCGAGAATTTTTCGCATCATCGTTTTTTCTCCAATGGAATCGGCTACCGAAAATGCTTTTTGATAAGTTGCCATAGATTTCCGTTTTTCACCTTTGGCATATTGCAATTCGGCAAGCGCATTATAATAGTAAATTTTGCTTCTCGCAAAATCCGAACTTTGGATAATTTCAAAAACCTGCTGCAACTTCTTTCCGGCTTCTGAAAATTGCTTTTTCACAGTGTATATTTGCGCAAGATTTATCTGTGCCGTAATCAAAATATCATTTCTGTCCAGTGAACGTAAAAGAGGTAAAGCTTTCACATAATAGTAATAAGCCGAATCGTATTGTTTATGGTCGAAATATGCCGCTCCCATATTTATAAAGCAGGTAGCAACTTGGCTTTCGTTATCCGTTTTACTGGCAAGCGAAAGCGTTTTGCGATAATACTCCATTGAGAGTTTTAGATTATCCCACTCGTTATAAACCATTCCGATATTTCCATAAATAACCGAAAGATAATAATCTGCCTGTATGCTTTCGGCATAACGGGCTGCAATAAGGTAGTTTTCAATTGCGGCGGAATAGTTGGATAGCATATTGAAAGCATTGGCAAGCGTATTGTAATAAACTATCAAGCGCTGTTTGACCGGAGACGATTCACGCACTTCTTTGCTTAATTCCTCTGCTATGGATATTGCCTGCTTTGCAAATGTAATTGTATTTCCGTATTTGCCAAGGCTCAAATAGGCTATGGCTTCTATGTTTATGGCATTTGCTTTCTCAATCTTGTTATCACTCTTTTCCGCCAGTGATTTTGCCAGTTCGCAATAGTAAAATGTGCTGTCCGTTTTAGTGTAGATATAGGAATAGGCAATATCAAGACAGGTTTTTATTTTGATACTGTCGTTATTCGTTTTTTTCAATATACTTTTTAAATCGTTAATGCCTGTTTCCTGCGAAATAGCTGCTATGGAGTAGAAAATAATAATAATCGGGAAGTACTTCATTTGTATTACCTTGAAATTTTGCATAAAAGTATATACATTTCTTCATATAACCAAAATGAAAATCCTAAATTGTTGAGATTTTATAATTTAGATTTAAATCCCTGTATTTCAGTATAATTTATTTTAAAATGATACCTGAATGAAACCCTTTTTTTTCTTGATGTAACCTGAATGAAACCCTTTTTATTTGTTTTTT
>Ga0256841_1000937_pt1 | contig 27179 bp, 28 predicted proteins | sample 356308metaG_FD_185971 | JGI IMG/M metagenome (GOLD analysis project Ga0256841, IMG submission 185971) | Hydrothermal vent microbial communities from Mid Atlantic Ridge, Atlantic Ocean - 356-308 | ecosystem: Environmental > Aquatic > Marine > Hydrothermal vents | place: Atlantic Ocean: Mid...
TCTGGTCTCGAAGGTAACTTTCACGAGTTGACCTGGGGAGGCGAAGTTTGAGCGAATTGTATGAGGAGAGGAAGGGGGAAAATCAACTGTGAAAAATCGGCTCGCATACCAGAGGCTGGCTAAGGCACGATGGCGCGCTACTTCTTCCCTGGGGACCGAATCTATAAGCGAGCGAACGGCGGTCAACATATCGAATGCAGCCGAATTCCTCACTAGCGCGATAAAAAACTTATACTCTGTTGTTATCTTGAGCGCCTCGTCGATTTGCCTTGTCAAGTTGAGCAGTTCAGTGTCATCAACCCCACTTGCAGCACGTCTCTCCAGCTCACTCAGGAGCGTCTGCGCTTTTTCATCGAAGATGAAATTGAAACTCAGACGATCCAGCGAGAGCGTAATCCAACCCGGCTTTGCTTGCAGGCCAACATATGTTCTACTTCCTGATTCTACCAGCCGAACAAGAACCTCTGCCTCCAAGATCTTACCTGTACCAGTGGCTCTCGCTGAACGCCGGAAATCTTCCACCTCAAACTGAAATTCACCAGACGATGCTCCTGGTGTGATCTGAAGCCGGGCTAAGACCTCCCCCGACGAACTTTTCTGTTCAACGAGTGTTGGTTCTATGGTCGACTGTAAGCTATTTGGCATGGTGGTGAGTCGCACAGGCGCACTGGCGAATTCCGGTGTTTGGAGATAGAAAACCAGCGTCATTAGACTCACTGTCACTAGGGTTTTTTGGTTAAACATGATTCACCTCCTCGTCGTTTTTCGTGGTGTCCTGTAACTCCACTTAAGTTAAGGAGCACCCACCGAGGAGCCTCTGCAACTGCCACGCCAAAACATAATGAACGCCGACGCGAATTCCTCGCCAAACATAACTTGCTGATATTACTCGGCTTGTTGACACATCGGGGCTGAGATGGCCAAGCGCTCGACTCATTCGGCGTCCGGAAATCTGGACGCTTTGTTGCTCGCAACCAGCCCAACTCCGGTGCAACCCGCTCTATCTTCGCAGCTTCGACTCGCGTCCGGAAATCCGGACGCCCCGTCCGAAAATCCGGACACACCATCACTCCTCCCCTTCACCGTGGCCCTCGGCCCGCAACCCATATCTTCTCACCTTCTCCCACAATGTCGTCCGCGGAAGTTTCAACGCTCGCGCCGCCGACCGAAGACGACCGCCGTGCGCCCGCAACACGTTCATAATCACCTCACGCTCCACCTCTTCCATCGCCCGCCTCAACCCCACCGCCTCCACCCGCGCCAGCAGGCTCATCGGGCGGCGTCCATCTTCATCCCCCACTTCCCACGCCGTCAATGCCCGCCTGATCGCCTCCACCCCCACCCACTCCTCCCCGCTATCCACTACCGCCGCCTCCACGACGCTCATCAATTCCCCCACGTTCCCCGGCCACCCATGTCCCTGCAACACGGCCAGCGCTTCCGCCGTCACTCCCTTCACCTTCATCCCGTACCGCTCGTTCACTCGCTTGACAGCGTACGCCACCAACGCCGGCAGATCCTCCCGCCGCTCGCGCAACGGCGGAATCCACACCACGTGCCGCCCCAACCGACGGAACAGATCCCGCCGAAATTCGCCACGCTCCACCATCTGGCGAGGATTCCGATTCATCCCCACGATCACCCGAACGTCCACCGACTCCCATCGCTCTCCACCCACCGGCCGCACCTGGTGCGTCTCCAGAAATCGCTGCAACTTCCCTTGAACCTCTCGCCCCACATCCTGCACCTCATCGATGAACAATGTCCCACCCTGGGCCTGCCGAAACAGGCCCACCCGATGCACTGCTCCCGTATAAGCTCCCCGCAGGGCACCAAAACATTCGGCTTCCCACAACGACTCGGGAATCGTCCCACTGTCAAACCATATGAATGGCCCGTTCCACCGTCGACTGTTGTCGTGAATCAATCGCGCCACCAGACCTTTCCCCACACCCGTCTCTCCCACCAGACAGACGGTCGCATCCACGCGCGCATAGCGCGCTATCGCCCGGGCGATCTCCTGCATGGCTCGACTCTCGCCCACCAGCTCCTCTCCGTCACGAGTGGTTCGCCTCACCAGCTCGAGACGGTGAGCAGTCCGCTCGGACCCAGCGATGACCTGCCGCTCTCGAGCGCGTTCGCTTCGATTCCTCCTCCTCTCGAACATCACCCACCTCGAACCTGCGGGCATGATCCTCCCGCTATGTGAACTTGCGCACCATCACTCCCGGCACATCGCGGCATTTCTCCGCCATCATATACAGACGTATTTTCTCTCCAAAACAATTCGCCGAAAACGAAAATTGTTGTCCCGCTCTTCAATCGCTCCGATGCCCCCATCTCTTCCCCACCAGCCCCACGACACGACGTCGCCACCGGACAACCTGCATTTTCCCTCCACTCTACTATATGTCGCCACCCGGCAATATCTCCCGCAGGGGAGAAATGTTTCTGCACGTCTCGCTCCTTTTTTCCTTCGATCCGACCAGGATCAAGTGAGTGCGCTCAAAACTTCCTTTCTCTCGCCCCTGCCCACTGATCCTCTGTTTTTCAGCACTCACCGCCTATCGATCCGGTGAGAGACTGATCGCTTCACGGCAACTCCATCGATGCTTGTTTCCGCTCAGGCAATTCTCTATCATAACTTTCGGAGGTACTGATAATGAGCTTACCCTGGAAGGTATTGACCGACCGAGGCGAAGAGATGCAAGAGGCCTACCTCCTCCGCACCGGTGGGTGGACCGAAGAACGCTATTTTCGAGAAGCCCCGGAGAACCGGATCGTGGAATTCGAGGATGGAGAGATCATCATGCACTGACCAGCGCCCATCAGACGCCAGGATCTCGTTCGTTTCCTCACCATCCTTCTGGCCGGATACGTGGAGCGTCATCATCTGGGAAGCGTTTTCAATGGACCTGCCGGGTCCGGCTTCGTCCGGGGCTCGACGATGAGCCGGATATCTTTTTCATCACCACCGATCAGTTGAAGGAGTTGGAAGAGAATTTCTTCCCTGGAGCACCCGCGCTGATCATCGAAGTCGTCTCCTCGGGGAGTCGAAGTCACGATCTGGAACGAAAGGCCGCTCACTACTGTGCCTATGGCGTCGCCGAATACTGGGCCGTGGATGGGGACCGGCGTACCCTCTTTCAGCACCTTTCTCCAAAGAATCAGTCCGATCGCTATCTCGTCGCTCCCCATCGAGAAGGACGAGTAGAGAGTCGGATGATACCCGGCTTCTGGATCGATGTGCGGTGGCTCTGGCAAGATTCGCTCCCCGGCGCTTTCGACTGCCTGGACTGCATTCTGAGCGGATGATGGTTGAGAGCAGACGAGAGAACTGCCCCTCAAAGACCATTCACCCACCGTGAAACCAACCGTCACACTCCGTCTCAGCACCGACTCCATGAGAGGCTGCGTTCGCTTCACTGCCCGCTGTTGCCCCCCACCTCCTCGATCTACACTGCGTGAGAAGGGTCTCGCTTTTCGTGTGGCAGATTCGTCGCCTCTGACGTATAATCATCCGTTTATGCGAACGGCTCAACTCACACGAGAGACGGGCGAGACGGAGATCGCGGTCGAGGTGAATCTGGATGGCAGCGGCCAGTCTCAGGTTGATACCGAGGTCAAGTTCCTGACCCACATGATCGAGTTGCTGGCCACGCACAGTCTTTTCGATCTCTCTGTGCGAGCGCGCGGCGACCTCGTTCATCATATCGTGGAGGACACCGCCCTGGCGCTGGGCGCGGCGATCAATCGGGCGCTCGGCGATCGCGCCGGCATCGTGCGTTTCGGCCACGCCGTCGTGCCGCTGGATGAAGCTCTGGCCATGGCCAGCGTGGATCTGGCCCGACGACCGTACAACGTCATCGATCTGAAGATCGACAAGAATGGCATCGAAGATATGCCGCGCGAAGATATCTACCACTTCGCGCGCTCGCTGGCCACGGCCATGGAAGCGACCATCCACGTCATCGTGCACTATGGCGAGAACGATCATCACAAGGTGGAATGCGGCATCAAAGCGTTGGCCAGAGCCTTACGACAAGCGGTCGCTCCCGACCCTCGACGACCCGGCATTCCCAGCTCCAAGGGAGTGATGTGATGACGCGCATTCTCATTCTCGATTACGGCGTGGGAAATCTGTTCAGCTTGATGAGCGCCATCCAGAGGGAGGGCGCCGAACCTCTCATTCGCCAGGAGATTCCCCGTGATCCCTGTTTCGATGGGCTCATCTTGCCGGGCGTCGGTCATTTCACGCCAGTGAGCGAACGGCTGCGAAGGATGCGGTCGGCCATCGACGAAGTGATCGAGCGAGGGACGCCCATCCTCGGCGTGTGCCTGGGCATGCAGGTGTTGTTCAACCGCAGTGAGGAAGGGCCGGGTCAGGGGCTGGGGCTCATTCCCGGCGCCGTCGTCCGACTTCCCGATTCGGTGAAGATTCCTCACATGGGATGGAATCGGCTCCATCTCGTGCGACGGAGCCCTCTGCTTGACGGCGTACCGCAAGGAGCGTGGGTCTATTTCGTTCACTCGTTCTATCCTCAGCCTGAGGACGAGAGCGTGGTTCTGGCGCGCGCCGAACATGGAGTCTCCTTCCCGGCCGTGGTCGGGCGGGATCATATCTTCGGCACTCAATTCCACCCCGAGAAATCGGGAGAAGCGGGGTCGCTCATGCTGAAAAACTTTCTGCGATTGTGTCGCAGATGATCAGGTTGCCAATGCGCACAGAAACGAGAGGATGGAGAGGGATGGACTTAGATGACCGAGAGGAGAGCAGCGCCCCTCTGGCCCCCCGTTACCGCTCTCCCCATCGCGCCGCGTCCATCCACGATCGAGTATTTGAGTGATCGGAAGCGTCATGGAACTCATTCCGTCAATCGATCTCATGGAGGGGAGGGTGGTTCGCCTCGTGCGAGGCGACCCCCAGGCGCCGACCGTCTACAGCCATGATCCGGTGCGCACGGCTCGGCGTTGGGAGGCAGCGGGCGCCGATGCGCTGCACATCGTCGATCTGGATGCTACCCTCGGTCGTCAGCGCGATCATCGGCAGACGATCTTGGACATCATCGGTCAGGTGAACATCCCGGTTCAGGTGGGCGGCGGCATCAGAACGCCCGAGCGAGCGGCCGAATGGCTCGAAGCCGGTGCGCGCAAAGTGGTCATCGGGACGATGGCGTTCCACAATCGGCGGGCGCTGGAGATGGTCTTGCACCGGTTCGGGTCAGAACGCATCATGGTGGCGATCGATTATGCCACCGACCGAGTGATGATCAAAGGTTGGCAAGAGGCCACGGCGCTCGAGCCGTTGAAGGCTCTCGGGCAACTGCGGCACGCGGGCGTACGGCAATTCCTGATGACCTCCATCGCCCGTGACGGAACGCTGGAAGGAGCCGATTTGACCACGCTTCGAGCCGCTGCCCAACTCCAGGGAGCGCGCATCTACGCCAGCGGCGGCGTCTCTTCCATCGATGATCTTCGGCGGCTCGACCGAGCGGGAGTCACCGGCGTCATCATGGGCAAAGCGCTCTATGAGGGTCGGCTCACGCTCGACGCCGCTCGTCGGGTCATGGCACGTTGATTCCCTGGAGCCCGATGTCATGGATGCTTGTGGAATCGCCCATATCGAGCGATGACGATGGTAGCCAAACGCATCATTCCCTGTTTAGACGTCGATGCCGGCCGGGTGGTCAAAGGTATCCAGTTTCAACATCTGAAAGACGCTGGCGATCCGGTTCAACAAGCGCGCCGGTACCGCGATGAAGGAGCCGATGAGCTGGTCTTTCTGGATATCACCGCTTCGGTCGAAAAACGAAAAACATTGATCGAGATGGTCCAGGAGGTGGCGCGCACGCTGGATATTCCATTCACCGTCGGAGGGGGCATCAAGACGCTTGACGATGCCCGCGCCATCCTGTCGAGCGGCGCCGACAAGATCTCGGTGAACACGGCGGCCGTCGAGCGCCCCGAATTCATCGCCGAGCTGGCCGATATGTTCGGCACGCAGTGCGTGGTTCTGGCCATCGACGCCAAGCGCCGCCTCAGACGGGAGATTCGAGGAGCAGAGACTGGAGAGCGAGCGGCCAATGCCGAATCGAACATCGCCATGGAGGCACCGCCGCCCGGAGATCCGGATGTCTGGTTCGAAGTGTACACCTATGGCGGTCGGCGCCCGACGGGCCGCGATGCCGTGGCGTGGGCGGCGGAAGCGGAACGACTGGGTGCCGGCGAGTTGCTCGTCACGTCCATCGATCGGGATGGAACGGAAGCCGGATATGATGTGGAGCTGCTGGCGGCGCTGGCCGAGCGCGTCAACCTTCCCATCATCGCCAGTGGCGGTTGCGGTCGCCCGGAACACATCTACGAGGCCTTCGTCCGCGGACGCGCCGATGCCGCCCTGGCGGCATCGATCTTCCATTTCCACCGATATCCCATTCCTGTCGTCAAACAATTTCTCCGCCAACGAGGCATCGAGGTGAGACCATGAAGACCGTCAATCTGAGCGAACTCGACTTCCAGAAAGGCGATGGCCTGATTCCCGTCGTCGCACAAGATGCCGCGACCGGCGACGTGTTGATGGTCGCCTATGCCAACGACGAAGCCGTGAAACGCACGCTGGAAACCGGCTACGCTCACTACTGGAGCCGATCGCGACGAGAGCTGTGGAAGAAAGGAGCCACGTCGGGACACCTGCAAAAAGTTCGGGAGATCCTCGTCGATTGCGATCAGGACACATTGCTCTACCTCATCGATCAAACCGGGCCGGCCTGCCATACCGGCGAGCGAAGCTGCTTCCATCGTCGACTGACCGGGTAGCGCTCATGCGATGGCTTGAGGTAGTTGAGAAACAGCGAATGATGGGAGGTGATCAGCCATTGACCGCGGCTCGCTTTCGCTGGAGAAGAGAAAACGATGAATTCGTTGTCGCTGGCGCGGGATGATCTGCACAGGGCTCGGGGCACGCCTTCGAGCTCCCCAGGTGCTCTACGAGGAAGAATCCTACGACGATGTCGTCCGAGAGGCACAGGAGATTGTCGAGCTCAAAGGCGCGCTGCAATATATCGGCATCGATCCACCACAACGGCATGATGTGGGAGCCACGCTTCGCGCTCACCAGGATCAACTCCCGGACGCCTGGCGAAAGAAGCTCGTCCGGATAGAGAAGGTTTCGGCGAGCCTTTTCGAAGAGAGAGCTCCCGTATTTTGTGGCGATGAAACCGATGTGATCCCTGCCTCGGACCTCTACGATCGAGAGGATGCCGAACGAGTGCTGAACTGGACGACCGAGTTAGCAGATTATATGAACACGTGGTGACCGAACGGAGCCAAGAAGGCGATCCATCTCGGGACGAGGAGGGCCGCGAAAATGACATCTCAGGGACATCCACTCGATGACCTCCCCGAAGACCTGCGACGGGGGTTACTTCGATTCGTCGATGTGCTCGAGGCCAAATGGGGAGACTCATTGGTGAGCGTCGTTGTGTTCGGTTCCTATGTGACGGGGAGCGCGCATCCAGAGAGCGATCTCGATGTGCTCCTGGTGAAGGCCGATCTCCCCAGAAGTCGATTGGTTCGCCGTCATCTCATATCCGTTGAAGAAGCGCGCCGGAGAGACGCTCGCCGCCACCGCCTGCACGATCATCCTCACGCCAGAAGAGGCTCAGATCGTCAAGCCGTATTATCTGGGCATGCTCGATGGGCCCGTCATTCTATTCGATCGGCAACAGTTCTTCGCTCGCATCCTGGAGCGGCTCAGAGAACGACTCGAGGAACTCGGCACCGAACGGCGCACCGATCCCGACAGCTACACCTACTGGGTGTTGAAAGAAATGCGCGACCGGGGGAGCCTCTCATTCTTTGAGCCCCACCCGCCGAGGCCATCGAGGATATCGCAAGGATCAACCGGGAGAACCCATCATCCTCTGACTCCGCGCGCGTCCTGGCCGAGAATTTCCCGAATGACGTCCAGCATCTTGTCTCGTGGCACGGTGACCTGGCCGAAGCGCGCTTTGAGCCACGCGCTGCGCTCGGACACCTCTCCCTGACGGCGCAATCCTTCTCGTAAATCCTTGATCGAGACTTCATGGCGAGCGAACTCATCGGGGCCGACGATGACGGCCACGGGGATCTGCTGTCGATCGGCGTACTTCAACTGCTTGCGGATGCTTCTCTCCGGACCGAGATAGAGTTCGGCGTTGATGCCCGCCAGGCGCAACTGGCGCGTGATCTTCTGATACTCCACCATGCGATCGGGCTCCATGACCGTCACCAGGACCTGGGCCGTGGATGGTCTGAGCGCGACGACGCCGAGCTTCAGCAGCGCGGCGAGCAGTCGATCGACTCCAATAGAGGCGCCCGTGGCCGGGATTTTCTCTCCCAGGAACCGTTCTACCAACCCATCGTACCGCCCACCACTGAAGACGGCGCCGAATTCCGGCGCATCGAGCAGGATCGTCTCGAAGATGGGGCCGGTGTAGTAGTCCAATCCGCGGGCGATGCTCACGTCGAAGACGACCTTCTCTTCAGAGATGTCCAACGCCGTCAAATACTCATCGATGCGACGAAGCTCATCAATCCCCTGCCGCGCGCCGGGAATCCCATGGAACAGCTCATCGATAGCGTCCAGAACCTCCGCCCGCGTCGCTCCGGCGATGCTCAAGAACTCCATGATCCGCGAGACGGCTCGTTCGTCGAGCCCCAATCCGGGGATGACGTCTCCAGAGGCATCGACGCGGCCTCGGGTCAACTCCTGGCGAACGCCCTCTCGACCGATGCGATCGATCTTATCGATGACGCGGAAAACGTGCGTGGCGCGACGCGAATCGACGTCGGCGAAGGCAATGAGCGCGTTCAGGATCTTGCGATTGCTGCAGCGGACGCGAAATCGCTCGATGCCCAACGCCTCCATGGTATCGCAGATGCCGGAGAGGATCTCGGCATCGGCGGCCATGGAATCGGACCCCACCGTATCCAGGTCGAACTGGATGAATTCGCGGAACCGGCCCGGATCGGGCTTGTCGAATCGCCAGACGGGACCGACCTGATAGCGACGGAACGGACGGGGCAAGTCCTGGTACTGAGCGACGACGCGGGCCAGCGGTACGGTCAGATCGAACCGCAGCGCGACATCGTTCCCTTCCAGGTCGACGAAACGAAAAATCTGCTTGCTGCTCTCCTCACCATATTTGCCGAGCAGGGTCTCGGTGTACTCCATCGCCGGGGTATCCAGAGGGACGAACCCGTACCGTTCATAGATCTCCCGGATGGTGGCGATCATCTTCTGTCGGGCGATCACCTGCTCGGGCAGATAGTCGCGAAACCCCCGCAAGAGCCGAGGCTTGATCAGCGCATCCTTGTCCACTGACATAGATCATCATCATATCACAGCTCCCCGGGGACCCCAACCCCGGGAGCGGCCCGGCCATTCCATAAGCTCTCTCCGGGGCGAGGCGATCATGGGGAGTCATTCGGCATTGGCGCGACGGAATGGATTGCGGTCCAGCGGAGGCCGAATGCCTGGTCCCCCACAGCGCTCGTCGTCCCGCAGTGCGGAAGAAATGTCCGCCATCACTCAGCGCGAGGACAGAGGGATTCACGCTCCCAGGACGAAGCGCCCTTCAACCGTCTTGTCGATGGAAGAATCGGCCAGAGCGCGCGATTTCTCGTGGTCGGGGTTGCGAGTACTCTGAAAACGAAAAAACGCCAGGAGGGCGAACCTCCTGGCGCGCTTTCAGGCTCCAGCGAAACGGGTCAACGGCCCACCGGACCGGAGGACCTCACTGGAGGAGGCTCTCGCGGTCAGGGATGAGGTGATGTCACTAGTGCACCTTGATCTGCTTGGGCTTGGCCTCTTCCTTCTTCGGCATCCGAATCCTCAGCACCCCATCCTTGAACTCGGCGTCGATCTTGTCCGGATCGACTTCGGACGGGAGCGTGAAGCTGCGAGCGAACACGCCATAGGCCCGCTCAATCCGATGATAATTCTCCCGCTTATCCTCGCGCTCCAGCTTCCGCTCGCCGCGGATGGTCAAGACGTTGTTCTCCAGGTTGACGGTGATGTCATCCTTGCTCAGCCCAGGCAGATCGGCCTCCACCAGGATGGCGTCCGGCTCCTCGTAGATGTCGACCGCCGGCGTCCACCGCGTCCACGTGGTGGGCAGCAATTCCCGCTCGCTGGTGGGGAAGAGATCCTCAAACAGCCGATTAATGCGCCGTTGCAAAGCCATCAAATCCTCGAACGGATCGAACAATCCTCGCGTCGCCAGTGGCATCATCGTTCCATCACCTCCTTTCTCAAAGATTTCCTCCAGCCACCCATATCGGCTGGAGCCTTTTTTGATTCCGAGTTTATTATAAAACATGAGCCTTATCTTGTCAAGTTTTCTGCAAAAATTTTTTTAGATTTTTGGAAAATAAATAAGGCAGGAATTTTCAATGAGATAGATAAAAGGAACACCCGACCTCGACGGGGTGTCGGCGAGGATTCTGGTCGCTCGCGCGACACCCCGTGGTTCATCGGCGGACCGGGCGGTTCATCAATCGGCGGGCACTTGCGTCTCCTCGGCGACGGCCATGGCTTGCGGGGCGAACGTCAGTTGGCCGCGCGTGGCATCGTAATCGACCAGGACGGTCTGACCATCGCGCACCTCGCCTTTGAGGATGAGCCGGGCCAAGGGGGTTTCGATCTCCCTCTGGATGGCCCGCTTGAGCGGTCGCGCGCCGTAATGCGGATCGTATCCGATCCGGACCAGGTAGGATCGGGCGGCGTCGGTCAGATCCAGTTGAATGTGTCGCTCGGCCAGCCGCGCGCGCAGGTAGCGGAGTTGGATGTCGACGATCTGTTTGAGATGCTCTTCCGAGAGCGCGTGGAAGACGATGATCTCGTCCACGCGATTGAGGAACTCGGGGCGGAACTGCCGGCGCAATTCCTCCAGCACGGCCTCTTTCATCCGCTCATATTCCAGGCCCTCGAAGGCGCCGCGATATTCGAGAATGCGATGGCTGCCGATATTGGAGGTCATGATGAGGATGGTGTTCTTGAAGTCCACCGTCCGGCCGTGACCATCGGTCAGGCGTCCGTCGTCCAGGATCTGCAGCAGCAGGTTGAAGACGTCCGGATGCGCCTTCTCGATTTCATCAAACAGGATGACCGAGTAGGGCCGTCGCCGGACGGCCTCGGTCAACTGGCCGCCTTCCTCGTATCCGACATATCCCGGAGGCGCGCCGATGAGTCGAGCCACGGTGTGTTTCTCCTGATACTCGGTCATGTCGATGCGGATCATGGCCCGCTCATCGTCGAACAGGGCTTCGGCCAGCGCCCGAGCCAGCTCCGTCTTGCCGACGCCGGTGGGTCCGAGGAAGATGAAGCTGCCGATGGGCCGGTTGGGATCTTTGAGTCCCGAACGGGCTCGCATCACGGCGTCGGCCACGGCGCGCACCGCCTCGTCCTGCCCCACGACGCGCTTGTGAAGCTCCTCTTCCAGGTGGAGCAGCTTCTGCATCTCGCCTTCGAGCAGTTTGGAGACCGGGATTCCCGTCCAGCGACTGACCACTTCGGCGATATCCTCTTCGTCGACCTCCTCTTTGATGAGTCGCGCCTCGCCCTGCTCGCTGAGTTTGGCTTCTTCCTCTTGGAGTTCCCGCTCCAGTTGAGCCAGCTTGCCGTATTTCAATTCGGCCGCCCGATTGAGGTCGTACTGTCGTTCGGCCTGCTCGATCTCCAGTTTGGTCTGCTCGATTTGCTCGCGGAGGGCGCGGAGGCGCCCGATGGCCTGTTTCTCCGTCTCCCATCGGGCGCGGAGGGCATCGGCCTCGGCTTTGAGGTCGGCCAGTTGCTTCTCCAGCTTGGCCAACCGCTCTTTGGATGCCGGATCGGTCTCCTTCTTCAGCGCCTCGCGTTCGATCTCCAGTTGCATCACCCGGCGGAGGATCTCATCCAGTTCCGAGGGCATGGAATCGATTTCGGTGCGCAACTTGGCCGCCGCCTCATCGACCAGATCGATGGCCTTGTCGGGAAGAAAGCGATCCGAGATATAGCGATTGGAGAGCACGGCGGCGGCCACCAGAGCGGCGTCCTTGATGCGCACGCCGTGATGGACCTCGTAGCGCTCTTTGAGGCCGCGCAGGATGGAGATGGTGTCCTCCACCGAGGGTTCATCGACGAGCACCGGTTGGAATCGACGCTCCAGGGCGGCGTCTTTCTCGATGTACTTCCGGTACTCGTCCAGCGTCGTCGCCCCGATGCAGTGCAGTTCGCCCCGGGCGAGCATGGGTTTGAGAATATTGCTGGCGTCCATGGCGCCCTCGGCCTTGCCCGCACCCACTACCGTATGGAGTTCGTCGATGAACAGGATGATGTCGCCCTCGGATTGCTGGACTTCTTTGAGGACCGCCTTGAGTCGCTCTTCGAACTCGCCACGATACTTGGCGCCGGCGATGAGCGCTCCCATATCCAGGGCGATGATGCGCTTGTTCTTCAGGCCTTCGGGGACATCGCCGCGCACGATGCGCTGGGCCAATCCCTCCACGATGGCCGTCTTGCCCACTCCGGGATCGCCGATGAGGACGGGATTATTCTTGGTGCGTCGCGACAGCACCTGGATGACGCGACGAATCTCCTCATCCCGGCCGATGACCGGATCGAGTTTGCCCTGAGCGGCCAGTTGCGTGAGGTCGCGACCGTAGCGCTCCAGCGCCTGATAGGTCGCTTCCGGCGTCGGCGAGGTGACCCGCTGACTCCCCCGCACCTGTTGCAACGCCTGCATCAATCGCTCGCGCGTGATGCCGAATTCCTTGAAGAGGCGCCCGGCGGCCCCGCCATCGTCGGTGGTGGCCAACAGGACGTGCTCGACCGAGACGTATTCGTCTTTCAGCCGTTTGGCCTCGTCTTCGGCGCGAGCCAAGAGTTGATTGAGGCGACCGGTGATATACACCTGATCGGGCGCCCCGGAGGGGCCGGAGACGCGCGGTCGGCGCTCCAGTTCCTCTTCCAGGCGCTGCTTGAGCCCGGGCACGTCGACCTCCGCCTTGGCGAGAATGGCCGGCGCCAACCCTTGCTCCTGCTCGAGCAGAGCGACCAGCAGATGTTCGACATCCATCTGCGGGTGGCTATACCGCGCTGCTTTGGCCTGCGCGGCGGCGAGCGCCTGCTGGACCTTTTCTGTCATGCGATTGATATCCATCGTTCATCACCTCCTACTCCGAAAATACGTAGCACAAGAGGTCATCTTGCGCGACTTCGTTTGCGCTTCTGGTCGTGAGCTCATCGCCCATGACTGATTCTCCCGGTGGACGGCCGTCCTTCATGTCCCGTCCGCTGACCGTCGTGGTGAGCCCCTGGTCGCGGCCGTGTCTGGACAGAACAGACGCACTCCTCGAGCCACGGACCAGGGCTCACCTCATGTGGTCCGCGGACGTGGCGTTCTCATCGGAGATCGCCGAACATCACTTCCCGCTCCCGGGTATCCAAGATGGCATAATACCCTTCGCTCAATCGGCCGGGACAGACGACCATCGTATTGCCCACGACGAGCTTGCCCTTGCGGCCCGATTGTCGAGATGCCACGGCGAACCGTGGATCATAGGTTTTGATGATATGGCCAACGATCTCATGGCCGATGTCGCCCTCTTCGCCCTTCAGCTTGTCGGTCGGCGGCGTGTGGAAGAGCAAGATCTTCTCCTGATCCAGATGGCGCAGGAAATCGAGCGAGAATTCCGCTTCCCATCCCGGATAGCGGAGGAAGAATTCGTGCTCCCGCTCATCGTGGGTGATCTCGCCGCCGAATCCGGCCACCACGACATTCCCGCCCAATGGAGCGAAGCTCCGATGGACCATGTAGACGTGCGGAGCGACGATCTCCGTGTTGAAGGCGGCCTGCAGGAAGAACCGCTCGGGCGCGTCATTCTTCCCCGGCACGATATAGACGGGCACGCCGAGGGCATTGAGGAACCCGAAGAATCGATTGATCGACTGGGCATCATCGTCGCGCTCTCGCGCCACCTCGGGCTGATTCAGATCGGGCTGACGCTGCTCGGCGCGAGCCCGCTCCCACTCGGCCCGACGGGCCTCGGCGCGAAGGATATTGCCGGTGAACACCACCGCTTCCACGCCCGCGCCTTTGACGACGTCGGGCAAGCGATCCAAATAGGCGAATTCTTCGTGCACGTCGCTGATGGCGAGTATCTTCATCGTTCCCCCTCCTCAGGATAGGTTATGGTATCTCCGGTCCGTTGCCTCCCCTCTCTTCCATTTCGGGCTCACCGCCGGCAACGGACCGGGGACGCATGGAAACGACTCAGAGCGCCTTGACGATGACCAGCGTTCGGTCATCAGAGCGCAGCGACCGACTGAACCGGTCGACATCTTCCATCACGGCTCGGGCGATTCGTGAAGCGCTCTCTGCCCGGTGCTCACAAAGCACTCTCGATAACTGGTCCGGCCCGTACTCCTCATCGGCCGCGTTCACGGCCTCGGTGATCCCATCGGTATAGATGGCCAGCACGTCGCCGGCACCGAGGTGGACGAGTCCTTCCAGATAATGAGGAGCCTCCAGGGGGCCGAGTGGTGGGCCGCCACTGGACAGGGCTTCGCAGTCGCCTCGCTGGCGCAACAACAGCGCCGGCGGATGTCCGGCGTTAATGTATAGGAGCTGCCGGGCGCGAATATCCAACTCGGCGAAGAACAGCGTGACCAATCGTCCCCCCTCACGCCAGGACTCGTGAAAGAACCGGTTGACCTTGTTGATCACCGATCGCACGGCCAATTCGTTTCGCGTCAAAGAGTGAAGCGAAGCCCACAACGCCGAGACGAGCAGGGCGGCCGGCACTCCCTTACCGGCGACATCGGCAATGGCCAGAGCCCAGCGCTCCCCATCAATGGGGATGAAATCGTAGTAATCGCCACCCACCTGTCGCCACGGCTCGTGGACGACGGCGACATCGAACCCTTCCCATTGGGGCGTGGTGGGCGGCAAGATGCCCTCCATGACGCTTCGGGCGATGGCCAGTTCCGTCTCCAGGCGTCGCGCTGCCATCATCTCGGCGTGCAAAATGGCTCGTTCGATCGCCGCCGCCACGCCAGAAGCGAACACTCGGACGAGTTCCAGCGAGAGGGGATCATAAGAATCTTTTCGATCCGACTCCAGATCCAATAACCCGATGACTCGTCCGCCACTGCCGATGATGGGAACGACGATTTCCGAGCGCGTGGAGGCGCGCGCCTCGATGTATCGTCGATCGCTGGCCACATCGGCGATGAGCATGGGGGCGCCAGCATCCATGACGCGCCTGAGCAGGCGCTCCCCCTTGGAGACGAGCTCGGCCTCGCTCACCCCTGCCGAATACCCCCGCATGGCAGAGTGTCTGAGGCGTCCCGTCTCGGGATCGCTGACGTAGAGGCCCGCGGCATCATACTCCAGGAGGGCGCGCAATCCCTCCAGGATCGCTTCCAGCGTCTCCTGGAGAGAGAGCGCCCCACTGACCTGGCGAAACGCCTCCACCATGGCCCGCATCCCCCGCAACACCTCGTCGGTGACGGCGGGCTCCGTCGCCGCTGGTCGTTCCTCGATCATCATCGCCCGCTCCTCGTTCGCGCTGTCCCTCCCGATGACCGCCTGATGGGCATCAAAGGCGGCCGGGAACCCCTCGGCCCGCTGGCGCCGGACCCGATCGCGATCCTCCTGGCCTGAAGGTTCTCTCGCGTTCATAGGCTCCTCACCGCTCAAGAGAGGGGCGAGCATGGTCGCGATGCGATCCTCGTCCCTCTCTGTCCGATTCACCCTGTTTCGTCTCCTCCTCATCGCATTGGGGCAGTCGCTTGAGCGTCGGTTTCTCCCGCTCTTTCAGTTTGATCTCCCTGAGCACCCGCTCGAGCCGCCGTTTGGCGCGATGAAACCGGGGCGAATCGACGATGAGATCTGGCTTGGGCGGCAGGTACATGATCTCGCTGAACGTGGCCACGATGCGATCGTAAAACGGCGGATGCGTTCGGAAGAAGCTCACCGCCCTCACATAGCCCTTCTCGCTGGCCATCTTATCGAAGAAGGTGATGAACCCCTTGGGATCGTAGCCCGCCTTCCAGCAATACTGCACGCCCAGTTGATCGGCCTCCGCCTCGAACTCCCGACTGACGCCGAGCAGGGCCAGTTGAAGGACCATTCCCAGGCCGAAGAAGCCGTACTGCAAGGCATAGTACGTGCCTAGGCCGACCACGCCGCCGGTGAAGATGAGGGCGGCAATTTGTGCCGCCTGGTAAATGAGATTGGCGATCGTCGCCCGTTTCATCATGCGGGCGCCATGCCGGGCGGCGGCGTGGGCGATCTCGTGAGCCATCACGCCGGCCAACTCCGATTCGGTCTCCACTTTTTGAAGGAGTCCCGTATTGACGAACAGGAACCCTCCAGGGAGCGCGAAGGCATTGATCTCATCGCTCTCCAGCACGGTCACCCGAATCGGCACGCGCAGATCGGAGTTCGCCGCGATGACCTCGGCGAGGTTTCGGACGTAGGCGGTGAGTTCCTCATCTTCCACCTCGGGGGGCATCAATCCGTAGGTTTTCATGCGTCGGATGGCCTCCTCGCCGAGTTTGATATCTTTCTCCTGCCCCTCGCCGACGAGGCGAATGCCGATATCCTCCACGTCGCCGTGGCGGCGCTCCCGAGCGCGTCCTTCGGCGATGATGCGCTCGATTTCCTCCCTCTTGGCCGGCCACTGTGTGATGAGATCGAGTTTGGCGAACTTGTTGGCGAAGGCCACCTTCACGCCCTGCTGGCGCTCGATCCGCTTCAGTCGCCACTGACGCTCCAGCTTGAGGATGCGACAGTGAAGCTGGCGACGCTCGGTGGCCACCGGTTCGCTCTCCCGGTCGGCGCGCCGATTCAGTTCGGCCAGTTGCTTTCGCGCGCGTTTGATGGCCTGTCGCAATTGGCGCTCTTCTCGTTCCAGGCGCTTCTGTTCGGCCCGTTTCTCGCTCTCCAATCGCTTGCGGAATGCTCGAATCTCCTCCTCGGTGAACGAGAGTTGTGGGGAGAGTTCCAGCAGCTCGAGATAAGACTTCTCGACCAGCGCCTCCAGCTCCGGTCGTTCCGCAGACTGGGCCCACACCGGGCCGAGGTTCGCCCAGAGCAACAGCGTCGAGAGCAGGATGGCCGTCGTTCGTCTCATCATCTCCTCCTCACCGGGTCTCGCCGATTCGATTCATCGGCATCGGTTCGTTCTTCGACCGACTCTCACGCCTCCCTCATTCACGAACCGGAGAGCAAACCCGCTCGAACCAGCTCGGCGTCGGGCAGGCGCACGATCAGCACCGGGCACGTGGCGTGATCGAGGACCTTGCGCGAGACGCTCCCCATCAGGAAGCGCAGGACGCCGGTTCGCCCGTGCGAGCCCATGGCGATGAGCGTGGCGCCGATCTCTTCGGCGAAGCGCAAAATCTGATCGGCCGGATCGCCCTCCACCATGAACTGTCCGTGCGAGATCAATCCTTGCTCGGCCAGCGCCGCATTGACGGCGGCGAAGATGCGCTCGGCCTCCCGTTGGTGCTCCAGGCGACGCCGACGCTGGGCTTCGGGATCATCCCAGGTCCCCTCGGCCATGAACGCCGGTGGCCGGCGAACGTAAAGGAGCACGATTTCCGCCCCGTCGGTGTTGACCAATCTCCCCAACCGCCGAGCGACTTCCAGCGAGTGCGCCGACCCATCCACGGGGAGCAGAATGCGCTGCGGCGTTCGAGACTGGGCGTATTTCGCCCCCACCGCTGCCTCTCCCCGGTCCATCGCCCGATCGAGCGCCACCACGCCGGGCAATGGACGACCAGCCAGCACCTGCAGGGCAGATTGACCTCCCGTCGTCAAGTGCCGAAGGCGCTCCACCGGCAGCTCGAAGTGACGAATAGCGCGGGCCAGGCTATCGCCGCAAATGATGCTCCGCTGCCAACGGGGACGAACGCGCTCGGCGATGAGTTCTGCCACCTGACGAGTCCCGGCGGCGAACGGCTCGATTTCCCAGAGCCCCAACGGACCGTTCCACAAGATGGTGCGCGCTCCGTCAAACAACACCCCGATGCGATTGAGCGTCATCGGCCCGATATCCACCGGCAGATCGGATGAACCGATCTCCTTATCGAGCACCACGCGCCCATCGGGGATGGGCTCCCGACCACCGCTCTCCCGGAAGGCCCGGAAAGCGTGCGCGTCGACGACTACGAAGTCTTCCGGGAGGATGATCTCCACTCGCCCTCCGGCGCGATCGAGGAGCTCATGGACCAACGGCAGGAACGCCTCGTCCACCGGCGCCGCCCCCACTTCGTATCCCTTGGCTTTGAGGAAGGTGAACGACAGCGCGCCGCCGATGAACAGGCGATCGAGTTTGGGGAGCAGATGCTCCAGAATGGGCAGTTTCGTCTCCAGGCGCGCGCCGGCGATGAGGCCCAGAAAAGGCGGCGATGGATGCTCGATGATGGCCTCCAGCATCCGCACCTCGCGGGCCAGGGCCAGGCCCGCCGCGGCCACCTCCACGTGCTGGGTGATCCCCACCGTGGACGCCAATCCGCGATGAGCCAGAGCGAAGGCATCGTTACAGTAGATCTCGGCCACCTCGCCCAGTTGGCGGGCGAATTCCGGATCGTTCCTCTCTTCGCCCCGATACCGGGAGAGGTTCCCCAACATCACCACGTGACCTTCGGGCCACTCCATCACCGTGTGGATCACCTCCGGCCCCACCGCTTCTTCGAGCACGCGCACCGGCACTCCCAGCAGATGGGTCAGGCGCTCGCCGACCTCATCGAGGCGAGGGGGCTCGGGGCCACGCCCGAGATGCGTTCCCACGATCACCCGGGCGCCATGGCGCAGCAGATACTCCAGCGTGGGCAACGAGGCGCGCAGCTTGTTCTCGTCGAGGGTGGCCAGTGGGGACCGATCGGCGGCCGGAGATCGATCCTCGGGGGCAGCCTCCGATCCGCTTCGGGATGCGCGCTCCCCGATCCACGGCGTCTCCGCTTCAGATCCTCGTTCCGTCTCCACGTCAATGCGCACCAGTACGCGCCGGTTGCGCAACATCTCCACCGGTAATTGATCGATGACCACTCTGTCCATGGTATCCTCCGCGCTCGGCGTATTCCTCATTCCTTCGAACCCCTGGCCCCCGGCGCGCTGGCGAGGACGGCCCCCATGGACCGGCTCCACCCCTGACGCCGGGTGGAGAGCGGCGAACGCCGAGGTCAAAATCTCAACACGGCGCCGATATGCCCGACCTCGGAGAGCCGTTCGGCGGCCCGACCGCGCACCTGCTCGATCCTCCCCTCCATCTCCACGACCCGCTCGACGACCCGCTCGACGAAATGCTCCAGCGGCCGGACCGTCCCACCGCAATACGGGCAGGTGCGACGCTCTTCGGGGATCAGGCTCGAGCACTGGGTACACTCGCCACCGCGGGCAGTGAATCCCTCGGCATAGATGAGCTTCCACACCCGCCCCTCCTGGACGGCGGCGACCGTCGCCTCCAGGCCGATGACGGCGCGTTCGCCCCTGGCCGCCGCCGCGATGAGCTCTTGGACGAGCTTCAACTCTTCGGCCCGCTCGACCTCTTGCCCGAGCTGGAGCGTCGCCCGCAAGACGTCCTTCTCTCTGGCGTCCACCGGCATGCTGATCGCGCCGATGACCCGCGACCGTAACCGTTTGGGGAGTAACCGGTGAAGCTCGCTGGTCGCCTCCACGGGCCCGGCGAGTACCAATCGATCGAAGGCATAGCGGTCGGCCAGATGGGACATCATCTCGGCCACGGTCCGGAGATGCCAGCGCACATGTATATCGGCCTTGCGCTGGAAGTGTTTCTGCGACCAGATGTGATCCATCCCCGTCGTCTTGGTGTGTCTCACCCGGTCGGTGGCGAACGCCTCCCGATGTTCCTCGATCTCACCCATGAACACGGTGAACAGTCGGGCTTGCGCTTTATCGACCAGGATCACCCCGTATCGTTCGTACTCGTCGAGGATCTCGAGCAGGGGGCGCACATAGGGCGTATCGCTCCAGTGGGCATCATTCCGGACCGGCGCGTCGAGCTCTCGCTGCCAGAAGAAGTCTTCCGAGTCATCACAGAAGATGACCAGGCTCTTGGCCCCTGGTTGATAGTCGGCCACGAAGCGCCGCACCCGCTCGGCATCGGCGCCGAAGGCCTGGCGTTCCGATTCATGGGAAAGTTGCTCCTCTATGGATCGCAGCATGTGAGCCAGCGCCGCCTCGAACCCCCGATTCAGGTTGGTAGCATGTGACTGGTCGACGTCCAGATAGACGCTGAGGACGGGGCTTCCTGGCCGCGCCCGCCAGTGGATCAGCGTCTCCAGATCGGCTTTCGTGATCATGGCCTCCTCCAGGATTCAGGATTCCTCCCCCGGGATTGGTGAGGCCCGATCCGCGGATTCCCGCTTTTCGGTTTCGGCCATCACCCGTTCCCTCACCCGGCGGCGCAGCGATGCCGGCACTTCCACCCGGGCGGCGGTGCCAAATACTCGAATGGCCGCTTTGAGCGTCTCCGCCCAGCGAGCGCAGGCGGCACAGGCGTCCAGATGTTCTCTCACCAGGGGCTCGCTCTCGGCATCGAGAATCTCTCCCGCTCGCTCCAGAAGCAGGTCCATGACGCGTTCACAAGTCATCTCTTCTTTCATATCGCCTCCCTCACGCTGCGATTTTGAGGCCCGATTCGATGAGTTTCTGGCGCAAGAATTCGCGCGCGTACCGGAGATTGCGGCTCACCTCCACGGCTCTTTGCCCGGTGACCTCGGCGATCTCCGGGATGGATAATCCCTCCAGGTGATACAACACAAAACTCATGCGCCAGGCGCGCGGCAACCGGGCGAGCGTCCGATTGATGTACCGCTGCAGGTCGCGACTCTCCAGGATTTGATCGGGCGTGGGGACGTAAGGGTCGGGAACGATGTCTTCGAGCCGCAGATCTTCGTCCGGTTGATAGAACTCGAAGATCTCATCGCCCAGTGTGACCACCTCTTCTTCTGGCGGCGTCTCGGGAACGTCCTCTTCCACGTGAACGGTCACCGCGCGCTCCTCATTGATGCGCTTGACTTCCGCCGTCAAATGCTCGATGGCCAATTGGAGCAGCCAGCGATCGATCTCCAGGCGAGCGGGACGATCGTCCCACGAGCGAAAGGCGGTGAGCACCACGGCATCGACGACATCCTCGGCGCTGAGCTCGCCGGGGGCGAGGTCGCCGGTGGCCAAGTAGGCGGCGATTTCGCGCCGCACGAAGTTGTACAACTTCTCCAGGTGAGGTTCGATGAGATCGAGGAAGACGAGCCGTTCCCGCTCGGTGGCCGGCGCGACCCCGAGCTTGCGCTCTCTCCGGACGGTTTCCCGGCGCGCTGGCCGTTTCCACAGATGCTCGTTGCGGAGCAGCTCCTTGTATTTTTTGAGCTGACGCTCCAATTCAATGAACGCCTCGCGAATGACGGCCTCGGCATCGTGGCGCTCATCCTGCGCCACCAACGTGCGCCCGGGGAGGTTCAGCACCAGCGAGATCCGGTAGAGTTCGCGAGTTGGATTCTTCTCCACGATGCCGTGGAGAAAGACGGCGTCCTCCCGAAAAGACGAAGTCTGACGCTCCAGCCCGGCGATCAACCGCTCGATGAGTTTGTTGAGCCGGTCATGCGTCTCGAAGTTCTTGAAGGTGATGTCGTGTCGCATAGGTGCCTCCGCACAGTGAGCCTCATTCCTCGTCGGGCGCCCGCTGGGGCCCATTCCAAAACCGGCGACCGCGGGCCTCCGTCAATGGGCCACAGGGGCCTCGGCCAACAGGGCTTCCAGTTGACGACGCTCGAGCGTCTCCCGGCGCACCAGCTCGCGGGTGATGCGCTCCAGTTCCTCCCGACGACGCGTCAAGATGGTTTTGACGCGTTCATAGATTTCATCGATGAGGCGTCGCACCTCTTCATCGATCAGTTGAGCGGTGCGCTCGCTATAGTTTCGCTCCTCGACGGCCCAGGGCGAGGAGAGGAATCGCCCCTCCAGAGGTCGCCCGTAGGTCACCTGGCCGAGCCGCTCGCTCATGCCGAAGCGCGTGACCATCTGTCGCCCGAGTTCGGAGGCGCGCTCCAGGTCGTCGGCGGCCCCCGTGGAGATGACGCCCTCGTAGACGATCTCTTCGGCAGCCCGCCCGCCGAGCATGACGGCAATGCGATCTTCCAGTTCCGGCCGGGTGAGCAGATACTTCTCCTCGGTGGGCAATTGCAGCGTATGTCCCAACGCGCCGATCGACCGGGGGATGATGGACACCCGATGCACCGGATCGGCATGTTCGACCGACAGGGCGACCAGCGCGTGTCCGGCCTCGTGCGTGGCCACGCGCTCTTTCTCCTCTTCGCTCATCACCCGGCTCTTCTTCTCCAACCCCAGCATCACGCGGTCGATGGCTTCCTCCAGATCGCGCATCTCGACCTGCTCGGCCCCGCGACGCGCCGCCAGCAGCGCCGCCTCGTTGACGATGTTGGCCAGATCGGCTCCCACCATCCCCGGCGTTCGCGCGGCGATCGTCTTCAAGTCCACATCGGGAGCCATGTTGACGTGACGGGCGTGCACCCGGAGGATGGCCTCTCGCCCCTCCAGATCGGGGCGATCGATGACGATCTGGCGATCGAATCGTCCCGCCCGTCGCAGCGCCGGATCGAGCACCTCGGGCGTGTTGGTGGCGGCCATGATGATGATGCCCTTGGAGCTGTCGAATCCATCCATCTCCACGAGCAACTGATTGAGCGTCTGCTCGCGCTCGTCGTGACTCATGATCAATCCCCGCCCCGCCGAACGCGATTTGCCGATGGCGTCCAGTTCATCGATGAAGATGATGCAGGGAGCGCGTTGCTTGGCCTGCTCGAACAGATCGCGCACCCGGGCCGCCCCGACGCCGACGAACATTTCGACGAACTCGGAACCCGAGATGGCGAAGAAGGGGACGCCCGCCTCGCCGGCCACGGCCCGCGCCAGCAGCGTCTTGCCCGTGCCCGGCGGACCGACCAGCAGCACCCCTTTGGGAATCCGACCGCCGAGCCGTTGATACTTCTGCGGGTGTTTCAGGAAATCGACGATCTCCATCAATTCGTTCTTCGCCTCGTCGACGCCGGCCACATCGTCGAAGGTGACGTCGATCTGGTGGGATTGATCGTAAATTTTGGCGCGATTCTTGCCGAAGGTGAGCGGGCCAGCTCCTCCCTGACCGATGCGCCACATCCCGTATCCCCAGATCATGGCGATGATGAGAAGAGGTAAGATCCAGGCCATCAGGACCTCCGTCCACCAGGATCGAACCTCTATGCGCCCGGAGAACGTCACCCCTCGCGCCTCCAACTCCTTGATGAGCGCCGTCTCATCGATGCCCGGCAGCCGCGTGGCGACGATGAGCCGGGATGTCCGCTCAGCCTCGACCACCTCCTTTTTGCGGCGGCCAATGAGCTTCTGCTCGGCGATGCTCACCTCCTCCAGATGACCGGCGCGCACCTCCTGGAGGAATTCGCTGTAAGAAACCTCTTCGGGGCGCGGTCCGGACAACGCCTGATGAGCGAGATAAAACATCCCCGCAGCCATCACCAGGTAAACCAACGAGAAGAGCCATTGGCGCTTCTTCAAACGATCCATCGCACCCTCCTTCCGCTCCTCGCCGGGCGACCAACCAGGCTAGGCCCCCAGCGGATCCCAGAACGTCCGCCGCCATTGCTCGTAGCGCCGCTTGAACTGCCGCAAGCGATAGGCAATGAGCAGGAACACGATCCCATCGAAGATCAAAAACCCGGCGATCAAGTAGGCGATGAGCGGGGGAAACAGAATGATGAGCACGCCCAGCATCACCAGGTTCAACCCGACCAACAGGTAGAGCCACCACGGCGAGATGATCTCGTTGGTGTAATTGTCGTAAAAGACGATCTCCCGAAACATCGGCTCCCTCCATTCACTGAGTTCGATCCCCGCGTTGCCGCACCGGGACGGGAACGTATTGAACCGTCGGTACGCGCTGCTTGGGCTGAGGGAACAACTCCATGAACGCATAGACCTCCTCGGGCATCTCCGTGGACACGGGCAATCCCAACGCCTTGACCTCCTCGTAAGTGAGCGGATAATCGTGCGTCCACTTGCCCGTAGACAGAAGCGCGGCCAGTTCCTCAGCTCGTTCGTCGCTCATCTTGCCTCTGAGAATCTCGCGCACACAGGCTTTCAGTTGTGCGATGGCCTTCTCCGAGATGTCGGCCAAGATGAGCGTGCGATCATCCAACTCGTTCTTGTCCTTCTGCTGCACCGCCCGCAAGATGGATGCCGCCGGATACTCGCCCAACTGCGGATCGACGGGCCCGAGCACGGCATTGGGATCCATGACGATCTCATCGGCGGCCAGCGCGATGAGCGTTCCGCCGGACATGGCATAGTGCGGAACGAAGACGGTCACTTTGGCCGGATGATTCTTCAGCGCATGGGCGATCTGTCGCGCCGCCAACACCAGTCCTCCCGGCGTATGGACGATGAGATCGATGGGAACGGACGGATCGGTGAGTTTGATGGCCCGTAACACCTGCTCGGAATCCTCGATGTTGATGTATCGGAAGATGGGAAATCCCAGCAGACTCATCGTCTCCTGCCGGTGAACCAGAGCGATGACCCGGCTGCCCCGCTGAGTCTCGATCTTCCGCAACAGGCGAAGGCGACTGGACTCTAACCACTTCTGAGTTAAAATTGGCTGAAGTGATGCCAGGATGAAATATATCCAGAAGATGTCCAGTATGCTCATCTCTCTTCTCTCCATCGGGGCTGAACTCTCCAGCTCCCCATCGTCAACGGGTGCCTGCAGATGACCTTCACCATGGTACGGAGGCCGGAGCCGGGCGTCAAGAGCCCGCCGGGCAGACTCGCCCCGACCCGTTTCCCCTGCGCCCATGCGCCGGCCTCTCCGCCTCGGCCACCGGACGTCACTTCACCTCGATCTGTCGAGGCTTGGCCTCCTCCTTCTTGGGCAACCGGATCCTCAGAACGCCATCCTTGAACTCGGCATCGATCTTGGCCGCATCCACATTCGACGGCAAGGTGAAGCTGCGAGCGAAGACGCCATAAGCCCGCTCGATGCGCCGGTAGTTCTCTCGCTTGTCCTCGCGCTCCAGCTTTCGTTCGCCCTGGATGGTGAGCACATTGTTCTCCAGATTCACCGACACGTCGTCCTTGTTCAGCCCGGGCAAATCGGCTTCGATGAGGATGGCCTCCGGCTCCTCGTAGATATCCACCGCCGGCGCCCAGGCCGCCTGAACCACCTCGGCGCGCTCGCCGCGCGGGAAAACTTCCTCAAACAGTCGGTTGATACGCTGTTGAAGATTCATCAAATCGCGGAACGGATCGAATCTGGTTATGCTCATCAATCTTCCCTCCTGTGCTCAGAATGTCTTCTCCATCGACCCTGTCGCCTCGCGGGCTCAGGCCGATTGACGCAATCAGTGATTGCAGTTTTATAATAAAATATGAGTGAAATAATGTCAAGTTTTATGCAAAATTTGTTTCATGTTCTGCGGTGAGCCGCCGGGGAACTCGTTCGTCGATCCCGGAACGAGCTCTAACGCCATCAAGAAGCAGGTCTTAAGGTGGCTCCCCTGATGGAGGCACATCGCCCGCGCCCGCCGATTCGCCGACGCTCTGTCCGTCCCTCGAAAGCCGATGACGATCACACGGTGGATAACCGACCTGGTTGAGGTATGACTGGATTGGTTGAGGGCGATTCGGACGGCGAATAACCGAGGGTGCTCGTCGATGAGTATGAGACTCTTCTCTGCCCGTTCGATTCGTCATGATGAAGCGAGATTGGTGAAGACGAAACACACTCCCAGCTGGAGGCTGGGCTCCACGGAGTTCCGGCTCGTCAGATCTTCACAGGTGAGCGGGTGGTTGCTTTGCAAGCAGGCCATAAGCGGTCGGGCTCCACGGAGTTCCAGTTCGTCAGATCTTCATTCATGCTCCCCTCGTGCTGCGATGATGTGGCCGGGGCCTGTGAGGAATGATGTGGTCACCACCACTGCTCCTGTGATCAGGCTGCCATCCATATCTTGTTCGGGTATCGCGTCAAGCGATCCAGACCACCACCCCTCCTGTGATCAGGCTGCGAGCCCCATCTGAGACTGGATCCTCCATCCTCATACCGGTCCTCCAGGGTCCGAGCCAGATCCCGGACATCATAGCACCGTCCCATCGTCCAACACCGCCCGCTCCATAAGAAACTCCAACTTCACCGGAAGCTCCGCCTCCCCAAACCGATGCCGCGCCACAACCGCCCCCAACCGCTCCTTGACCCGCTCCACCTCCTCGGGCGACCGCCGGTCCACCACCCTCTCCTGCCCCGGCGCCAGCTCCCCTCCCCCTCATCACGGCACCGCCCCATCTCCCACCCCGGACTCAGCCGCCCGCCCCGCGCCGTGGTGATCACCACCGTCAACTCACAACACACCACCACCCGCCCCGTCCGATTCCGATACCGCACCCAGGGCAGAATCAGCGGCGGATCGGTCGGCGTCACCCCCACCCCCACTCTCTCTATCGGACTCTCCGGCTGCCAGACAATACTCAGCACATAACGCCGGTGGGGCCGGACGACCCTGTGCCCCCCGCCCAACTCACCATCACTAACATGACACCAATGCTCACGCAACGCCTGGCTCCTTTCACCACCTCTGAAGCGCTCTCTCAGCCGCCTTAGTTATCGAGAGCATTAATGCATGCCCCATCATCGCTTCAGTTACACATCTGATCTCTGTGCCAAAAGCCGGATAGGGCCGCAAGTTGACATAATCCCACCGACCGATTCAACAATGTCTATGATGAACTCACCATGACCATTGAACCAATCGCCACACTGATCAAGTATGTTGGAGGTCAGGCGTCGATTATACGTCCTGCAATGAACCCCTCCGATGTACAGTCTTTATTCTCCAATCTCCAGCAATCGAGTCAACCTCACCGTCAACCGCTAAAATGCACTCCATCGTGGATATCCCCCGAGTCCAGTGGGAGCATTGGGATCAATGATGAATTCGTATTTCCAACTAATCGGAGACCAACCCGGCTGTTCACCATAGAGCTTCACGCTATAAAGGACAATGGCATTGAGAATTTCCCGCACCGTCACGTTCTCCAGCTCCAGATCGATCTCTGGATTCATGTTCC
>Ga0256841_1000938_pt1 | contig 27177 bp, 18 predicted proteins | sample 356308metaG_FD_185971 | JGI IMG/M metagenome (GOLD analysis project Ga0256841, IMG submission 185971) | Hydrothermal vent microbial communities from Mid Atlantic Ridge, Atlantic Ocean - 356-308 | ecosystem: Environmental > Aquatic > Marine > Hydrothermal vents | place: Atlantic Ocean: Mid...
GGTGCGGCTCACGACCCTGTACGGCGTTTTGATCGCCGATTATGCCCGCACGCCGTATGCCGCGCAGGCCCGGCAGTTTCTGGCGGTCCTCGAAGAACTTCGCGCCGCCGCCGATACGCTGGCTGCGACGGACAGCATGGTCGTGGCCGGGAGGCTGATGGCCTCCGATTCCCTGGTGACCCTTCCGGACTCGCTTTCCGGCGTCTCGGACACGCTCGCCGTCGTGCCGGACACGGCGTTTGTGGCTCCCGAGACGGTTGTGGGCGAAGGCGCATCGCCGGCCGCCGAATCCGAGGCGGGCGTCGCGGACGAGCCGGCAAGCCCGCGCCTGCGGGGAGACGACGCAGCGCTTCTGAAGAAACGTCCGGGGGAGGCCGGGGGGCGGAAGAAAGGACTGTTCGGCCGGCCCGTGACGAATCGGAAAAAGGCTCCGGCCGATACCACGGATGCGGCGGAAGTGCTTGACACGGCGGACGAGATGCCCGAACCGGTTGGCGGCATGGAGGCTTTTCTGAAGAAAGTGCATTACCCGGAATCCGCCGCCCGCGCCGCACTCGAAGGCGACGTAGTGGTCCGGTTCGTCGTCGATGAGGAGGGGCGCCCGAGTGACGTGAAGGTGATGAGCGGCATCGGAGCGGGGTGCGATGAAGAGGCCGTGCGGGCCGTGCGCGCGGCGCGCTTCGTGCCCGGCGTGCAGGACGGGAAGCCCGTAAAGGTCAAAATGACGCTCGTCATTCCCTTCCGGAAGAACTGATCGAGCCGGGCGCGAGGCCGGTTCGGTCACGCGGCGTATTCTGCGCCGGTGGAACCAAAGCCGCCTCTGGGGGGTTCGGCATCTGCACTGAATTAGGCGTTGAAAACCATGCCTTTGCGCGGATGCGCTCTGCCCAAAAGCAACTGCGCGGGTGGAGGACGCGCGATGATTCCGAAACCTATGGACCCCGGGTGCACGTACCCACGAAGGGTTCTCGCCGCCGTCTCTTCTTCCCTTTCCTTTACGAAGTGTCGATGCGGAGCCCTACACGCATCTTCGGGATAAACACTATACCGATATGGCGCAAGATGAGCGCAACCGAATAAACAGCGACCGGGAAAATCGCTCCTCCGGACCGGGTCCACGGTTTTCCGACCGGCGGCCCAAGTTCTCGCTCTGGATCTACCTCGCCATTTTTCTGGCGTTGCTGGTGCACGTGTTCCTTTTTCTCGGAAGCGAAGATCCGAACGCAATCGACTACAGCACGTTTCTCGACTATGTGGGAAAAGGCTACGTGGAGAAGGTCGTCATCGTCAATGACGCCCGCATAGACGGCACGTATACGAGCGAGGCCGTGCAGAATCAGCGCGTCAAGATCGGCAAGCCCCGGCAGTCGTTTCTGAGCAATGAACAGGCCGAGACGTCCCGCCGCTTTACCACCAACAAGCCGAGCGACCACGAACTGACGAGCTTCCTGCAGGCGTACAACGAGCAGGCTCGAACTGCAGGCAAGCCCGAGGTCGAATTCACCGCTCAGCGCGAGGAAAACTGGTTCGGCGGCCTGCTGACCTGGGTGTTCCCGCTGGTCATCATCATCGCGCTGTGGGTGTTTCTGCTCCGGCGGATGAACCCGAACTCGCAGGTGCTCAACATCGGGAAGAACAAGGCGGTGCTCTTCGATGCGATGGGCGACCAGAAGCTGACGTTCAAGGACGTGGCCGGTCTGGACGAGGCCAAAGAGGAAGTGGTCGAGGTCGTCGATTTTCTGCAGAACCCGAAGAAGTTCACCCGTCTGGGCGGCAAGCTCCCGAAAGGCGTCTTGCTCGTCGGGCCGCCGGGGACGGGCAAGACGCTCCTGGCCAAAGCCGTCGCGGGCGAGGCGGAAGTGCCGTTTTTCTCCCTCTCCGGCTCCGACTTCGTCGAGATGTTCGTGGGGGTGGGCGCGGCCCGTGTGCGCGACCTCTTCCGGCAGGCAAAGGAGAAAGCGCCGTGCATCATCTTCATCGACGAGATCGACGCCATCGGACGCTCGCGCGGCAAGGGCATGATGATGGGCTCGAACGACGAACGCGAGAACACGCTCAACCAGCTTCTCGTCGAGATGGACGGGTTCAATACCGACAAAGGCGTCATTATCATGGCCGCCACCAACCGTCCCGACGTGCTCGATTCGGCGCTGCTTCGCCCCGGGCGCTTCGACCGGCAGATCCTCATCGACCGTCCCGACCGCCGCGAGCGGGAGGAGATTTTCCGCGTCCACACGCGCGACCTCATCCTCTCCGAGGACGTGCACCTCGAAGTGTTGGCCTCGCAGACCCCGGGTTTTGCCGGGGCCGAGATCGCCAACGTGTGCAATGAGGCGGCGCTTCTGGCGGCCCGGGAAGGCAAGGAAGCCATCGGGATGAACGACTTCGAGCGGGCGATCGAGCGGGTGATCGCCGGGCTGGAGAAGAAAAGCAAGATCATCTCGCCCGAGGAGCGGAAGATCGTTGCCTACCACGAGTCCGGGCACGCCATCACCGGATGGTTCCTCAAGCATACGGACCCGGTGATCAAGGTCTCCATCGTGCCGCGCGGGCTGGCTGCGCTCGGCTATGCACAGTCTCTGCCCGACGAGCGATACATTACCACGCGCGAGGCGTTTATCGACCAGATGACGATGATGATGGGCGGGCGCGCCGCCGAGGAGATCATTTTCGGGCACCTCTCGACCGGGGCGCAAAACGACCTGGAACGCATCACCAGTCTCGCCTACGCCATGGTCGTCGACTTCGGCATGAGTGAGCGGGTCGGGCACGTGAGTTTCAACCTGGCGCGCAAGCGGAAGGAAGGGGCGCTCTTCGATAAACCGTACTCGGAGAAGACGGCCGAGGTGATCGACGTGGAGGTCCGGCGCATCATCGAGGACGTGCGTGAACGAGCGCATGCCCTGCTCGAAGAAAAGCGCGATATGCTCGAAACGATGGCGCAGACGCTTCTGAAGAAAGAAGTGCTCGGCCCCAAGGAACTCGTCGAGATCCTGGGCGCGCGCCCGCACGGCGAGTACGTCACGTTCAACGGCCATTCGACGGGGAGCATTCCGGAAGCAGACGCCGCAGCGGAGACGGGCGACGTGGCTGCCGAGGCGCAGGGTGACGGCGCTGAGAACGCTCCGCCGGGCACGCCCGAAGCCTGAGCGCCGGACCCGTTGTCGCCTCCTTTCTTGCGTGCGGGCTTCCGCTTTCGCCTGAGAATATTGAATGTTTGATATGTATCGATATATCGAAAATAAAAACGTTTGGAGGGCCGGTTGGGGCTTCAAAAGCAAGGCGCAGCGAGGGAGGGCTTCAAATCTTAGTTTCTTCATAGAAGCCGGGGATTAAAAAGCGTCCTGGTTTAGTATATTGTAAAACTGCAGCGACAGTGGCCTTCTGGTGCAGCTAGGAGGCCACTCTTGTTGTGTTTAGCAAGAAGGAGAATCACAGTCAAACGAGGAGCAGACGTGCCAACGATTCAGCAGCTTGTTCGGAAAGGGCGTCATCCCAAGGTTAAGAAGACGAAGTCGCCGGCGCTTTCTTCGTGCCCGCAGCGGCGCGGCGTGTGCACACGTGTGTATACGACGACGCCGAAGAAGCCGAACTCGGCCTTGCGCAAGGTGGCCAAGGTGCGCCTGACCAGCGGCATCGAGGTGATCGCCTACATCCCCGGAGAAGGGCATAACCTCCAGGAGCACTCGATCGTGCTGGTGCGCGGCGGTCGTGTGAAGGATTTGCCCGGCGTGAAGTACCACATCGTCCGCGGGGCGCTTGACGCCTCGGGCGTGGAGGATCGCCGGCAGTCGCGCTCGAAGTACGGCGCCAAGCGGCCGAAAAAGTAGGGCCGTGGAGCTTCGGGGCGTTTCGCCTCAGAGATTGTTTGATTCGTCAACGCGAGAATGGCCGTACGGGCCGGCCGCAAGCGGCTTCGCCGGTCATTCGTTCGATAGTTTGATAATCCTATGCGTAGAAAAAGAGCAGAACGGCGGCAGGTATCGCCTGACCCGGTTTACAACGATGAGTTGGTGGCCCGTTTCGTCAATGCCGTGATGGAAAGCGGCAAGAAGAACGTTGCGCAGAGCATCGTCTACCATGCGTTCGACGTGATCGAAGAGCGGATGGAAGAGCCGGGCGTGGAGGTCTTCAAGAAGGCGGTGAACAACGTCGCGCCGCTGGTGGAAGTCCGCAGTCGCCGCGTCGGCGGGGCCACCTATCAGGTGCCCATCGAAGTGCGGCCGGACCGCCGCATGACGCTGGCTTTTCGCTGGCTCATTCAGTATGCCCGCGCCCGCAACGACAAGAGCATGGCCAACCGTCTGGCAAACGAACTGATGAGCGCGGCGCGCGGCGAGGGCGGCGCGATCAAGAAAAAGGACGACACGCATCGCATGGCCGAGGCGAACAAAGCCTTTGCTCATTTTAGATTCTAAATATGCGGCCCCCGCTTTCGGGCGCGCGCATTTTCATTGATATCGACATGGCTAATTCGAAAAAATTCCCATTGGAGCGCACGCGCAATATTGGCATTATGGCCCATATTGACGCGGGTAAAACCACCACCACCGAGCGCATCCTGTTTTATACGGGTCGCGTCCATCGTATGGGTGAGGTGCATGAGGGCGGCGCGACGATGGACTGGATGGAGCAGGAGAAAGAGCGCGGCATCACCATCACGAGCGCCGCGACGACCTGCGCGTGGCGGGACTACCGCATCAACATCATCGACACGCCCGGGCACGTCGACTTCACGGTCGAGGTGGAGCGCTCGTTGCGCGTGCTCGACGGCGCCGTCGCGCTTTTCTGCGCCGTGGGCGGCGTCGAACCGCAGTCGGAGACCGTCTGGCGGCAGGCGAACAAATACCACGTGCCCCGGATCGCTTTCGTGAACAAGATGGACCGCACGGGCGCCGATTTCGAGAGCGCCATCACGCAGATGCGGGAGCGCCTCCACGCCAATGCCGTCCCGGTGCAGATTCCGATCGGCGCGGGCAACCTCTTTCGCGGCGTCATCGACCTCGTGCTCAACAAGGCCATCATCTGGCATGACGAGACGCAGGGCGCGACCTGGGATGAGATCGACGTGCCGGACGACCTCAAGAAAGAGGCCCGTCACTGGCGCATCCTGCTGCTCGAGGCCGTGGCCGAGCACAACGACGAGCTCTTGATGAAGTATCTCGAGGGAGAGGAAATTACGCCCGACGAGATCAAGGCCGTGGTGCGCGAGGCCACGTTGAGCCTGGACATCACGCCCGTCTTCTGCGGTTCGGCCTTCAAGAACAAGGGGGTTCAGCGCCTGCTCGACGGCGTCATCGACTATCTGCCGAGTCCCCTCGACATCCCTCCGGTCAAAGGGGTTCTTCCGGGCAGCGACGAGGAAGCGGAGCGCCTGCCCGACCCCCAGGGGCCGTTCAGCGCCATCGCCTTCAAGATCATGACGGACCCCTACGTGGGGAAACTGACGTTCTTCCGCGTTTACAGCGGCACGCTCAAAAAGGGAGAGCAGGTCTACAACGCCACGGCCGGCAAGAAGGAGCGTGTGGGCCGCATTCTGCTCATGCACGCCAATAGCCGCGAGGACGTGGACGACGTGCGCGCCGGCGACATCGCCGCCGCCGTCGGGTTGAAGGCCGTGCGCACCGGCGACACGCTGTGCGACCCGGGGCATCCGATCATCCTCGAAAAGATGGAGTTCCCCGAGCCGGTCATCCGCATCGCCATCGAGCCGAAGACGAAGGCCGACAGCGACAAACTGGGCCTTGGGCTTCAGAAGCTGGCCGAGGAGGACCCCACCTTCAAGGTGCGGACGGACGATGAAACGGGGCAAACGATCATCGCCGGCATGGGCGAGCTGCACCTCGAAGTCATCGTCGACCGCCTCCGCCGCGAGTTCAAGGTCGAAGCCAACGTGGGGCGTCCGCAGGTGGCCTATCGCGAGGCGATCCGCAAGACGGTCGATCAGCGCTATACGCACAAGAAGCAGACCGGCGGTCGCGGGCAGTTCGCAGAAGTCTGGCTCGAGATCGGCCCGAACGAATCGGGCGTCGGCCTGGAGTTCATCAACGACATCGTGGGCGGCTCCATCCCGAGGGAGTTCATTCCTTCGGTGCAGAAAGGGATCGAGTCGGCGATGTCGCAGGGGCCCCTGGCGGGCTATCCCATCGAAGGCATCCGCGCCCGGCTCTACGACGGCAAGTACCACGCCGTCGACTCGGATCAGATGTCGTTCGAGATTGCGGGGCGCATGGCCTTCCGCGAGGCTGCGCGCCGGGCCCAGCCCATCATCATGGAGCCGGTCATGGCCGTCGAGGTCATCACGCCGGAAGAGTACATGGGTGAAGTCATCGGCGACCTCAACAGCCGGCGCGGGCGCATCGAGAGTCTCGGGCAGCGCCAGGGCGCACAGGTCATCAAGGCCAAAGTGCCGCTCTCCGAAATGTTCGGCTATTCGACCGACCTCCGCTCGCTCACGCAAGGACGCGCCATCTATACGATGCAGTTTGAGAATTACGTCGAGGTTCCGAAGGCGATTGCCGAGGAGATCATCGCGAAAGCTTCCGGCGTGGCGGCCTGAGGTTCTCGCCAGGGATAGCACAACCTTTTACGAAATCAACACGCGACAGACAGGAACATAAGCCATGGCAAAGGAACAATTTGTTCGTACGAAGCCGCACGTCAACGTGGGCACGATCGGTCACGTGGACCACGGCAAGACCACGCTCACGGCCGCCATCACGCAGGTGCTGGCCAAGCACGTCAGCGGCAACACCGAGATTCGCTCGTTCGATTCGATCGACAACGCCCCCGAGGAACGCGAGCGCGGCATCACGATAGCGACGGCGCACGTCGAGTACGAGACGGAGAACCGTCACTACGCGCACGTCGACTGTCCGGGCCACGCCGACTACGTCAAGAACATGGTCACGGGCGCGGCCCAGATGGACGGCGCGATCCTGGTGGTGGCGGCCACCGACGGCCCGATGCCGCAGACGCGCGAGCACATTCTTCTGGCGCGACAGGTGGGGGTGCCCTACATCGTGGTTTTCCTCAACAAGGTGGACCTGGTCGACGACGAGGAGCTGCTCGAGCTCGTCGAGATGGAGGTTCGCGAGTTGCTCGACACGTACGAGTTTCCCGGGGACGACATTCCGGTGATTCGTGGATCGGCGCTCAACGCGCTCAACGGTGATCCGGAGGCGGAGCAGCAGATTCTGGAGTTGATGAAGGCGGTGGACGAGTACATTCCGACGCCGGAGCGTGACATTGACAAGCCGTTTTTGATGCCGATCGAGGATGTTTTTTCGATCACGGGTCGTGGCACGGTGGTGACCGGGCGCGTCGAGCGTGGGGTGATCAAGGTCAACGAGCAGGTGGAGATTCTGGGGATGCGGGACGAGAAGCTCACGACCGTGGTGACGGGCGTGGAGATGTTCCGGAAGCTGCTCGACGAGGGTCAGGCGGGCGACAACGTGGGTTTGTTGCTTCGGGGCATCGGCAAGGACGAGGTGGAGCGCGGCATGGTGGTGGCGAAGCCGGGTTCGGTGACGCCGCACCGTGAGTTTGAGGCGGAGGTGTACATTTTGTCGAAGGACGAGGGGGGGCGTCACACGCCGTTTTTCCGTGGCTACCGTCCTCAGTTTTACTTCCGTACGACGGACGTGACGGGCGACATCGAGCTTCCGGAGGGCGTGGAGATGGTGATGCCCGGGGACAACACGAGCTTCAAGGTGAAGCTGATCGTTCCGGTGGCGATGGAGCAGGGGCTTCGGTTCGCCATCCGCGAGGGCGGTCGGACCGTGGGCGCGGGCGTCGTCTCCAAAATCCTCGACTGAACGAAATGAGGCCGCCGGCTCTTCGGCGTCATGTGCGCATGACGAGCACCGGCGGCCCCACACGGGCGTAGCTCAATTGGCAGAGCAGCGGTCTCCAAAACCGCAGGCTGCAGGTTCGAGTCCTGCCGCCCGTGCCGCTCCGAATGCCAGAATGGTGAGATCAGATGAATAAACTCATAGCGTATCTGGAAGAAGTCGCCAAAGAAATGCGGAAGGTGAACTGGCCGAGTCGGCAGGAGCTCATCAGCAACACCGTCATCACGCTGGTGGCGGCCATGGTGATCTCGCTGTTCATCTTCGGCATCGACCGGGTGATCAGTCAGGTGCTGGAGATTATCTACCAATGAATGAACGAGCACCGGGCAACCGGTGAGCTCAGGCAATGGCAACGCAGAAAACAAACACCGACAATATCCGCAAGTGGTATGTGCTTCGCACCTTCTCGGGCCATGAGAAGAAGGTGAAGGCCTATCTGGAGCGTGAAATCGCGCGGCTGGGTTTGGAGGACAAACTCAGCGAGATCATGATTCCGACAGAGACGGTCTTCGAGATGCGCAGCGGAAAGAAGCGGACGCGGGAGAAGACCTTCTTCCCCGGGTACATTCTGCTCCATTGCGTGCTCGACAATGAGCTTCAACACGTGATTTCCAACGTGCCGTCGGTCGTGGGTTTCCTCACCACCGGCGACAAGCCCACGCCGCTGCGTCCCGACGAGGTCAACCGCATTCTCGGCAAGATGGACGAGGCGCGCGAGATGGGCGAGCAGCCGGAGATTCCCTTCAAGGTCGGCGATGCGGTGAAGGTGGTGGACGGGCCGTTCAACAACTTCACGGGTTTCGTCGAGGAAGTCTATCCGGACAAGATGAAGGTGAAGGTGATGGTGTCCATCTTCGGGCGCAAAACTCCTCTGGAACTGGATTATCTCCAGGTCGAGCATGAGGAGTAATCGGCCTGAAGGCCGCGCCGCACCCGTGAAGGTTCGATATGCCGGGAACCTTCCGTGAAACGTGGACATAGCACCCGGCCTTTTGCGTATTCTATCTCATATCAATAAAAGCGGGAGCCCGCCTGGCCGGGCGTTTGCACCGCGCGAGAAGCTATGGCAAAGAAAATAGAAGGCTACATCAAGCTGCAGGTCAAGGCGGGGCAGGCCAATCCGGCGCCGCCTATCGGCCCGGCGTTGGGGCAGCACGGCGTCAACATCATGGAGTTCTGCAAGCAGTTCAATGCGATGACGCAGGACCGGATGGGCCTGATTCTGCCCGTGGTGATCACGGTCTACACCGACAAGTCTTTCACGTTCATCGTCAAGAGTCCTCCGGCGCCGGTGCTGCTCAAGCAGGCCGCCGGCATCGAGAAGGGGGCTGCCGACCCGCTGCGGGAGCGGGTGGGAACGGTCACCTGGGAGCAGTGCCGGGAGATTGCTCAGCAAAAGATGAACGACCTCAATGCGTATGACCTCGACAAGGCCGCCTCGATGATTGCGGGGACGGCCCGTTCGATGGGGATCAAGGTCGAGGGTCAGCCGGAAGGCGTCTGAGGCCGGTCCTCGTCGACGCAAGCCGGGGCATCGGTAGACCACCGCCCCGGGAAACGCTATCCGCGTCGAAAGGATCGGGGTGCAAATTGTTCAACCTGCGGGAGCCGGTTCCCCGTATGCGGGCCGGCGCATGAACCGCAAAGATCGTATCGATCATGGCAAAAAAAGGGAAGCGTTATCGCAAACTCCAGGAGATGCTCGCCGCCGTGGAAGGGCCGGTAGATCTGGATACGGGCATTGACCTGGTGAAACGGTCCGCGACGGCCAAGTTCGACGAGTCCGTCGACATCGACGTGCGTCTCGGCGTCGATCCGCGCCATGCGGACCAGATGGTGCGCGGCACCGCGGCGTTGCCGCACGGGACGGGCAAGGAGGTTCGCGTGCTCGTGCTCACGAGCGAGGGCAAGCAGGCCGAGGCCAAAGAAGCCGGCGCCGACTACGTGGGGCTCGACGACTACATCGAGAAGATCCAGAAGCAAGGCTGGGTCGATTTTGACGTCGTGATCGCCTCACCGGACGTGATGCCGAAAGTGGGACGTCTCGGCCGGGTGCTCGGCCCGCGCGGCCTGATGCCGAACCCGAAGAGCGGCACCGTCACGATGGACATCGCCAATGCGGTGAAGGACGTCAAGGCGGGTAAGATCGACTTCCGGGTGGACAAGACGGGCATCCTGCACACGGCCGTCGGGAAGGCGTCCTTTTCGCCGGAGCAGCTGCGGGAGAACATTGAGGCCTTCTTGCGGGAGGTTCTGCGCCTGCGTCCGTCCTCGGCCAAGGGGACGTACGTGCGGTCCATTACCCTGTCGAGCACGATGGGGCCGGGCATCGCGCTGGACCGTTCCGAGACGCTGGCCGCGTTACGATAGTCATCAGTCATCACGCATCGTCGCCGGTCGTCACCGGAACAGGGTACATTCCGTGATGGGCGCCCGTGGATGACGCCGAGCGAAGAAAGGGTAAAGCCATGTCAATGACGAAAGAACAAAAGAGGGCCGTCGTCGCGGCGCTTGAAGAGAAGCTTCAGGAGACGCCCACCCTCTATCTGACGAATTTTTCGGGCCTGACGGTAGAGCAGGCCACCGACCTGCGCAACAAGTTTCGGGAAGCCGGAGTCGAGTTCAAGGTGATCAAGAACACGCTCCTGCGCCTGGCGATGGAACGGCTGGGCGGCTACGAGGAGTTGTTCGACCACCTCAACGGTCCGACGGCGGTCGCTTTCAGCGAAGAACCGGCGGCGCCGGCGCGGGTCATCAAAAACTACCTGGCCGACACCAAGCTGGAACGGCCGGAACTGAAAGGCGCCTACGTCGACGGCGCCATCTTCCACGAGGATGCGCTGGAGTTGCTGGCGGCGCTCAAGTCGAAGGAAGAGCTGATCGGTGACATTCTGGGACTGCTCATGGCTCCGATGGCCAACATCATCGGCGGCCTGCAGGCGCAGGGCGGCAACCTCGTCGGCGCGCTCAAGACGATCGCCGAGCAAAAAGGCGAAGCCTGACGCACACGCGGAGAACGGCTTTCGGAGCGCAGCGGGCGGTATATGGCCCGGGCGCGTTTCGGGAGAAGGGATCCGGTATCAATAAACCCTTAATCGGCAACGCAGCCCTCTCGCGGGGCGGAGACCGTTGCAGGAAACGGAGAAGATCATGGCAGACATCAAGGAACTCGCGGAACAACTGGTCAACCTGACCATCAAGGAAGCCAACGAGCTGGCGCAGCTTCTGGAAGAGGAGTACGGCATCAAGCCTGCTGCGGCGGCAGTGGCGGTGGCCGGTCCGGCCGGCGGCGACGGCGCGGCGGCTGCGGCCGAAGAGCAGACGGAGTTCGACGTTGTCCTCAAGGCCATCGGCCCGAAGAAGATCAACGTCATCAAGGAAGTGCGCGCCCTGACCGGTCTGGGTCTGAAAGAGGCCAAGGCGGTCGTGGACGAAGCGCCGAACACGATCAAGGAGGGCGTCTCGAAAGAGGAGGCCGAGCAGATTAAGGCCAAGCTCGAAGAGGTCGGCGCCGAGGTCGAGATCAAGTAAGCGGCGCGCCGCACACCTTCTCACGACTTCGAAACGCGAAGGCCGGCCCCGTCGGAAGGGGTCGGCTTTTGCGGCTTATACCCGCCATCCGCGGCTCTGGCTGCCGCCGTGTGGGAACAGGTTTAGGCGAAACAAGAGGATAGGGCCCGCGTTAACGTCCTGATACACCTCTTCGACATTCCGACATCATACCGCAGCCCCTTCGCGAGCCTTTCTCGCGTGCCCCCCTATCGCGTTACCAACCACGGTATCCACTCAGCTTATGCACAACGTCAATGGTCAAGCGGAGCGTTTCAGTTTCGCTCGAATTCGTTCTGTTCAAGACTACCCGGATTTTCTCGAGGTTCAACTTAAATCTTTCCGCGATTTCGTACAAGACCATCGAGCGCCCGAAGAACGCGAAGACATTGGTTTACAGGCCGTTTTTCAGGAGCACTTCCCCATTCAGGATAGCCGCGAGCGTTATACGCTCGAGTTCATCCACTACACGCTCGACGCCCCCAAGCACTCCGTGGAGGAATGCATTGCGCAGGGATTGAGCTTCTCGGTGCCGTTGAAGGCCAAACTGCGTCTTTCGAGCAAGGAAGACGAGGATGAGGACGAAGCCGAGGAAGCCATCGAGCAGGAAGTGTACCTGGGCAATCTGCCCTTCATGACCGAGCGCGGCACGTTCGTCATCAACGGCGCCGAGCGCGTGGTGGTCTCGCAGTTGCATCGGAGTCCGGGGGTTTTCTTCGGTCAGAGCGTACACCCCAACGGGACGCAACTCTTCTCGGCGCGCGTCATTCCCTTCCGCGGCTCGTGGATCGAGTTCTCGACGGACGTGAGCAACGTGATGTGGGCGTACATCGACCGGAAGAAGAAGTTGCCGGTCACCACGCTCTTGCGCGCGCTCGGCTTCTCGACCGACGCGGAGATCATCCAGCTTTTCGACCTCGCCGACGAGGCGAAGGTGAAGGACAAGCGGAGCTTCAAAAAGGCGATCGGCCGCCGTCTGGCCGTCTCGCTCGTGGCCGAGCGTCAGGTGGAGGTGATCGACGAAGACACCGGCGAGGTGATCGAGGAACGCACCGAGCGCGAAGTGATTCTGCCGGTAGGCGCCGAACTGCAGGAGGAGCACTACGAGATCTTCAAGGAGCTGGGCATCAAGACCGTCTTTGTGGTGCGCGACAGCCAGGAGGAAGACGCGCTCGATCAGACGACGCTGCTCAACACCATCAAGAAGGACCCGACGCACTCGACCGAAGAGGCGCTGGCCTACCTCTATTATCAGCTGCGCGGCACTGAAGCGCCGGACATCGAGACCGCGCGCGGCGTGCTCGACCGCCTCTTCTTCAGTGAAAAGCGCTACGACCTCGGCGAGGTCGGGCGGTACCGCATCAACAAGCGGCTGCGCATCGACGAGTCGCCGGACACGCTGACGCTGACGCGCAACGACATCGTGGCGATCATTCGCGAGCTGATTATGCTCAAGAACGGCAAGAGCACGGTGGACGACATCGACCACCTCGGCAACCGCCGGGTGCGCACCGTCGGCGAGCAGCTCGGGGCGCAGTTCTCGCTCGGGCTCGCGCGCATGGCGCGCACCATCAAGGAGCGCATGAACCTGCGCGACGCCGAAAACTTCGCGCCGCAGGACCTGGTCAACGCGCGCACCGTCTCGAGCGTCATCAACACGTTCTTCGGGACGAACCAGCTCAGTCAGTTCATGGACCAGACCAACCCGCTGGCCGAACTGACGCACAAGCGCCGGATGTCGGCGCTCGGGCCGGGCGGGCTCACGCGCGAGCGCGCCGGCTTCGAAGTGCGCGACGTGCACTACACGCACTACGGACGCCTCTGTCCGATCGAGACGCCGGAAGGTCCGAACATCGGGCTGATCTCCTCGCTGTGCGTGCACGCCCGCATCAACGGCTTCGGCTTCATCGAGACGCCCTACCGTGTGGTGAAGAAGGGGAAGGTGACGAACCGGATCGAGTACCTCACGGCGGAGGAGGAGGACAACGCCATCATCGCGCAGGCCAATGCCCCGATCGATGAGAAAGGCAACTTCGTCAACAAGTACGTCAAGTGCCGTTTCAAGGGGGACTTCCCGATCGTCGCCCCGGAGGAGGTCCAGTACATGGACATCAGCCCGAACCAGATCGTTTCGCCGGCGGCCAGCCTGATCCCGTTCCTCGAACACGACGACGCCAACCGCGCCCTCATGGGCTCGAACATGCAGCGTCAGGCGGTGCCGCTCTTGCGCTCGGACTCGCCGATCGTGGGGACGGGGCTCGAAGGCCGTGTGGCCCGGGACTCGCGGGCGGTGCTCGTGGCTGAAGGGCCGGGCGTGGTGCAGTACGTCGATGCCCGCCGCATCGAGGTCCGCTACGATCAGAATAAAGAAGATGCCGAACTCTCCTTCCGGGAACCGGTCAAGACCTATTACCTGACCAAGTTCCGCCGGACGAACCAGGACACGAGCGTCAACCAGAAGCCCATCGTTCAGGTGGGCCAGCGCGTGGAGAAGAACACGCCGTTGACCGACGGCTTCTCGACGGACAAGGGCGAGCTTGCGCTCGGCAAGAACGTGCTCGTGGCCTTCATGCCCTGGCGCGGCTATAACTTCGAGGACGCCATCGTCGTCTCGGAGCGGCTCGTGGCCGAGGACGTGTACACCTCCATCCACATCGACGAGTTCGACCTGCAGGTGCGGGACACGAAGCGCGGCGAGGAAGAGCTCACGCGGGAGATCCCGAACGTCTCCGAAGAGGCCACAAAGGACCTCGACGAGCGCGGCATCATCCGCGTCGGCGCGGAAGTGAAGGCCGGCGACATCATCGTGGGCAAGATCACGCCGAAGGGCGAAACCGACCCCACGCCGGAGGAAAAGCTGCTCCGCGCCATCTTCGGCGACAAGGCCGGCGACGTGAAGGATGCCTCGCTCAAAGCGCCTCCGGGCATGAAGGGCGTCGTCATCGACACGAAGCTCTTCAGCCGCCGCCGTCTCGATCCGGCCTCTAAAAAGCTCGAACAGCAGCGCATCGCGGAAGTCGACGCCACGCTGGAAAGAGAGATCGCAGAGCTCAACCGGCAGTTCTGGGAGAAGTTTTTCAAGCTCGTCGAAGGACGGACGGCCGCAGCGGTCGAGGACCGGGAAGGCAAGGTGTTGCTCTCGGAGGGTGCGAAGATCACGCGGGAGGCGTTCGAAGGCCTTACGCCGGACCGGCTCAGCGGGCGCGTCGACTACACGACCGACGAGAAAGTCAATCGCAAGGTGCGGAAGCTCTTCCGCAATTATGAGCAGGTTTATCGTCAGATCGAAGGCGCCTCGAAGCGGGAGAAACACCAGCTTCAGATGGGCGACGAGCTGCCTCCGGGCATCGTGCAGCTGGCCAAGGTCTACATCGCCAAGAAGCGCAAGATTCAGGTCGGCGACAAGATGGCGGGCCGGCACGGCAACAAGGGGGTGGTGGCCAACATCGTTCCCGTCGAAGACATGCCGTTCCTCGAAGACGGCACGCCGGTCGACATCGTGCTGAACCCCCTCGGCGTGCCCAGCCGCATGAACCTCGGCCAGATTTACGAGACGTTGCTCGGCTGGGCGGGCGCGAAGCTCGGCATCAAGTTCGCCACGCCGATCTTCGACGGCGCCACGCTCGAAGACGTCTCCGAGTGGATGCGGAAGGCGGGGCTTCCGGAGGATGGCCGCACGCAGCTCTACGACGGCCGCACGGGCGATCCGTTCGATCAGAAAACGACGGTCGGATACATCTACATGCTCAAGCTGAGCCATCTCGTCGAGGACAAGATCCATGCCCGTTCCATCGGGCCCTACAGCCTGATCACACAGCAGCCTCTGGGCGGCAAGGCGCAGTTCGGCGGTCAGCGGCTCGGAGAGATGGAGGTGTGGGCGCTCTACGCCTACGGCGCCGCCAGCACCCTTCAGGAAATGCTCACCTATAAGTCGGACGACGTGCAGGGGCGTTCGAAAGCTTACGAATGCATCGTCAAGGGCGAGAACATGCCCGAGGCCGGCATTCCGGAGAGCTTCAACGTGCTCGTGCGTGAGCTTCAGGGCCTGGGCCTTGAAGTGAAACTCGACTAATTGCGGGTTGCGAAGCGCGGGTTGCGGCCGGGCCGTCTTCGGGCGCCGGGCCGCGATCCGGAGTCACAATCCGAATTTCGCAATCTGAAATCCGCAATCGAATATGCCATACGGAAAGACCCACAAGATCAAGAAAAACTTCAACAGTATCACCGTCAGCCTGGCCTCTCCGGAAAGCATTCTGGAGCGCTCGTATGGCGAAGTGCTGAAGCCGGAGACGATCAACTACCGGTCGTTCAAGCCGGAGAAGGATGGTCTCTTTTGCGAGAAGATCTTCGGCCCGGTCAAGGACTGGGAGTGCCATTGCGGCAAATACAAGCGCATTCGGTACAAGGGCATCATCTGCGACCGGTGCGGCGTGGAGGTCACGCAGAAATCCGTGCGGCGCGAGCGCATGGGGCACATCACGCTCAGTGTGCCCGTCGTCCACATCTGGTATTTCAAGACGCTTCCGAACAAGATCGGACACCTGCTCGGGCTTCGCTCGAAGGAACTCGAGCGGATCATCTATTACGAGAACTACGTCGTCATCCAGCCCGGAGAAGCCGAGAAGCTGGGCGTGGAAGAGCGGCAGCTGCTGAGCGAGGACGATTACTTCAACATCCTCTATCAGATCCGCGAGGACAACAACCGCCTCGATGACGACGACCCGGAGAAGTTCATCGCCAAGATCGGGGGCGAAGCCGTCGAGGCGATGCTCAAGCGGCTGGATCTGGCGCGGCTCTCGCAGGTGCTTCGCTTTCAGGTCAAGACCGAGACGAGCCAGCAGCGCAAGGCCGAAGCCCTCAAGCGGCTCTCGGTCGTCGAGGCGTTCCGGGAGGCCAACCGGAAGATGGAGAACCGCCCCGAGTGGATGGTCATGCGGGTGATCCCGGTCATCCCGCCGGAGCTGCGCCCGCTCGTCCCGCTCGAAGGGGGACGCTTCGCCACGAGCGACCTCAACGACCTCTATCGGCGCGTCATCATCCGGAACAACCGGCTCAAACGCCTCATCGACATCAAGGCGCCCGAGGTGATCCTGCGCAACGAAAAGCGCATGCTTCAGGAAGCCGTCGACTCGCTGTTCGACAACAGCCGGAAAGCCAACGCCGTCCGCTCGGACTCGAACCGCGCCCTCAAGTCGCTCTCGGACATGCTCAAGGGCAAGCAGGGTCGCTTCCGCCAGAACCTGCTCGGCAAGCGCGTCGACTACTCGGGTCGGTCGGTGATCGTCGTCGGGCCGGAGCTGGAACTGCATCAGTGTGGTTTGCCGAAGGAGATGGCCGTCGAGCTCTTCAAGCCCTTCATCATTCGCAAGCTCATCGAGCGCGGCATCGTCAAGACGGTCAAGAGCGCGAAGAAGGTGGTGGACCGGCGCACGTCCGACGTGTGGGACATTCTCGAGAAGGTGATCGAGGGGCGGCCCGTGATGCTCAACCGCGCTCCGACCCTGCACCGCCTCGGCATCCAGGCGTTCCAGCCGGTGCTCATCGAGGGCAAGGCCATCCGGCTCCACCCGCTCGTCTGTACGGCTTTCAACGCCGACTTCGACGGGGACCAGATGGCGGTGCACGTGCCCTTGAGCAACGACGCCTGTCTGGAGGCGATGTTGCTCATGCTCAGCAGCCACAACATCCTCAGCCCGGCGCACGGCGGCCCCATTGCCGTGCCGACGCAGGACATGGTGCTCGGCCTCTACTACATCACGAAGGCGCGCCGGGACGTCCGCGGAGACGGTATGCGTTTCAACAGCATGGTCGAGGTGCGGCAGGCCTTCGATCAGCACATCGTCGATCTGCACGCGCGCGTGCTCGTGCGCCTCGACGACGGCGAAGTGATCGAGACGACGGTCGGGCGTGTGCTTTTCAACGAAATCGTGCCCGAAGGCGTCGGCTTCATCAACGAGGTGCTCACCAAGAAAAATCTCCGGAGCATCATCGGGCGCGTGCTCAAGGCGTCCGGCTTCCCGGCCACCGCGCGTTTCCTCGACGACATCAAGATGCTCGGCTTCGAACACGCCACCACGGCGGGGCTGACGTTCTCGCTCTCGGACATCGTGGTGCCGGACGAGAAGGAGAAGCTGATCTCCGAGGCCATCGAGAAGGTAGAGAAGGCCCGCCAGAACTACGAGATGGGCTTTATCACGGAGAACGAGCGCTACAACCAGGTCATCGACATCTGGACGCACACGAACAACCGCGTCTCGGAGGTGCTCTTCGATGCGCTCAAGAACGACCGTGACGGCTTCAACGCCATCTATATGATGGCCGACTCCGGCGCGCGTGGTTCGAAAGAGCAGATCCGTCAGCTCGGCGGCATGCGCGGCCTCATGGCCAAGCCGCAGAAGAGCCTCGTCGGTTCGGCGGGCGAGATCATCGAAAACCCGATCATCTCAAACTTTAAGGAAGGGCTCTCCGTGCTCGAATACTTCATTTCGACGCACGGCGCCCGCAAGGGCCTGGCCGACACGGCCCTCAAAACCGCCGATGCCGGGTACCTGACGCGACGCCTCGTCGATGTGGCGCAGGACGTGACCATCATGCAGCACGACTGCGGCACGTTGCGCGGCATCCGGATCTCGGCGCTCAAGGACAACGAGGATATCGTCGAGCCGCTGGCGGACCGCATCCTGGGCCGCGTGTCGGTGCACGACGTGATGGACCCGCTCACGGACGAACTGATCGTGGCGGCGAACGAGCTGATCGACGAGGCGAAGGCGCGGCGCATTGCCGAGACCTCCATCGAGGAGGTGGAGATCCGGTCCGTGCTCACGTGCGAGAGCCGTCGCGGCGCCTGTGCGCTGTGCTATGGGCGCAACCTCGGCTCGGGACGTCTCGTGGAGGCCGGAGAAGCCGTGGGCGTGATCGCGGCGCAGAGCATCGGCGAGCCGGGCACGCAGCTTACGCTTCGCACCTTCCACATCGGTGGAACGGCCAGCCGCATCTCTGCCGAGAGTACGATCCAGTCGAAGTTCGCGGGCAAGGTGGTGTATGAGAACCTGCGCACGGTCGTTTATGACGACGGAGAGATGCCGCATGAGGTGGTGCTCTCCCGGCAGGGCGAGATCAAAATCGTCGATCCGGAGGATGGACGGCAGCTGATCGCCTACATCATCCCGTACGGCGCGGAAGTGCTCGTCGAAGACGATGCGATGATCGAGAAGGGGACGGTGCTTGCCAGCTGGGACCCCTACAACAGCGTCATCCTTTCGGAGATCTCCGGCACGGTCGCCTTCCAGGACATCATCGAAGGCACCACCTATCGCGAGGAAGCGGACGAACAGACGGGCTATCGCGAGAAAGTCATCATCGACAGCCGCGAGCGCAACCTGACCCCGGCGATCCTGGTGCGGCCCGAGGGCGGCGAGACGCAAGCCGGTACGCCGCGCGAGTATCCGTTGCCGGTGCGCGCGCGCATCCAGGTCGATGCCGGCGACAAGGTGCAGGCCGGACAGATCCTCGTCAAGATCCCGCGCCAGACGGCCAAGACCCGCGACATCACCGGCGGCCTGCCGCGCGTGACGGAACTCTTCGAGGCCCGCGTGCCCAACGATCCCGCCGTCGTGAGCGAGATCGACGGCGTGGTCAGCTTCGGCGGGCGCAAACGCGGGGCGCAGGAGGTCATCGTCACCAGCCGCGACGGCTCGGAGAAGAAGACCTACCTCGTGTCGATGACCAAGCACCTCCTCGTGCATGAGAACGACTTCGTGCGCGCCGGAGATGCGCTCTCGGACGGGCAGATCTCGCCGCAGGATATCCTCAAAATCCTCGGCCCACGCGCCGTGCAGGAGTACCTCGTCAACGAGATCCAGGAGGTCTACCGGCTCCAGGGAGTGACGATCAACGATAAGCATATCGAAGTGATCGTCCGACAGATGATGCAGAAAGTGCGCGTCACCGACCCGGGCGACACCAACTTGCTCGAAGACAGCCTCGTGGACCGCTTCGTGCTCGAAGAACTCAATGACAACCTCTACGACAAGTTCGTCGTGACCGACCCGGGAGATTCCGAGCTTCGGATCGGCGACATCGTGGACCGGCGTCGTTTGCGTGAGGTCAACTCGGAGATGAAGCGGCGCGACCTTCGGCCCGTGCAGGTGCGCGAGACGCAGCCCGCCGTAGCCGAGCCGATCCTCCTGGGCATCACGCAGGCCTCCCTCTCGACCGACTCGTTCATCTCGGCGGCCTCCTTCCAGGAGACGACGAAGGTGCTCACGAGCGCGGCCATCCAGGCCAAGACGGACCCGCTCTTCGGACTCAAGGAAAACGTCATCGTCGGGCATCTGATTCCCGCAGGCACCGGCCAGCGCCGCTTCCGGGATATCGTCGTGGGCTCGAAGAAAGAACTCGCAGAGCTTCAGGCGGCTCTCGGCACCGGAGAAGGCGACGGCGAAGGCGTCGCTCCGGAATCGGTCAAGACCTCGTCCTGAGGGAGCCGCACCAACCCTGAGCGGCCATGCGCCGCCCGCCCCGGTCGTCTCACGACGACCGGGGTTTTTTTGTCGAAATATTTCTACCGCTTCGTGACGGCTTCGCGTCATCTCCGCTTCGAAGGCACGCGTAAAGAAGGGCAAACGCACCGAAGAACCGAGGATCTCTCCCCCGAAGATCCGTTAACCAGAGTGGAGAATCGTCATGAAAAAGCGAGTATGGATTCCGGTATTTCTGACGGCGGGCCTGATGGTGACGACGACGGGCTGCGCTTCGAATCGGCGCGTGGTCGTTCGTGAGCCGGCCTCGAAGGTCGTGGTGGTGAAGGACGCACCGGGCCCGGGGACGGTCGTCGTGGTCAAGAAGCGGCCCCCGAGCGCGCGGAGAGAGGCGCGTCCGCACCGGCCTTCTTCCCGGCACGTATGGATTCCCGGCCACTGGGAATGGCGCGGCAACAGGTACGTGTGGAAGAGCGGCCACTGGGTGGTTCCGCCGCGCGCCGGCGCCGTGTGGGCGCCGGGCCACTGGAAGCAGAGCCGCGGCGGCTGGATCTTCGTCGCCGGGCACTGGCGATAACTGCAACCGGGCGGAGGCTCGTCTCCGCACGTTCACATAGAACCCCTCCCGACGCCGAGGAACCCCGGTGCGCCCCCGTGGACGCCGGGGTTCTTCTTTGAAGGAGCGTCCCGGTGGAGTGTCCACTGCCGAGGACAACCGGAGGGGCCCGGGGGGCGCGCACGCGGGCGCCCCCCGGAGAAGCGTCTTCGGTCCGCCATTTGCAAACGGCTCCGGAAAGCGACGCGCACCGAAGACCGCCGGCCCTCGGCGGTTCGTCATCGATCCCCCCCTGAAAACAGAAAGAGGAGCCGACCCATGAAGACTTTGCTTACCACGGGATTTTCAATGCTGTTCTTGATCGCGGCAGCCGGATGTGAGGTGAACACCGTGGGGCCGGAAGGGCCGCCCGGGCCGCCCGGAAACGCCAACGTCTTTACCCTGAACTTCACCTTCACGATGGCCGACGCCGTCATCAACGGCAACGTGGCCTCGGTGCAGTTCGAGGCGCCGGACATCACCCGCTCGGTCGTCGACGAGGGGGCCGTGCTCATGTTCTTCCGCGAGCAGGGAACCTGGACGGCCATGCCCTATACGTTCGCCGTCGAGTCTCCCGACCTTCCCGCCGTGGATTATACCATCACGCTCGGCTTCGGCTACGACGTGCAGTTCTTCGAAGTCTTTTACGAGGCCTCCACGGACGCGGTCGCGCTCGAAGATCAGCCGGATCGCCTGATGAAAGCCGTTATTATTGACGGGTTTCCGGCGGGCAAGACCTCCATCGACCTGACCGACTACGAAGCCGTCCGGAAGCACTTCGGCCTGAAGGATTGAGGGATGTGGAAAAATCGTTCGGCGCGGTGCTTTAATAATTATTGGCCTTGTCGATACTCCAAGGGCCAAGATAACACCCCATATGACGAAAGAGGGAGTCACCGAATGAATCGCCCAAAACCTGAGAGCACGAGCAACACCAAGCGCGCCAGTACGCCGCACATGCGGCACATCATCGCATCCTTTTGCCGAACGGCGCAGGATGATTATCGCCGGGCCGGATGCCCTTTCGGCGCTGATGTTGACGGGATGTTGATCTGGTTTGAATATGGTCAGAAGACCACGCTGAACTGAGTCTCATCACCCCTGTTCCGCGCAAAAAATAGCTTGGCTGTATCCCGGATCTTAAACCGGAAAGCCCCGGCGTCGCAAGGCGTCGGGGCTTTCTGCTATTTCGCGCGTCAACGGGTATGGACGAGAGGCATCGCGACGGAAGCGTGTTCGGTCCGGAGGCGAAGCAGGTACAGACCCGGCGGCAGCGCCGAAGCATCGAAGACGGCGCGGTGGCTTCCCGCCGGGCGATTCCCTTCGAACAGCGTGGCGACCGCGCGGCCCAGCGCGTCATAGACGACGAGGCGGACCGGGCCGGGCCGGGCCAACTCATACGAGACGGTGGCGGTGGAAGAGAAGGGGTTGGGGTAGGCGCCCGCCAGGCGCGCGGCGTCCGGCAACTCCGGCCCGGATGCGGTAGCCGTAGGCCGGGCGAAGCTGAAGCTGGCGAGCACGGGCAGATGGTCCGAGGTGGTGGAGGTATAGCTGCTGATGGCGCTGATCAGCTCGTCGTACCGATCCGCCGAGTCCGTCACGAAGCTCGGGACCAGTTCGTCGGTGATGAGAATCTGGTCGATGTTCGAGCCGCTGGTGCACGAACCGTTGCTGCAAAACGAGCGCTCTCCGGCCTGTTCGAGCGCCATCGAAGGGAAGAAGTAGTCGTCGGTATCCTGTACGAAATTGTCGTACGGGGACGCTTTGCCGGGGGTGATGGAGTCGAGGAGTTCGTCGTTGAAGTCGCCGAGCACCATGACGGGCTCGGTGGCGAGCGTGGTAAAGTCGATGTGATTCTTGAGCCGCTGCGAGGCGGCGAGCCGCCTGTTGTACGAGGTGACGTCGCTGAAGGCTTTCATGTGGATCGTGATGAACGTGAGCGTCACCGTCGTGTCGCCCACGGTCACGTCGGCTTCCATTTCGAGCGGCGGCCGCGAGGCGAAGTCGCTCGAAAAGCTTTCGAGGATGTGCCCGACGCTCCGGACCTTCACCACGTCGGTCTTATAGATGAAGCCGACGCGTTGCCCGCTGTGCAGCGTCGCCAGCGCGCCGTCGTAAGCGCCGCCGAGGTCTTCGAGGAGCTGGTCGAAGTCGTTCACGTCGGCGATCTCCTGCACGGCCCACAGGTCGATGTCGGCCTGTTCGATGACCGCTTTCACGTTGGCGAACTGCCGGGCGTCGTCCGAAGGGCCGTTCGAGGCGCTTCCGAACCATTCAATGTTCCACGTGGCGACGTCGAAGGTGAGCGGATCACCCTTTGCCGGCACGTTCTGCGCCCGGCCCGTGTGGATGGATACAAAGGATAGAAGAGCGAAAAAATAAAACGTTTGCCTCATGAGGGGGGACCACACGGTAAAATTCTGACAGCACCCGAATTACGGGGAAGAGAAGGGAATGTTCGCAGGGAGCGTCGTCGTCGTTTCCGGTGAGGGGATGCGTTTCGGATCACTCGAAGTCGGTGTTCAGGCGGAACCGCGAGATGCGGTTGTTGCCCGTGTCGGCCACGTAGACGATGCGCTCGAAATAGCCGACGCCCTGGGGGTTGCGGAACTGCCGCGCGCCGTCGCCCGTGCCGCCGAAGGAGACGACGACGGGCTTCGTGGAGCGCGAGCCCGGCGGCGGCGCGACGCCCTCGACGCCCTGTGAGGTGAAGACGAACAGGCTGTCCTTGCCCGCATCGGTCACGAAGAGGTAGTTCGTCCCGTCGGCGGCGAACATGAGGTCGGTCGGGTTGAGGAACTTGAACTCGTCATAGAGGAAGCCGTCGCCCCGGTCCGGGTTGTCGGTCACCTGGAGTTTCTCCGTGTCGGGGCGGTATTCGATGCCGTCGGGCGTCACGACGGCGCGGATCGAGAGGACGGAGAAGCGGAGGGGCGTCCCTTCGCCCGGGTTCGCCGGCGTCTGGCCGTTCGCATACGGCGACTGGGCGATGACGAAGTGCTTCTCGTCGGGGAAGGCGTCCCGTTGCGGCGGCTGCACGAACGTGATCACGTCCGCCGGGTTGATGGCGCTCCGGAGGCTCTCGCGCGTCGGGTTGAGCGCAACGATGGCCTGCGTGTTTATGCCTTCCGTGGTGAATTCGAGGATCGTATTGTGCGGCAGGATCACCGACGTCCGGTCGTTGACCGGCCCCCGCCGGGCGACGTAAATGTTGTTGTTCGGCAGCACACCGACGCCGGTGAAGGCGACCTCTTCGTCCGTGTCGATGGGGTCCGGGCGGTTGAACTTGCGGGAGTCGTCGTCGAAAGGGTGCCACAGAATGTCGACGAGCGACGGGGCGCCGGTGGAGACGCCGGCGTAGTGGAGCACCACGGGCAGGTTCCACAGGCGACCGTTGAGCATGGTGTCCCGCCGGGCCGTGACGTAGAGATGGAGCCGGCGGTCCTGCGTGACGGAGGTGGCGCCGCCGGGGATGGGGAAGAAAGCGGCGGCCCGCCCGGAGCGGTCGAGCACGTGCAGTCCCCGCGCATCGGTCACGTAGATCAGCTCATCGTAACCGGCGTAGACGTCGGTCGGGGCTTCGAGCGCGCCTCCGTCCCCGGCCTGCGTGAAGAAGGGGAACAGCGGCACGTATTCGACCTCGGCGATCAGGCCCGGTTCGGAGCGCCCGGCTTCGAAGATCTCCTCCGTCGTGGCGTCGGACTTCGACCCGAACAGGTCGTCGCAACCGGCGACGACGACGGTGAGGCCGAGAAGCGCGGCGACGAGGAAGAAAAAAGAGTTTCTGGTCATTATGATGGAAGGATCGTCAGGAAGCCCGTCCGTGGCGGCGTGCTTCATAAGCCCAGGTTCAGCCCGACCCGGTGCACGGGGCCGAGGCGCTCGAGGCGGTTGAAGCCATAGTCGAAGCGAAGATCCGGGCCGACGTAGGGGATCTGGAGCCCGAGGCCCACGCTCGGCGTGGTGAACTCCTCGATGCCGAAGCGGTAGCCCATCCGAAGCGTCAGCGTCCGGTTCCAGACGTACTCGACGCCGAGGTTCCAGTTTTCCGCGTTGTCGTTCGGATTGTTCAATTGCGCCGAGACGAGGAGGTCGTTTCGTGAGTCGTTGTGGAAGACGTTGTACGTGAAGCCGAGGAGGAACGTCGTCGGGGGCGTGATGGACTCGAAGCGGTTCTCCGTCACTTCCGGCGGGCTTCCGATGACGGTGCGTTTGAGCTTGCCGGAGGGCCGCCCGTCCAGGCCGAAGTTTCGCACCGAGACGGCCATCTGTGCGCCGGTAGTGCCCACGCGGTAGAAGATGCCGAGGTCGAAGACGACGGTGGCGGTGCTGACGCCGGCGACGCTCTCGCGCACGTACTTCGTCGTCACGCCATAGCTGAAGAGGTCGGTCAGGCGCTGGGAGAGCGTCAGCCCGGCGGCGAGGTCGAGCAGGCGGAACGACTCGCCGGTGCCGAAGGGCTGGAACTCCGTCGTCACGTTCATCTCGCCGGAGTCGAGCGTCTGGATGCTTGCCCCGAGCGTGATGCCGGGGCCGGGCAGATGATACGTCATCGCCGCGTACTCGAGGTTGACGTCGGTGAAGTAGACCGTGTGGCTGAACCCGATGGTCATGCCCGTCAGGTGCGAGGCGAGCGCCGGGTTCCAGAAGAGCGCGCTCGCATCGAAGGCGTTGGCCACGACGGTCTCGCCGAGCGCCGCCCCGCGCGCATCGACGGGGATCTTGAGAAACTGGAAGCCGGACGTGCCCGCACGGTCGCCCCCGAGCGCCGGGAGCACCTGCCCCCGCGCCGGGAAGGCCCCGGCGCACGTCAGGAGCAGCGCGGCGAGGCAGGCGGCCCATCGCCCGCGCGCCCGCGCGCTCCGGCTCCCATGGATTGTCATCGAAGGACGCATCGCATTCTTGCTTCGAACAGGATTAGAAACGGTAGGAAAGCCCCACCATGATGTGCCGCTGAGGCAGGAAACGGGCCGGGTTGAACGGCGGCAGCCCGCTCGTCTCCGGGTCCTCATACCGGGGGTCGCGCGTGCCGGTGGTCACGTCGAAGTCGTGGTTGCCCCGGAGCTTCGTGAAGTCGGTCGTCGCCGGGTCCACGTTCGGGTACGCCTTGCCCGTCACCGGGTTGACGATGACGCTGTTCGACTGGTTGAAGAGGTTCGTGATTTCGAGGGTGAGCTGGAGATCCGTGCCGGCCACTTGGACGAACCGCTGGAAACTCAGGTCGAACCACCACCACGGCTCGCCGATTTTCGAAAAACGGTCCTCGGGTCTGGAAGAGACCTCGTAGACCGGCCGCCAGTCCTGCTCGCCCGTGAAGGGATTGACCTCGTTGCCCTTGAACTCGGCGGGCGTGTATCGCTGCCCGCTCCGGTACGTCGAGGCGAGGTAGACCTTGAAATGGTTCAGGCCCGGAATGCCGAAGAGCGGGCGTTCCTTCTCGTGCGTGAACGTCACGCCGGCCTTGAAGTCGAGCGGGCGGTCCCACGCGAGCGGAGTCTCGAAGGTGTTGTCGATGTCGCCGTTGGCGAGAAACTGTGAGAGCGCGTCGTTGTTCGTCGAACTGAGGCCGGTGGCGCGGGAGAAAGAGCCGGAGATCTGTCCCTGAAACCACGTCCCGACGCGTTTGAGATAACTCACCTCCACCCCTCGAACCCGCGCGAAGTCGCCGTTGATGCGGAAGGCGCGCGTCACCTCGCGCCCGGTCGGGTCTTTGATGATGACGTTCTCGATGGTGATGAAGTCGAACTTGTCGCGCCAGAACGCCGTCACGTTGAGCACGTCGTTGGACGAAAACTGGTTGCGCAGCCCGAGTTCGTACGAGATGTCCACCTCCGGGTCGAGGTCGGGGTTGCCGAGGTCGGCGAAGAAGGAGCGGTCCTGGAAGAACGGATCGAGGCCGGTATAGACGAACGTCGGGTGCGGGATTTTGGTCGAATGGCCGTAGTTGAAGAAGAGGACGCGGTTCTCCTGAATGGGGAAGGAGACGCGCAGTTTCGGGAGGAGGCGGAGTTTGTATCGGAGGCCGAAAAGCTTGACCGTGCCGTCTTTGTAGCTCTGCCGCACGCCGTCGAGGATGGGCGCGAGCGGGTCGTCGACGAGGTCGTCCACGTATTTGCCGGGAGCCCAGTATTCGAGGCGCGCCCCGAGGTTGGCGATGAGGCCGCGATAGCGGATCTGATACGTGCCGAAGACGGCCCCGCGCCGGGGCTTGACGCGCCAGATGTCGGAGCTCTCGCCGAGGCGTCCCGTGCTCGCGCCGGCTTCGTCGCCGATGGGCGCGCCCACCCACGGGCGGATCACGTCGATCCACTGATAATCGTTGAACTTCGACTCGAAGCCGACCGAGAGACGGTTGTTTTTGCTTACGGAGAAGCGGGTGTACGTGGCGCGGAGGGTCACCTCTTCGGCGAAGTGGTCGTGGAAGCGCGTGGCGATGCCGCCGTTGTTGATCAGCCCCGGCCCGGGCAGCACGAAGAGCGCGTTCGGGTTGATCGGCTCGCCGTTCTCATCAACGAAGATGTTGGCGGGGTACGTGACGATGCTCGCCGGGTCGAGCTCCGTATCCACGTTCTCGGGCCGCCACCGCCGTCCGTTGGCGTCGGCGCGGAGCTTCGTGAAGAGGCGGCTCACCTGCACGTCGTAGAACGAGCGCTCATTGAGCACGTGCGACCATTTGACGTAGGAGATGATGTTGTCGTGC